>Ga0209711_10004727_pt1 | contig 10858 bp, 12 predicted proteins | sample ArcticOcean_MG_C_7_FD_187441 | JGI IMG/M metagenome (GOLD analysis project Ga0209711, IMG submission 187441) | Marine microbial communities from western Arctic Ocean - ArcticOcean_MG_CB11_88 (SPAdes) (version 2) | ecosystem: Environmental > Aquatic > Marine > Oceanic | place: Arctic Ocean... | reverse complement strand
TTCTTTACGCCAGAAACAGCGCTCTCTATTGTTTCCAGAGGGTATTTTTTGTAGTAAACGGGAGATGCAATACCAGCTGCGTGAAGTATGAAGTGTATGTCCTCACGTACTGGGAGTGGTTGAGAGACATCTGCCCAGACCTGAAGCACATCCTCTCGACCCTTCGTGTCAAAATGAGGATGGTAAGAGCCAGTCATAAAGTTGTCTACGGAGAGCACCTTACAAGGCTTATCAAAGACATTATCATTGAGGTAGGTAAAGACCAATAAGAAATATTTTCCTAGGAAACCAGACCCTCCAGACAGAAGAATAGTTTTCCCTTCAAATTTAAGGACTTCATCACCAAGTTTATCAACGATAGTCTTTATATCTTCATGCACGATTTGTTTTGACATATAGGGTATTTTATTACTAAAAATTAGTATTTTACTTTACTCTAGAACTACGAGAGAAATCTTTTTTTTACAGATACTACTAAACTTCTTTTGGAGGAATTGGTATGAGGTATCGGTAGTTCTTACCGCTTGTTTTTGCACGAATATCATGAAGGTACTCATAAGCGAATACAACGAGAATATCTACCTCCCTTTCGTCTAGGTGTTTCTTAGGAACAATTGGGATGTGCGTTCCTGGCGAGGTGCGGTTCTGCTTGAGAGGACTATCATCAACCAGGAATTCAATAAGGTCAGGGCCTATGTTTCCAAAGTTGCAGATGGTTGATACGCGTGCAGGAGCACTGTACCCAGCAACACGAAGCCCTTCTTCCTTGTACACAATGAGCTTGTTTTTAAAAGCTTTCACGTATAACTCTGAAGTCTTTCTAAAATCCTCCATCGTTTCGGAAGTGAGCGTACCCTCTTCTTCTTTTAGGAGAGCGAGGAAGCGTTCTGTTTCTGGAGCCGTATGACCATTCTTATGAGTTGTCACTCGTATTGAGCCACCATGGGGGGTGATGTGCTCTATATCAGCTATATACATATTATGGAGAGCAAATAAATCTCGGAGTGATGATGCGGAATAGTAGTACGGCCTGTCAAAGTAGAAGCGCTCAAACTGAGTATTAGCGACAAAAGCGCCTATATGTTCAACTTCAATAATGAAAGCGCCATCATCAGTCATGAGTTTTTTTACGTCCTCAATTATTTGATGAGGATCCTCAACGTGGGTGAATACACTACTGGTTACAACTATGTCTGGCTGTCCATGCTCTGCAACAATCTTCTTGACAGTCTTGGTATCAAAGAATGAAGTTATAGTTTCTAGTCCTGCATCATTTGCAATCTTTGAAACATTCACAGATGGCTCAACGCCAATTGCCTTCACACCTCGCTCTTTAAGAGGTTTAAGTAGAATGCCGTCATTAGAACCAATATCAATGACAAACTTTGCATCCTTAATCTGTTCTGCAAATTCTTCAAAGTGACCTACGAGTGCACCGTTTACTGATGAAAGATAATAATAGTCAACAAACATTCGCTCACGAGACACAATCTGACCAAGCTGTACGTTCTTACAAGTAGTACAGAAGAAGATATTGAGAGGGTAGGAGTCCTCAGTGGCAAATTCACTCTCAGTTGGGTACTTGTTAGCAAGAGGCTGATTTCCAAGATCAAGGAATTCAATTGCGGTGGCATTATAGCAAAGAAGACATTTCATAATGGGTAGCGATGTAATGATAGTAAATTATAGAACTTTGCAACGCTGGTAATTATAACTTGTTTCATTTTTGAATCCAAAATATTTTCCCACTTTAGTGATGAACTGCATAAGTCAATTTTTATAAAGTCAGCCTCAATAAAATAAATGACTGCTGATAAAATCAGCGCTACCATTAACTAATATATAGTTAATCTTTATTTTTTAGGGTGTTATAAGTTGTTCTGCCATTGTTTATTTCATACACGTATTCGCATTCATCTAAAGTGCTAAGCCTGTGCGCTACAATTATTAATGTTTTATCAATACTTATGTTATATATTTTTTTCATTATCTGCTTCTCTGTTTCACTATCTAATGCGCTTTAGCCTCATCAAGAATCAAGATATCTGCATCGGTTTACAACGCTCTTGCTATTGCTACTCTTTGCCTTTGTCCTCCACTTAATTTTGCACTAATTCGGTGTTAGTAGCTTTAGTCCATGCATAAGGACTAGCACTACGACCAAGTCCACCATCACCAAACTTTAAACTACTTCCTGCATAAAGGATCTTACATCCAGCTTTTCGTACAAACTCTAAAACTGCAAATATTCCATCTTTATTGTATTACCACACTTTTTTGATATCGTCAAAACTTTGCTCTACTCGTGAGTACTCGCCAAGGTGATAAACCTTATTAGGGGTGAATGTAACAAGAGTAGCTATATCGGCTATAGATCCCTCTATATAAGTTACCTTCGGTACATGGTTTGACTTACTTCTGGTGAAATAGTTGTCCAGTGAATAAACATCGTTATTTTCATCTTGTGCCAGCCTTTCACATAAATGTGAGCCGATAAATCCAGCCCCACCTGTTACTAGTATATTTTTTTAAGTCATATTTTTAATTTACTTATCGCTATTAAATATATCTCGGGTATAAACTTTATCTTTGACATTTTCCAATACAGGGTCGAATCTATTGGCAACTATCACATCACTTTTTGAATTAAATTTTTCAAAGTCTTTAATAACAATTAACCCTTCAAAGTTGCCTTCTTGTAGAACTGGCTCAAATATTACAACCTCTACATTTTGCTCTTGTAGCTTTTCTATAACACCTCGAACAGCTGAGCTTCTAAAATTATTACTTCCTGATTTCATGACAAGTCTATATATGCCAACTACTTTTGGATTTCTTTGAAGTATTTGAGATGTTATAAACTCTTTTCTTGTCTCATTAGAGTCGACTATAGCGCCTATGAGATTATTAGGTACATCACTAAAGTTTGCTCTTAGTTGTTTAGTGTCTTTTGGAAAACAGTATCCACCATATCCAAAGCTTGGGTTGTTGTAATGCACGCCTATTCTCTGGTCTAGCCCTACACCATCTATAATGTCTTTTGTGCTTAGGTCATACTTTTCCGCATAGGAATCAAGTTCATTGAAGTATGCCACTCTCATAGCAAGATAAGTGTTTGAAAATAGTTTTATCGCCTCCGCTTCTGTGGAGTCTGTAAAGAGAACTGATACATTTTTTTTAATAGCTCCTCGCTCAAGAAGCCCTGCAAATATCATGGCCCGATCTGATTTTTCACCTACAATAATTCTACTAGGGTATAGATTATCATGAAGAGCTTGCCCTTCTCTTAAGAACTCTGGAGAGAAGATAATATTATTTGTATTGAACTTTTTATTTAAAGCTTTTGTATACCCTACAGGAATTGTAGACTTGATTACTATAGTCACATTTGGATTGATACTTAGTAGATCTGTCAATACATATTCTATTGACTTTGTATTGAAGTAATTTGTAGTTTCATCATAATTAGTTGGGGTTGAAATAATGACAAAATCAGCACCCTTATAAGCTTCCTTTTTATCTAAAGTAGCTCTAAAATTTAAGTTATCTTTTTTTAAATATTCACTTATCTCTTTATCTTCTATTGGTGATATTTTATTTTGAAGCATCTCAACTTTTTCAGGAATGACATCTAGTGCCACAACTTCGTTATGTTGTGCCAGTAAGATTCCGTTAGACAACCCTACATATCCTATGCCAGCTATTGCTATTTTCATTTTATTTATAGTCTCTTAAAATATTTTTTGCTAAAAAAAATTTATGGTTTTAAGGTGGGCTTCTGTCGCGCTGGAAAGTCCAATATAGCTGACGCTCGTCATTATTTATTTACATCAATTAATTTGGCCCACTCAGGTTGTATCCCAACATGTGACTCAACTTTTTGTTTCCAGCCATACCAATATTTAGGAAAAATTACTTCTTTTCTATTTTTCATAAGATATGCGCCCCACCATGAAAAGCTACTATTTGAAACTATTCCATATTCGCACAATGTCATCAAAGCCAATTCCACATTCATATTATTGTTGGAAATATATTTATTCTCTATATCTTCAAAGCAACTCTCACAATAACCAGGATCATCTGATAAAAAAATAAAAAATGGATTTTCTATTTTTTGTTTCATTATTTTAATAGCATCTAAAAAATATCTTTTTGGTAAATCAATACCACCTTCACCTAAATATTTCTCAAATAGGTAATCACCTCTTCTAACATGTACAAAAACTTTTGTTTGATCAATGCAGACAGACTCTAAAATTGATTGAGCCTCAAGTATAAAGTTTTCTTTTATTTCTATATCTACTGCACTTTTATCAAAAAAAACTTCTGATTGGAAAAAATTAGACTCTACTAAAGTTATTTTTAATAAGCCTTTTGTGCTTTTAACTGTAGGTAAAGTCGATGTTTCACTACTATCTTGTTTTACATAACCTACTAATTTTAACTTAACCAAACTATCTAAGATATATGGCTTAACAAGTCTCATTAATAAAAAATTTAAATATTTATTTTGAGCTGCTTGTTTAAAATTCTTATTTTTTACCTCAAAGACACTGCATAGCTGCACCATGCTTGTAGAAACTATTAATTCATTTTCTTTTGCAATAGTATTTAAAAATGTATATTGAAATATTTGGTTGCCAAGTCGTCCATCAGATAAAAATATTATCACTTCACATCCTTAATTTTAAGTGTGTAAAAATTAAATAATGACCTTGCTATCATCCGGCCATTACTTTTAAATTTATCAAAATATAAATTCACAAGAAATATTGTTATTGTAAAAGAAATAAATGTTGCCATCCTCGGTAAAGAGCCTAATAACCCGACCTTGTAAATGTCAGTCTTATTGAGTTTCAATAAGACACCATTTTCAATAATATCTCTTCCATTTTTAGCAGAAATATATTTTTCCAGTTCCCACTAATCAACACTATACCTGGAGACTCCAAACCTAATACGGCTAAATGAATATAGTTTATCAGCTGATTTCCAAACCTCCCATCTCCATGAGTACATATTATTTTTTTCAACATAATCTAAACACTCAGCAAGCCTAATTAATCCACTTATTATTTTTCACAGGGGATAGTTTTCTATATATTACTTTTGGTGCGATCATTATCTCCTTTATAAATCTAGACCTTGTATATCTTACGTTAGCGCCTCGAATTGTTGCATAAAGTCCGTTAATCCACCATCTAAATTCACTACGTGTATTATTTTTCAATTTTGGAAATGCAACCCCTGTAGAATTTGAAGAAAGTTTAACAGCTAGATTTATACAATTTGTAAGATTGAGAAATACCCTTTGAGAGTATCGTAGTAGACCATAATCACTATCCCCAACCGCAGTTAATTCTGTTTTTAAATAAAGCTTTTTTCTTTTACTGCACAAATATGAGAATACGGCAAATGGTCGATCTTCATACATACATCCTAAAAAATTATTTTCAACAAGTTGAATTATTTTATTATTAGGAGCCTTGAAAACTACACTAGTCAACTTTCCAAATCTAGCAACAAGTTCAAGACCAACTCCTACATCATTAATAATTCCAGTCTTTCCAGAAAAAAAAGTTCCATCTTTATAGTTATCACCTTGCCTAAATTCACATACAGCAACATCTGGAGTATTTTTATTAATATTATTTATAAAATCTACAGATTGTTCAGGCAGTAAAATATCATCATCCCCTACACCCCAAACATAGCCAGATTTAATGTTAGTCTTTATTGTATAAAATAAATTCAAACCTTGGCCAAGTCTTTTTTTTCTTTCTAAATACATAAGATTGAAGGATTTCAATTTACCCTGATATTCTTCGCACAACTCTCTCAATCCTCCACCTGGGGAGTCATCAGAAATAATTATAGTTGGCTTGCAGTCAATAAGCCCATTCCAGTATATTGATTCAAAACTCATAAGATGTCTCTTAATTTTTTCTGGACGATTATATGTTGTTATTAAAATAGTAAATTTATTGCTTTCCATGCTGACCCTATATTAATTATGATTAGTATATCTATTTAGAATTCTTATAATTTTCTCCACATCTTGACTTTCCAAGGTTGGACTAATTGGCAAACTAAGAGTTTTTTTACTGATCTCTTCCGATATGGGCAGGTTTAAATCAAATAAATTATGATAAGCTTTCTGATGGTGAACTGGAATTGGATAATGAATCAGCGTTTGTATGCCATGACTATCGAGATACTCTCTTAATGAATCTCGATATTCCACCATAATCACAAACAAATGAAATACATGCCCTTCCACCGCCTTCCACTCAGGCAGTTTGATTAATGGATTTTTTATTTCTTGTAAATATAGTTTTGCAACTTTTCTGCGATTTTCTTTTTCTAAATCAATGTATTTTAACTTTACCCTTAAAAAGGCAGCTTGTATTTCATCTAAACGACTATTAATACCTTGATATAAATTTTCGTATTTTTTGTGACTACCGTAGTTGCCTAATGCGCGTATGGTTTGTGCAAGTTCATCGTCATTGGTTGTTACTGCACCACCATCACCTAAAGCACCTAGATTTTTTCCTGGATAGAAACTAAAACCTGACGCATTACCCCAGTTACCGGATTTTTTTCCGTTCATACTGGCGCCATGAGCTTGTGCTGAGTCTTCTAATACTAACAGGTTATGGCGTTTAGCAATGTCCATAATAGCAGGCATATCGGCAAGCTGACCATATAGGTGTACAGGTAAAATTACTTTGGTTTTTGGAGTGATGGCGGCTTCGGTATTTTTAGGACATAAATTATAACTATCGATGTCTGGTTCTACCAACACCGGAACTAGTCGGTTTTCGGTAATAGCTAAAATACTGGCGATATAGGTGTTAGCAGGCACAATAACCTCATCACCATCTTTTAGCTTGCCTAGCTCTTTCCAAGCACGTAAAGTTAGAATAAGCGCATCTAAGCCACTAGCTACACCTATACAGTGCTTCGTCCCACAATAACTTGCAAACTCCTTTTCAAAGCATTGCACTTGCTCGCCTTGAATATACCAACCCGAGTCAATAACATCCGTAGCCGCTTGAACTAACTCATCACGGTATTTTGCATTAACAATTTTTAAATCTAAAAATGAAATCACTATTATTTACCTCTCACCCTCAAAAAAAATGTTACTAGGTTAATTATTAGAGCAAACAACAAATATTTCTGCTGCAAACTCAGGGAAATCTTGCCCCAACTTAAAAAAAGCCTTCAATCATTTCTTCGCTCCAATTATCTTGGATTTGTGCATTTGACAAAGGTTTGAAATAGACCCCTCCCCACTCATCAACAGTCAAACCACTTTTCTCAACATCCTTAATAAATGTAGCTGGCGTATAAACCCTTCGATGTCCTAACGCTATATCTCTAGAGTTTAGTTGAGAAGGTTCACTTAAGAGCTCCATTTTTACAGCTGCTTATGAATTGAGTTAGCATTCGGCACCCTTAAAAACAACCTTCCTTTAGGATTTAGCCATATTTTTACCAGTTTCAATAGGCCTACCGGATTATCTACATATTCCAAAACATGCTCCAAAATAATTGTGTCAAATAATTTATCAGGCTCATAATCCTCAAAAAGAGAATGAACTTTAATTAAATTAGGCATATCTTATATCTTCTCTAAAAGCTCATGAGCCCCCTCAACAACAGTTAACTTTTCAAAATCATTAATCAAAAATTGTGTCATTTCACCTTCAGCTGGACCGGGCTCTAAACAATGCTTTCCGATAAATTTTGGCTTGATCGTTTCATAACGATAACGAATCAGTCGTTTATCAAAATCAAGCTGCTCTTCAAGATATTATTTTGATAAAGATTCCACTCTCTTACTCTCATTATTTTTCATTTCAGTACCTTTAATTTATTAAAAATTTATAAAACATAGAGACAAAATACTCACACTCTTAAAAAAGTAATATTCTTTATCATTAAATCTGGTGAATAACTACTTAATATTGCTTCAGACATGAAGCCACTTAATACTGCACAAGCTTTAGTGCCAATTTTTTTACCTGCTATCACATCATCTCCTGTATCACCAATAAACCAGTCTTGTTTATTGAATTTCAATCCACTATTAATAAGTAACTCTTCTTTAGTAAGAATTTGCTCTGTCACAAAAACTTCTTGAAAATAATTTGAAATGGCTAAATTTTCTAGCTGTTTAGTTGTTTGAGAAACGGACTGTCTTGCTGTGCAAATATAAAGCTCATTATTTTGGCTAATGTCTTCTAAAAAGTCCTTAGCTCCATCAATAAGAGTATCGATTTCTAAGTATGAATCACTTTCTATATCTCGCATCCAGTCACTAACAAATTCATTGGTTTTATCGGCAGTATAATTAAATCGACTTTTCAAAATATCTTGATTACTATTCCCACTGAATTTCAAATCCCAATAGGATGAAAAACTCAAGTCACGGCTTTTTACCAAATCACAAAAAAGCTCATGCAGTCTTTTTTTAGAGCAGATCAAAGTACCATCTAGATCAAATATGATTTTCATACTTTTTCTTCATGTATTCATACTCAATTTTAAGCCCATGCATTAAGTCTGTTTCTTTATCTAAAATTGTCTGCAATAAAAGACTATTATCAAAAACTAAATCTCTTTTTTGATGGCTTGACTCTCTTTTGTTTACCTTTACAGATTGATTGCTAACTTTGGTAACTTTGTTTAATAAGTCTTTAATCGAAATCGCTACACCTGACACAACATTAATGTCAATATTTGACACTGCAGATTTAAGGGAATTTAATATTGACTGAACAACATCATCAATAAAAATAAAACTTCGTAAATCACTGCCATCGCCCCAAAGTTCTAAAGGTTTATTCTCTAAAATGTTTTGGATTGCGATAGGAAGGACTTTTTTATACTTTTCTTCGCCAGGGCCGTACACATGGCCTATACGTAAGTTTATATAATTAACATCTCTTTGTTCAGAAAATGCCTTTACCATCTCTTCACAGTACAGCTTTGATGAACCATACAAGCTTATTGGTTTGATAGGCGAACTTTCTGAAAGCCCTCCATTCCTCGAAGAGTATATATCTACTGTACTAATGTTTATAAATTTTGAAAGAGAATTAAAATCATAAGACAGCAATTCATTTGTATATTCAATATTTTCAAAACATGAACTTATATCACTTGCTTGCAGTGAAGTTTTGGGTATAAAAGCACCCGCATGAATGACATGCGTAATATCGTCAAAGTTCGTTTTATTCAGATCAAAATCTTGAACACTTTTGTATGTTATGCAGTTTATATCAGGGATTTCTTTAGATGTCAGCGTGGTTATGGGTTCTCTGCCATAACTCTTAACTAGAGCGGTAAGTATATGTCCTCCAATAAAGCCTGATGCACCCGTCAATAATATTTTCATTAAAAAATAGTCTCTTGATCAAGGCTATCCTTTACAACTAGCCTAGGCTCTGTATCCATACCACGCACCCACATCAAACCATTCTCCAATGGATTAATTATTCCCTTTTTAATACTGATCTTTTCACCTAGGGCTAATTGTTTAAATATTTCTGGAAAATTTACGCCCGCTTCGGTAAAGAACCTTACCGTTGTAAAAAATCTTGATATATTAATTTCCGTGGGGTTTGGAATACCGTTTTTATCATAAGCCATATCCACGCCAAATATGCCATGCGGTTTATCACTTACGGCCTTGATTGTATTAATGGCAATTTGGGTAACTTGTTCATCTGAAACCGTTACGCCTACCTTTGTTACACCTGTCACACCTGAAATAGCTCTATTGCCATGAGTCCAGCCTTCTCTTGCACGTGTCTGAGCAAGTATAAGCTCCCCTTCATGCCATACGGACAGCCAAGTAACTGTTTTAGAAGTCAACATCTCTGCAGCAATAAAACCACCCCAACCTTTGTAGTGATCAATCCATGATTTTGCCAACGTGTAATCACTGGTTGGTAAGGCGCCTTTACCACCACCACCAATTCCGCTGTCTCTTAACCAAATTTTACCTTGTGAATCGCCAAGTTCTTTAAAAGCTCTTTTTAAATCTTCTTCCGTATCTATCGTTATATTTACGGGAACAATAACGCCAGCTTTTTTAAACGCTTGGTATGACTTATATTTGTATACACACGTATCAATGACAGAATGATCTGGCATAAAAATGTTAGTGCCCGTTGCTTTTATCTCTTCTCTTATTAATGAAGAGTGGTAAATTTCTAAATCATTCTGGAAGTGAACGAGATCAGGTTTCTCTTTATTTAAAATCTCTAACAATTTATCTTTGTATTCATTCGTATTGGCGTAGGGCACGTAATATTTTTTATCAACCTTAGATAAAATAACGTCCGTTGGCTCTGATCCCATTCCAATCACATAGTTATTAGGGTTTTTCAATAACGAAAAAACGACACCCTCTGTTGGAGCACCACCCGCTCCAGCCACTAAAATTTTTTTCATTTCACTACCGCCTTTAAAAAATTTTGATAATCACGAATGTAGTCAGCTTCATCGTAGTACTCGCTTGCCAATACCATCAGGACACAATCGGGACTAAAATCATACATTTCTCGCCAAGTTAAATCATCAATCAAGAGGCCTGTTGTTGACTTGTTAAGCGCAACTTCTTTGCGTTGCTTACCATTATCTAAAACAACACGACAACTACCCGTTACGCAAATCGCAACTTGTTTTAGGTTTCGATGCGCATGAAATCCGCGAGAAACGCCTTCTTTTGTTCCAAAGATGTAATACACTCGCTTAATATCAAATGGCACGCTTTTATTACCCTCTAAAGCAACGAGCGATCCACGCTCATCCCCTAAAGACTTTAAGCTGATTGTTT
>Ga0209711_10004723_pt1 | contig 10862 bp, 10 predicted proteins | sample ArcticOcean_MG_C_7_FD_187441 | JGI IMG/M metagenome (GOLD analysis project Ga0209711, IMG submission 187441) | Marine microbial communities from western Arctic Ocean - ArcticOcean_MG_CB11_88 (SPAdes) (version 2) | ecosystem: Environmental > Aquatic > Marine > Oceanic | place: Arctic Ocean... | reverse complement strand
AAAACGGGTTTGGGATGCGAATATCTGTACCACCCAAAACTGTAAAGTGAAGTTCAATGATGACGTGCTCACCAAACAGACATTTGAAGCATATGCTAAGATGCATGAGGGTGTTGATGAGGTGTACTCTATCAATACCGAGCGATGGTCAGTGTGTATAGGACCCGCTGAGAATGGTATGGAACAGGTTTCATTCGTAAATGGACTCTGTACCAATAAGGGTGGAACCCATGTCGATCATGCCGCAAACCTTATCGCAAACGGTATCATCGATGAAATGGCAAAGAAGATTAAGTTGAAACCTCAACAGGTCAAGAATACTTTTACTATCTTTGTAAAGGCAACCCTCGAGAATCCAACCTTCTCCAGTCAGGTGAAGTCTGAGTGTACCTCAAAGTCTCAAAGTTTTGGGAGTAAGTTTGAAGCACCTAAAAGTTTTATCAAGAACGCACTCAAGACTGGAATCGCCGATGAACTCTTGGCACTCTCCAGGTTTAAGGAGATGAAGGAACTCCAGAAGTCTGATGGTGCCCGCAAGTCTACTATTACAGGTATCCCCAAGTTGGATGATGCGAATAAGGCGGGAACCAAACATTCGAAAGAGTGTACCCTCATCGTAACCGAGGGTGACTCTGCGAAGACTTTGGCGGTCGCTGGTCTCTCGGTGGTTGGTAGGGACCACTACGGTGTCTTCCCTCTCCGTGGTAAGTGTAAGAATGTGAGGGATGTCTCTGTGTCGCAACTCACATCGAACCAGGAGTTCAATGACCTCAAGAAGATTTTGGGTCTCCAACAGGGTAAGGACTATAAGGATCTCTCAGAGCTTCGCTATGGACGCTTAATGATCATGACCGATGCTGATAACGATGGGTCTCACATCAAGGGTCTCATCCTAAACATGATTCATTATTTCTGGCCGAGCCTCCTCAAGCTTAACTTTGTGGTGAGTATGGTGACCCCAATCATCAAGGCGACAAAGGGTTCTAGTGTAAAGTCTTTCTACACAGACTCCGCATTTAGGACCTGGTACGGGGATGGGAAGGCTGGGTGGAAAGTCAAGTACTATAAGGGTTTGGGTACTTCCACATCGGCGGAGGCTCGTGAGTACTTCAAACAGATTCAAAACTTGACTGTCCGATTTGATATGGATAAGATGACAGATGCCTCGATCATCCTCGCTTTTGACAAAAAGAAGGCGGATGCTCGAAAAGTATGGCTTCTCGAGAATACAGCCAAGGATGCGGACCAACTCGAGGTACCCTATGGAAGTGTGAAACAGTTGGATATCACCGATTTTATCCACAAGGACTTGGTCAATTTCAGTCTTGCAGATCTCAAGCGTTCCATCGCACATATGGCTGATGGTCTCAAGCCATCACAACGCAAGGTCATGTACGCATGTTTCAAGAAGAATCTCAAGGAGGAGATGAAGGTTGCCCAATTGGCTGCGTTTGTAGCTGAAAAGAGTGCGTACCATCACGGTGAAGTTTCCTTGGCGGATACGATCGTAAAGTTGGCGAACGATTATGTGGGGTCTAACAATATCAATCTTTTGGAGCCCTGTGGACAATTTGGTACGAGGCTTATGGGTGGCAAAGATGCGTCCCAAACGAGGTACATCTTCACGAAGCTTACCAGTGATGCGAGGAAGCTCTTCGATCCCAAGGATGATGCCATTCTCAACTATTTGGATGATGATGGTCGCTCCATCGAACCAGACTTTTACATGCCCACCTTACCAATGGTTTTGGTCAATGGGACTGAAGGTATTGGTACAGGGTTCAGTTGCTATGTACCTCCTTTCAACCCCGAGGATATCAAGGCGAATATCAAACGGATTTTGAGTGGTGATGAAATTGTACCTATGCGACCCTGGTTCAGGGGGTTCAAGGGGGTGGTGCACAAGGAGGAAGACACATGGATGATGGAAGGTGTTTGGAACTGGTCCGGAACCAATATCGTAGTCACCGAATTACCACCCGGACGATGGACCCAAGACTATAAGGAGTACCTCGACGGTCTCGTGGAAAAGAAGATGATTGGGGGGTACACCAATAACTCTACCACAGATGATGTTCATTTTGAAATCGTGGACTATACAGGGAAAGATTTACTCAAAGATCTCAAGTTGAGGAAGACCTTCCGTGTCTCAAACATGCACCTCTTTCACCCAACGAAAGGTATTCACAAGTATGCGAGCCCTGAAGAGATTCTAACAGACTTTGTGGAACTCCGTATAGAGCATTACAAAAGGAGGAAGGCACACCTCATCGATATGCTTCAAAAAAGGACTGAGATGTGTAGCCATAAGTCAAAGTTTGTTTCTATGGTCATTGAGGGTAAACTCGTGGTGTTCAAGAGGAAGAAGCAGGACCTCGAAAAAGAAATGTCCTCGACATTTCCATTGATTGATGGATCGTTGGATTACCTTCTCAACATCAGGACTGTTGAGTATACGGAAGAGCGTGTTAACGCACTCCTGGAAGAGGCGAAGCAGGCGAATGAAGACCTCGAGAAGATGTTGAAGATGAGTCACATCACAATGTGGAAGAATGATATTAAAAATATGTGAGCAGTAAGTAGATATGGGTGAGGCTTCTAAAATTTCCCTCAAAGCTATTGGAAAGCAGGATACATACCTGCTTTCCAAAGACCCAGACGAATCGTTCTTTAATTATAAAAATGAGAGACATTCAGAATTTAGGAAGTATCATAGAGTTCATACTATTGTCAATAATGGAAGTATCACTGGATGGCCATTCGCGCAAACCGTAAAAGTACCCTTCAATCCTACAAATATGGGAGATCTCTTGAGTAACATGTATTTGAGTATCTCTATGCCAGGTATAGCCAATGGCAATTATGCAGATCAATTGGGGCGTCACATTCTCAAAAGTGTTACAATGTTTGTAGATGATATCGAAGTTGAGAAGATCCACGATGATTGGGGGGTTATTTACGACGAGTTATATCTGGAAATTTCAGAGAAAGTCGCGAATAGATTTCTCGTCAATCGAAATTTAGGATATGACGAATCAAGTAAAAATGAACCATATGCACGTTTGAGTTCGGATCTTGTCATTCCTCTCCACTTTTTCTTTTCTAGGAAGTATGCGAGTGATGAATACGCATCAAACAAACCAAATCGTCCCTATTTCCCCATTTGTGCGGCCCATCGTCAAAAAATCGAATTCGAATTAGAGTTTCATAATCAAAAATTCTTCACAAACTACACTGGTGCGCTAAGTCTACCCTCTTTCAACCTCGTTACTGAAGAGATTAGTGTCAGCCCCGAAGAAAGGAATTTCTTGGTAACTGAAAAACAGACACTTGTGACTGATCTGGTAAGAAGGCACCCATCCATCGTGAGTGAACTTGGTGTTTCCACAATTGTGAATAACCTCGTACCAAATATTCCAGTAAAATGTTTTCATTGGTTCCTACGAAACACTGAATTTGAAGATGAAAACAACGCAGTGGGTGGATCGAGTGTAAATGAACAGATGTTATTTCAAAATCGTTTCAATTTTTCCTCGAATGTGAGTTTCGATGATCAAACGACATTTTTCGATCCTATCATGGAGTCTGCAAGTTTTTATATAAATGGTACCCGTCTTCCAAATGTGACAAAGACAAATCATAATTACTACAAGTATCATATTCCATTTAGAAATCGTCTCGCGAGGCCAATCCGAAATGTATACACGTATAGTTTCTCGATGAATCCGGTCAACGTGGAACCATCGGGGAACTTGGATTTTAGTCAGATACAATCAGATAAAACGAATATAGAAGTAAAATTGAATACGGGGGAGGTGAATGTGTTTACGAAAACGTACTCTCTAAATATGTACTATACAGGATATCAAACGTTTGTGTTTGATCGTGGGTTTATGTCAATTGCTTATTAAATAACGAAGATTTATTAGTACTGATATACTCGATAATATTATTCTTGATACACCATTTGATGAAATTTAACTGCGCGAGCGTTGTATGAATTTCATGAGATGTTCCTGGGACTGTATACGCAAACTTCTGTGCCCGACAAAATGGATCAAATAGCTTTTTACTGTACCCATCGAGACTCGATTTATAGGCACAATGGACCGTGAATAGTTTTCCATCTCGGGTTTTGAAAGATGTATGATTCTTCTTAGCATAGTTAGTGATGAACCATTCTAGATTTCGTAATGAGATACCACTCGACTTATCTAAAATATTTACCAATTTAGTTCTGTTTCCTTCTTCATTGTAAAAATTGTTTATGGATGTTAGTAGGATATCAGTTTTACTCATTACCAATGATGGTACCCAAATCTATAAGCTCGTTTGACATTTCACAACCCGGACAACCCTTTACATACATTTGATCGGGTCCATGTATATGACTATTTGTCCTAGGAATTGACCTATATTTCAAACGATTTCCCTGTGTCGAGTGGTGTCTACAATACCCACCATGAATACCCCTGAACGTACACCGCCTTCCATCCGTTTTTGTTCCTTTACAGATCGTTCCAGAGAATGTTTCTGGGATATCCTTCAAAAGAAGATCCATCGAGATACCGTGTTTTTTAGAAATTATCTCAATATATTCATTCATCATCGAAACGAGTCGTTCATTCAATTCCTCATCTACAATGTCAGCGATCTTCTCATGGAGATTCATACCTTATTAGTATTTTGTTCGTATTTTTTAAATAGGTCTTCGATTGATTCTGATCGAGCACCTTTAATCCTTTCTCGTAAATCTGCAACCTTCCCAGAATCGTCTAACCCCAATTTTTTACACTCTTCAATAAGTTGCTCCTTTTTCATCGTACTGAGAGCGGGGCCAGTTTTTATCTTCTTTGGTTTGTGTTGCTCCAGGATTTCACCGAAAATATCCTGTTTGACATTATCGAATAATGGGTCAAGAAGGTCGCATACGGGGTTGAGGAACTTGTTTTCGAAGTAATAGAGGTAATCTACTGGGATATTGTGCTCTTCTACATATTTGGGATCTTCAGACTTTTCAAAGGCTTTCGCCTTGGGGTTATCAGTCTTTGTCAATATATACGGTACACGATCACCAGACTGTGGCTCCGAACCAGGCTTCCTCTCACGCATTTTACGAACTACTTGTACATGCGCTTGATTTATATCGTCAATTCGAGAACTTGTAACAGAAACTGGTTCACCATTCACTTTGTATGTATCGGATAGACCCTGACTCAATATTAACTTATCATTGGATATATCACCAGAAAGAAGTTCAATAGCACGCTCTTTGGCGAGTTCCTTGGGTGGTCCTCGATCACTGGATGTGAGAATGACATCCAGTAATTCTTTGCACACTTCTCTTACATGGGGTGTATTGTCTCTACGAACAACCTGGAGTCCCTTGATGTCTATGTAGTCCATATGCATTTGGTCATCCTTCCCCTTTGTCCAAAGTTTGGCGGCATACCTCTTCTTCGAGTACAGGAAATACGGCCAGTAGACCTTCTCGAGCTCCAAATTGTTTGGTTTCTTGAAGAGGGCGCTACACTCCTCCGCCGCCCTTTCACCAATTTCCCAACTGTATTTGACAGCTTCTTCACCTGTTCGGTCACCAACATCGAACTCTACCATCACTGAATCCGTGTCCCCATACCTTACCTTTGCCCCGGGAAAATTCGCCTCCACATAGGTCTTCGTCTCCTCAATCATACCACGACCTCTACATGTTGTCGTGGATGCGATTGGTACACATGGAAGAATACCCTTTCCAGCGCCAGTGAAACCATACACAGAGTTCATAGAGACCTTATACGCCAATTGCTTACCGTTGTACACTTCCTTCATTGCACCGGTTGCTGCTGCCATGTCCCTCTTAGCCTTTTTACGAAATTGTTTGAGCTCCGCTAGAATCGCTGGTAAGAGACTGGGTACATCTTGGGCAAACTTATAAGTCTTTTCACCAATATTAAATGATTCGTACGTTACCCCAGGTATATTCCCGTAGCGTCTCTCATCCATTACATATGTGGAATAACAGAGATTATGTGCCATCATGATCGATGGATACAGAGCTTCAAAATCTAGGGCTGTGATTGGTGTGTAGTACGCACCTTTCTGTGCTTCTAGGACCGTGGCACCCTCATAGGGTTCTTCGGGAAGAGATCCATACTTAATCGTCGGTACCATATATCCCAACTCCCGAGCCTTTTTTGTCAACTGACTGAAGACCTTGATCTGCTGACCACGCTCAACCAAGAAGCACAAAGGAACCCAAGTTGCTTTCGCCATCTCCAACAAGTTTAGAAGCGTACATAACTTTTTCAAGAGTTTGTGGGGTAAGAGTGTATCCTTGATACAATACACCGCAACTTCAGCCAGTTTTGCGGGGTCACCTTCCTTATAACGAGCGAACATCTCCTTTGGGGACATGTCAATCTTTTGGTCACCCAGGTACAACTTTGAAACTTCGTTTAGTTTATACGAATCAAGTTTATATCCCTTCTTCACTTCATGAAACATATCGAAGATGAATCGACCAGTCATAGGAAGAAGTTTCAGGAAATTGTCACCCAACGCACTTGAACTCAATTTTTTTAGTAAGAGCTGACTCGGTGGATCATGGAGTTTTCCTAAATTGAAAAATTCTTCGTTGCAATCTGTCAGAAGAGCCCGCTTGAAAATATATTCAAGATCAAAGCCAAAAATATTCCATCCAGTGAGGATATCTACATCCTTTTCCTGAATATACCTTTGGAAAGCCTCGAGCATTTCCTTCTCGGTATCAAAACTCTGGACATCGGGACCATCGGTTTTCTTGTAACAGAGACACACCTTTTCATATGGTTCATCATTTCCAAATTTACAAAGTGAAATGGCAATCTGAAAACAGGCATCACCAGGAACATCCGCATCGGGAAACTTACCAGTTGAACTATTACATTCAATATCGAATGAAGCCACTACGAAAGGTGCAATATCATCACGTTCCACCGGTTTCAGGGTCCTCCAGTCGTTACACCAGAGATCAATATCAACTTTTGCGAGATGTGAACGGATACATTCACTTCCAGTATCAAGCCATCCAGTAGATTGAATCCCTGTACGATGCATCAACCTCAGGACAGGCTCAAGGTTTGACTCATACACATGATACTTCATGTATTCCCGATTGTACATAAAAACAGAATTGACCTTTCTTCGGTCCGCGAGGGTTTTAAAGTTTAGACGCATATACGCAAATTTTTCATTGTTTTGAAATCCCCAAACATCCTTCTTCTCTGTGAGACTATATCCGGTCACGTGATCGGGTCGAAGTTTATTCAGGTCATCGTACAATACTCGGACATCTTGTTCGGTTGTTCCCTTCGGGAGCTTTACAAAGAAATACGGTTCGAAAACTGTTGTCAGACAGACAGACTTACCAGTTCCAGTCTTCCCTAAAATACTAATCAAGTGTTCCTCGTCAGTATCTCTCGCCTCCCAAGTCAAAGCTTGAAATACCACCATATGTTTATAATGAGTCAAAATTTTAATATCATTTATTAGTAAATGTCGGCCGCTTTAATTGAGCTCGTGTCGGTGGGTGCCCAGGATGTCTACATCACTGGTGATCCCCAGGTCAGTTTCTTCCGTCAGAACTACAAGCGTTACACTAACTTCGCAATGAAACCCGAACGTATGGATTACATCGGTACATTTGGATCGAGTAATGAAGTTGCCATCCCCATCCGCTCAAAGGGTGATCTCATGAGTTACATCTGGATCGAGGCTACTGGTATCGCAGGTGTTCAAGGGAACACCACTGGTCTATTCTCTAACAACGCCGCCAGTCCCACAGAATTCACTCTGTGGATCGGTGGTCAGAAGGTATCACAATTGGATTCTCTCTACATTCAAGGTGTCCATAACCCCTTGATGCGTGACACAACCGCAAAGGCGTCTTTCGCTGTCACCACCAACGCCCGCAAAGAAAACCACACGGGTAACCACTATATGATCCCCTTCTTCTTCGGTGAAGACTGGACTAAGGCGCTCCCACTCGTGGCCCTTCAGTACCACGATGTTGAGATTCGTATCAAGTGCCGCGATGGTTTCACCCCGGGTAGCACTCCTAAGGTGTACGGTAACTACATCTATTTAGACACGGATGAACGCAAGTATTTCACCGATACTGAACACGAACTTCTCATCACCCAAACGCAGCATCAGCTCGCCTCTAACACCGATACCGATATTGATCTCAGCTACTTCAACCATCCAGTGAAGTCTCTCCACCTCGTTTCTGGTCAAGCATCTGGTAGTGACTGGTCTGATGAGTACAACTTTGCCACCGCATCCCTCTACATTAACGGTTTGGCACTGTTCGAGAACACATCCAACGTGTACCATCACGACGTCGTTCCCGAGATGCACTGTACCGATCTCCCCGATAACATCCTCGACGACCTTCCCACCTTCTCGTGGCCCTTCTGTCTCACCATGAGTAAGATGCAGCCCACCGGGTCCCTAAACTTCTCCCGTATCGATAATGCGAAGCTTGTACTTAACCAACCCACTGGTGGTAACGCCCTTCACCGTGTCTATGCGGTCAACTATAACATTCTTCGTATCAAGAATGGTATGGCTGGTGTTGCTTTCGGCAACTAAGTCAGGTGTAAAAAAGTAAAAAAGTATATAAAATGGTGAAATCTTCCTCACGACCCCGAAAAACGTCCAAGTTTGTCATCGACCTTGGACCAGAAATAGACAGGGTCGTCAAGAAGAAGAATGTGAAAATAAAAAAACAGAAGGTCGTCATACGTGGATTACAAAAGGAGTGTGACGAACTCCGAAAAAGAAAAATTGTAGATTTGAAAACAAAGAAACAAAAGTTTTTCATTTCGAGTTTGGAACAGGAAGTGAATACGCTCACCAGGAAGCTCTCCATGATGGACACTGAATTGAGGCAGTATAAAGTTCGTCGTGTAACCATTTCTAACAAAACGGTAAATAATGCATTCAAGAACTTACGAGATGGTAAATCTCTGTCTAAAATGCACCCCAATACTATGCTATTGATTCAGCAATCTGGGAGATGGGATGAGGCTAGAAAGATTAGCGCTCAGATGAAGCTGTGTTAGCCCTAAGTGCCTTCTCTGTAGCGGCTATATATCATGGAGACCCTTTATTACTGTAAAGCTTGTCAAAGAACCTATGACGGGAACGCCCAATGTTGCTTTGAGATGGATCATGTAAAAGTTAAAATCCTCGTACATACTAAATGATTCCAGTTTTACTCGTTGGTCTCGCCGCGCTCACCGCTTATACCTACTATGGTCAGAACCTGGTGTCCGCCGAAGAAGCTAAGAGACTCATCAAGGATGGGAAGATTAAGGTGGTCGTTGATGTTCGCACAGCTGTGGAATGGCGAGCTGGACATTACCCTAGAGCGCTTCATATCCCCGTGGACAAAATGAACGAAAAAACAACTACAGAACTCCCCAAGAGAGGTATACTCGTCTATTGCAACACTGGGCAACGGGCCAGGTTTGCAGCAGAGAAATTAGAAGGTCTAGGTTTTAAAGATGTGTATTACATTGCCGGACTTTACACAAGCTTACTTTAGAATATTAATCAATCTATCAAGTCTCGGTTTTTCCTTATTCATGAAAACTGTGAGTTGCATAACTTCACCTTCCAAAGTCACTAGTCCATGATTCGACTTTTGATACTTTGATATCTGGTCAACCCTAGCAAGGTCCACTGGTGACATCTTTGTATTTGGTATCTTACTGTGGTAGACCGCAAGAACCGCAGCATCCCTTTTCGTCTCCTTTGGTAGTTGTTCCTCTGGGTGGCACACAACAACATGTGCACCCGAACACCCAGCTACATGCATCCACCAATGTTTAGGGTCACTCGTCATTGTCAGTTGGTCATTTTCTTTTGCATTTTGACCAACTTGGATTTTGATACCATCGTGGGATGTGTATTCAAGCATTCTTTTTCCTCGTTATAATTACAATGCACGTCGTTCTTAAGCCAAGTCCGTCAATCACACACAAGTATAGAGTCACCTTACCAAGTAAAAGAGCTATTGATTTTGGTGAGAGAGGGGTTCAGTATTACCCGGACCATGGTAATCCCCGTCTTATGCGTGCACAACTTCTTAGGAAAGGTGCTATCATTCCTAAGGAGCTGCGAATAGAGAGGGATCAGTCTCAAATACATAGAGAAATGCTACAAATCAAAGAAAGTTCTAAAGAAGATTGGGAAGATTTCTTCAGGGCCGAATATTGGGAGAGATGGGTATTACACACTTACCCAGACATTAACAAAGCAAAATTATATATGACTATGAGTCGAGGTATACTTTTCTAATTACCCGTAGACCCGAAACCACTTGAACCACGTTCCGTATCCTCAACGATATTAATCTCCTCGATGACCGGCGTCTCACAACGCTCTAGAATGAGTTGCGCAATTCTATCACCCTTCTTGATTTCAAAGTCGTCCATCCCATGATTGAATAAGACAACCTTGATTTCACCGGTATAATCGGGATCAATCACACCCGCACCAACGTCAATACAATGCTTTACACCAAGTCCCGATCGAGGTGCTACGCGCCCATATACACCTAATGGAAGTACTACAGCGATACCAGTCCCTACGAGAGCTCGACCAGCTTGGCACGGAACCATGGCATCTTCGGAGCTGTATAAATCATATCCCACAGAACGATAAGAACCACGAGTAGGCAAAGTAGCATCGTTACAAAGCTTCTTGATCCCTAGGGACATCTACTTGTACATAGAGTTATTTCCTTAAGTCGATGGTTGACTAAATCTAGGAGATATCCCTTTTCTAGCTCGTTCCGTGTACACCAATTTCAAACA
>Ga0209711_10004722_pt1 | contig 10863 bp, 9 predicted proteins | sample ArcticOcean_MG_C_7_FD_187441 | JGI IMG/M metagenome (GOLD analysis project Ga0209711, IMG submission 187441) | Marine microbial communities from western Arctic Ocean - ArcticOcean_MG_CB11_88 (SPAdes) (version 2) | ecosystem: Environmental > Aquatic > Marine > Oceanic | place: Arctic Ocean... | reverse complement strand
AAGTTTGTGTTGCGGTATAGATATAAAAAAGTCCAATATCTATACCTATTTTTTTTTTACTTTCGAACCGGGAACCTTTTTTTTGTTCTCAGACTTGTACACTCTTTGTTTGAGTTTTTTGAATTCTTCTTCCAGTTCTTCAGAAAACTCAAACCGATGGAGCGAGGAATGTTCCAATATCCGTCTAATTCTCACCTTAGTCTGTTCTGACACCTCTGGTGATTTTAACAACTTGGCGTACGACATATATTTTCTGTAAGGCCAGAAATGTATGTCTCGTTTCCTGCAAATTAATTTAAGTACGGTTACCGATACGTTGAGGAGCTTTGATGTGTTTTTTAAACTATTCTCCATAGCCAAAACCCAAATTTGTTCCGAGGTCAATGATTGCGCCTCGACGAGAGTTGCTGTGTTGGTGGAACACGCCCAGCCTTTCGGCGAAGTGGTATTGCGGGTTTCCAGAACGTACACTATTTCTTCGAGAGTGGGGCACTCGTCGGGAGTGGGGAGAGTGAGGTACTCGTCGAAAGTTGGGGGGATGAGGCACTCGTCGAGAGTGGACATATTCCTCACGTGTTACAATTTATGAGGATAGAAACTTTTCAGATCAATACGTATATAAATAAATAAGAAATACAACTGTAAGGCGGTATTATACTAATAACCATGCGAATTTTGGAGCTATTTTGTGGCACGAAAAGTGTGAGTAAAGCAGCATTAGCGTGTGGGTACGCCAGTGTAGTGAGTGTAGACGTAAACAAACGCTGCTCGCCGACAATATGTGTGGACATTTTGGACTTCGAATACAAGATGTACCCTGTTGGTTTTTTTCACTTTGTTTGGGCTAGCCCTCCGTGCACGGAATTCAGCAGGGCAAAAACAGTTGGTGTGAGAAAAATTGCAGAGGCGACACGTATTGTGGAAAAAACGCTTGAAATTATAAAGTACCTCCAACCCGCTTATTTTTGCATCGAGAACCCCGTCGGGTTGTTAAGGTTGCAGCCTTGCATGGCGGTGTATGAGAGGTACCTCAAAACCGTGAGTTATTGTCGGTATGGATTTCAGTATCGGAAGAACACCAATCTCTGGACAAACGTTGAGTTTGACCCCCAAAAATGCGTGAAAGGGTCGTTGTGTAAGACAAAAGAGAAAACCGGGTACCATGCGGCACTTTGTCAGAGCAGTCATAATGGCAAGGTTAGAGGCCGACCAGATAGTGTACGCGCTAACAAGCCGCAACTGGTATCAAGCCTCGACGAACGATACAGCATCCCTCTACAATTACTGACTGAGATATTCAAAAAAACGAAAAAAAGAGTATTTTTTAAAGTTTCAAAGAAAGTTCATTTCTCACCACCAGTTGATACGATGCAGTCCGGTTTCAAGAACGCGTTGCTCGAGGCCGCGTGTGACGACGCCAACAACGAGCTGCCAGAAGTACAGAAGTACGCACAGAGGGAGAAGCCCGTCACGATGAGGCGTCTGAAACTGGACGACGCGTTGAAGCAGCGGGCTGCTTCTGACTTCACAGCGGGGTGGTCCGAGGCGCGCATCAAGGCGTGGAATGGTCGTGAGAGGAATGAAAACGCGTACTTCTACCGCTTCAACGCTCCCGGCGAGGCGCAGAGCAATAACCGCTGGTCGGGCGGTGAGCATGCCATGTTCATGGAGACGTTGTTGAGGTGTAACGGAAAGTCTGGTACGGAGCCCGGTAAGTGTGATTACGTGTGGGGTGTGTTTTCCAAATGCATCCCCGGGCGAGTGGGGTACCAGTGCTCCAACTACTACCGCACGCTTGTCAAGCTGGGTACTGTCGAAGACAAGAACTACACGGTGGACAACCAGGGCGTGATGCGCTTCAACTTCAAGACCGGGGGGGTACCATCAAAGCCGATGAAGAAGCGCCCCCCGCCGAATTCCAAGCTTAGTAAACAGCCCGCGGCGAAGAAGCCCAAGGTCAAGAAGAAAGCTACTTAACCTTCTTCTTCGGGGAAAAAACTTCACTTATATGACCAAAGTGGACCATGCCGACCAAGGCATACACACCGGGGATGCTTCGCGGCAAATGTACACTGCATGATGCTGGCGATCTACACGCGCCTTTCGCGATCGATGCTCTACTAAATTATACTGCCGTTCCCTCTCCGGTGACGTCAGAGAAAAAGTGCAACGTGAACGGGTGCTCCGAGGAGATAAAACCAGGAGCGCGGAACGACTGTCGTCGCCCGTTGTGCGAATACCACAAACGCGAGGCGAAAGCCCGATGTGCGGACGGGACGGTGGTGTGCTTCTGTTTCTATTGTAACAAGACGCATGATGTCGACAAGTTCACCATAAAGACGAACATATGCGATAAGCAGTACCTGAGACGTAAAGAAAGAAACCAGTTAGCTTTTTCGGCGACTGTGCCACTATATAATTAAAACAACAATGTCACATCCACTCGAATGTTTCGGAGAAACGTGACGCGTCTCCAGTCTGAGGTGTGGGATGCGAGAGACGGGTTCGATGCTTACACGGGAACCCATCGCCGCGGGTTCGGTGCGCAAAAACTGAACGTCGACCACGTTGTCGAATTGCAGATCCTCCAGCACGCGGCCGGTGATGTCTTGGCGACGCATGATGGCCTCATCAAAAATTTCTGCGAGGTGGTCAACGCGCCTTTAAACCTGAACGTCACGTCGTCACGTATAAATCAGGCAAAACGCGGACCTTTCACCGCAGCAATAAACCGTCTGAAAAGCGACAGGTTGCGTACCATTTCCGTCGAACAGTTGGCGAGAAGCGGAAATGCAAAGTGGATGGTTGATGAGGGTGTCTGGGCGAAGATAGAGAAGGAGACTGTACTTTCATTCGACGCGTTGGAGGAGACGCTACGTGACCAACGCCTCACCAGAGCGCACGAGAAGACTCTCGACTCAGCGCTCGACAAGATACGAACCACCCTGGAAAAAATACAAATTATACAGTAGATACTGGTAGTATCTATGCGCGACGAAGACAAAGCCACCGGGGGGTGCAGCGAGGCTCCACCCCCTTCAAACAATACCCTCGAGTGGTTCTTCGAACACACGGTTAAACCGCATATCGAGCGCGCCGCACAAAAATTGCGGTGCCAGATCCGACTAGATATACAGACCGCACTGAGCGCGACCATCGCTGATGTTGATGAGGAAGATACCCCACCGCCTAAACGACTGAAGGGCGCGGCGCAACATGTCCCGCCTCCAAAGGGAGACTTGGGGGAGGATGAGGACCACTCACACGATCTAGGAGAGTTCTCCGACGATGGTGTTCTTTCTGACGTGCACAACGAGTCGAACTCCTCCGAGTTTGACTCGTCGGGAGATTCCGAAGGAGACGACGGTGGCGTTTCGAGCGAGCCGGAAGAAACGGACGAAGAGTGATATGAAAGCTGTTTAAGAGGTATATAACTTAGTTACACCCCTAGAGACCTAGAACCTTCCCCAAAGTTTATCTACGCGGCCCTAAGAGCCACTAAGATCGCGTTTTGAGCGGCTGGGGCTGCTACGACAACGGCCCAACGCGATACCCTAGCATCCCAGAAACCTCTCTGTGAGTTGTGAATAAACTTTTTACTCATCTCCTTTTTCGAGAGCACGTTTCCCTCAACTCCTACAGAAAGGCAATTCTGATCAGTCTGTGGTGTGCTCTGCAGATCGAAAGTTCTAAAAACGGCATCGTTGATGTGTCTGTGAATGGCTCTCACCACTAACGTCCATAGCGCTCTTTTCGGGTCATTTCTGAATTGCTCTTCGAACCTCGCGCGATGTTCGTTGTCCGTGGCGTAAGGACTCATTAAATCTGGAGTCATCCGTACACCAGAACGCACTGCCCTCGTGGCTCCGTTTGCCAACAAAATTCGATATATTTCCATCGGTCCAAACACTTCCAAGTTTTTAAGTATTGTCGCCCATCTTCTGAATCTGCGCGTTCGCTCATTGTTCACTATGTCGGCCACTATAGGTGCCATGAGAGCATCATCCAAGATTTCACTCGCTCTTTTGAAAACCTCGTCACGTAAACGTTCTCTCTCAGCTTTGTCTGCCGGGGGTTCGGGTGGGTAATCCCTGTCGTTTCGGTCCAGACTACCAGGCGTCTCTCTGAATGCAGACGGTGGATTACCTCCCGCGAGTAACAAGAGTGCTCCATCAAGACCTCTACCGCGACCCCCTCTACCACGACCTCCTCTAGCACGACCTCCTCTACCACGACCTCCTCTACCACGACCCCCTCTACCACGACCTCCTGCTTCAGCCGCCGCTGCTGCTTCAACCGCCGCTGCTGCTTCAGCCGCCGCTGCTGCTCTGGTTACCACGCCATCCCGAGCTGCTGCTGCTGCTGCAGCCGCTGCAGCCGCTGCAGCAGCAGCGGCTGCTTCGGTCGCTGCTGCTCTGGTTACCACACCACCACCACCTCCACCATCTCCACCACCACCTCCACCATCTCCACCACCACCTCCACCATCTCCGCCCTCTCCACCACCACCGGGCGCACCCCCACCGGGCGCACCCCCACCTGCTGCTGCTCCGTTCCCATCCTCCACTAAGCACACGAATATATCTTTTCTCTTATTTTGTTTGACCTTGACAGTTTTTCTATTTTTGCCTTTCCATAAGGTCCAGGCAGGCTCATCGTTGGGGGGCAGGAAGCGATCAGCATTTGAAAACCACTGCCCCTTGCGCCCTTGCCCATTCTTTATATCGTTTCCGTCGTCTGCATTGTGCTGGTCTTGCTCGGGAAAAAGTGTTAAGGCACCTATTCCAGGTATCGGGTTTGTAACGGTTTGTTTGGGGTACCCGCGTGAGAAAACGACCATACGTCTTCCGTCGAAATGAGCCATCGGCGTGCTTTCCATTTTCTTTTGAATCATCTCGACGGCTACATTTCTTTGGACCTTTTTCAGTATATTCATCCTGGCATCGTTCGTACGACGAGCATCGTCTAACGAAATACAAGAAACGTAGCACACTTCCGGAGATGTTCTTCGAGAGAGGAAAACCTGCATGATAATATTCACCTTCGCTCCCGTTTGCATCTCAAACAGCGTCGCGTTGCATAGTGTTTGACTCATTGTCCTTGTATCAATGAGTCGTCCCTGTGGCGAGTTGTGTTCCATGAGTGTTTTGCACTCACCCATGATGATGAGTGGTTTTCTTTGTCCGGGGTTGTTGGTGTCGGTACCGCCAACGGCTACCGCAATAAAATCAGCCTGCGTACAGAAAAATCTGTATTTTCCATGGTCATTTTTGTGTTTAGACTCGAACATGCAGAAAGGATTGTACAAAGGAACTTCAACACCGATGATATCGAAGCTGTCTGTTTTCCATCCCTCGCCAATTGTATTATCGACTGCTTCTTTGAACTGCGTGTAGTTTTGGAGCTTGGCGTTTTCGAAGAAACGTGTATAGAGTGGTATTCCGAGCGTTTCTTGATCATCCTTTGTCATGATGAATTCCTGGATATCTTTTCTCACGAACTTCGACTCGCCCTGACCTTGTCCGTCGAGGGGAACCTCTAAGAGGTTGACGTCGCCAGCCCATGGGTGCGGGAGGTAGTCGCGGACAAACGCGTTCATGTATCTCTGATCGGACGGGACATTTTCGAACTGTGCGGCACCGACAGAAGGGAAAAAAACATCAGGCTCCTTTATTTTGCACCAGCTGTCAGCTCCTCCTGATCGCATTCTGTTTTCGAACGTGGCAAAGGTGACGTCCTCACAACCTCCGGCTAGAACAAGTGCCAATCTCAGGTGGACTCGAGTCCCCACGTAACTCTGCATCGATCCAATTTGCGCATCAATTAACAACTCACTGTCGAAGATGTGTGAGAGTTCGTCGTTTAACTTTTTGTATCTGATATTGTCCCCGTTCGGTTCCAACGGGTTCATAAGCCCTGTCTCCCCGAAAAAAACTTCTTTTAATTTGTCTTTCGCAACTTTTCCAGAATAGGGAACGACATCGACTCGGCAGAAGTCGATCTTTTGAGTGGACTCGTTGGCACCGGCGGCGGTAAATCTCTGCATCCTCGCGTAAGTCGCCTTTTGATACACTTTATGCATTTCCCTAAAAGGTTTCATTCTGCTCCAGTTGTGCAAGAATCTATTATCCATCGGGAAATCTCTCGCACCCTCTTCGGCTTCGTCTTGGTCGACACTGTCGACTGCTCCCGCCTCGTCGTCATCATCAACACCGTCATATGCGTTCACGGCATCGCTCTGTTCTCCACCCTGGTGTAAATTGCGGACTTGCTCGCGCATCTCTATTCTTAAGACATCATGGAAACACCACAGCGAAGCTTCAAGTCTACGGTTTAACTTTTTCCTGAATTCGTCTCCACCATCCAACACCTCGGGGGCAACCCACTGAAAGGGATCCGTTATCTCTTGTTCTAAGGGAGATCTCGACCGATGGCTTCCGGATATCGGATCGTTTAAAACTTCATTTGTTCTCGAAGCGATGAGCTGACGTTGTGAGTGTAGCCGTCTCAAAAGAGGCTGATGGAGCCAAGCGGTAAATTCCGCCATCATCTGACCCTTGTCGACTCGATCCAGCTCGTCGATACCGGCATTGGTTCGCATCCTCCTATGCACAGGTTCCAGAAATCGACGTATTGACCCGTCGCCGTAGCTCGCCCAAAATACAAATTGGTTCCGATCCCACAATCTCCAAGTGTCAAGCTCCCTTTCTTGGGGGTCAATGATAGCAGGAGCCAACGGTAGTAGGAGCCAGTCGAAATTGTCATCAATATTGTCATCGAACATTTGCTCCCGAGTGATGATTCTTATGTTGAACATGAAGTGCATTTCTTTCCCGACGTAATTCCTGTACCGTAGGTTTTGCACCTGTTGGCCAGTTACAACGGTGACATCTCTGGCGTTTTCGGGCTCGTCGGGTAGACAATCTACGAAGTCAAAATATGGTCCGAAATCGACGGTTATTTTCTCGCCTTCGAAGGCCATCACTCGCAGGTAGAGAGTTTTGTCTATCGAACACCCGATCGGTACAAACGAGCAAATGAGAGGTAGAGTAACTGGGGGGGTCGAAACGTCATCTCGCGTCTCTTGATTAAACTTTAGAAGCATTTTGGGGTTCTTAATATTAGGATCATCATCAGGAGGAAGAACATCGGGGACTTGGACGGTTTCGGCCAAACGCTGCGCCACACGAGGAGCCATTTCTTTTTACTTTCAAAATCTTTATAAATACTAAACCGTTATTTATGCCATAAACTTTAATTCGAAGGTGCACTCTCTAGTCGCCTCCCTCTCGACCGCAGAAGCTGCGAGTCGCGCGGTCATACAACCCCACGCCGCAACAAAGATGCACGCGGCCGCCTCTATCGTGTCGACCGGTACTGAATGTTTGTCATCCTCTGTGTTCGTCACGAGTCCCACAACACCAGCGTACGACAGGACACATGTCACCACGGCCACGGTTTCCAGATAAAACGTCACGCGTTTTGTCATGCGCGCCGCGATGTGAACTATACCCTCAAGTCCGCACAGAAGAGCGGCCATGATACCGAGCGTGTGTGCCCGCCCCGTGCGCACGGAGCGGTCGCTCAGCGCACACACCACGACGAAAGAGAGCACCGATTGCATACCAACCAATCGCCAACACAAAATGCGCGACCTCCGCAGTACGTGAGACTGGACCGCGCGTGAAGAAGGATCCAACATTTCACCTTCATCCTCTAGAGTTCCAGACATGTCAATCGTGTTGAACTCCACGTGCTCTCGGTACGTTGCCATCAATGGGTGTACCTGTCAACACAACACAACTATTTATATATATTGAGCGTTTAAACTCTTCTTCTCCTGTCGAAAACGACACGGGAGACGCGATCCACCATCGTGTCCACAGAACTCACATGCGCCCCTGATTCAGTCATGCGCACAAGAAGGGCGTCGACTTTCCCCAACTCGGGGAAAGTGCGTTCGAACATACACCTAGTAAAAGCGAGTTGTATCTGATGTTGGTTCTTTGGCGCGTTTGATAGCTCACCGAAATCCCCCCGCATCTTTCCGTTCGATCGGTCTATGTACCCCTCGAACCCACATTTCAACTCCACCAACACCACGCGTTGCTGCGCATCCACGAACACAGCGTCGACCAAGGTCGCGAGATCGCACTGGTCACACCGCACCACCACCTGTGTACCTATAGGTCGGAGACGGAGCCTTTCCATCAGTACGATGAAAGCTCGACAAAACGCGTGCGGAGGCCTCAAACGTCTGGCGGTCGGGTTTTTAAGCGTCGTCGACGTGTGCTGTAAACTTTTTCGAATCCATTTCTGAACATCGTTGTCCACACGTCGGCCTCTGGACATGCCGTTGTCAGTCCGCTTACCGGAGGCCGGGGTCGCCCTTCCGGTAAAGGAGTACTCGGGGTAGTACAATTGCCTGATGACGTTCGTCAAACCCCGACATTGCAAGTTGCGCGGCGACGAACCGGTCCGACGCACTATCTCCGCATAATGATCCTCCAGACGCATGATACGTTATCGAACAACTTATCGGACAAAACAACATGTATTAAATACACACCACTCTCCTACACGCACACCACCGTTCTATACATGCACACAAACAAAAAGCAAAAACGATCCACCCAAGAAGAGAGCTCGCAAGTCTCTATGGTGTCGATTCCTATCGCTTCGGCGACGTGCGCGATATGTCAACAGATTATACACACACCCGCGATGCTAGAGTGCGAGTGCCGTCGTAGTTTCTGCCATTCATGCATTACGGCGTGGCAAAAAAAAAACAAAACATGTCCGCTGTGTAACGTAAGAGTTGAAAAACCTCTCATCCTCGGTCCGGCGGAATGGTGTGAGGCGTTGGATTCGATCAAGCGGTCGTGTCCGAACAACCCGACGTGCCGTTTCCGAGGGGGGTCATACACGCAGGCGAAAGACCACGCTGTGAACGTTTGTACGTTTCGCAGAGTATGCTGCCCCAACGATGCGTGCGACGAGGTGTTGGAACACCGACAGCTCAGAGACCACTTGCGCCTATGTCTACTGAGGCGCTGCAAGAACTTCCGCGCGCCTCGGTACGGGTGTGGTTTCATGGGGACCATCGACGTCGTCAAACAGCACGAATCGAAATGTTTTTTTAACGACCCTGAGGTGCTTAAACAAATAGAAGAACTAGCCGCGTCGAAGTGCGGAACTTGTCAAAACTAAAGAAGCAGTGCGCACGCACGAGACATGATACTCGTAATGGCTAGTGGTGTTGCTTGCGTGACGTGTGAGGGCTCCTTTCCCAACACCTCCCCATCTATCACCTACCCTTCTTTACCTTACCCTCTACTTTTTGCACGTAATTCATCTCCCGTAGAATACTTATATCTCGCAGAAATTTCTCATCTATTTTTTCACCACCAACGTTACCAAAAAACTTATCCCATGAGTCGGGGAATGTATTGCCGTCTATTTCTTCTTGCACCAATGGGTACATGCACGCAAAGAGCATCATCTTGGCACCGTCATCACTCCACAACGGATCGGTGACAAAGTAGAGAGGATCTCTGTTGTAGTGAATACCTTTGAAGATCGTGGAGTTTCTATTCACGTAATTCATTCCGTTAATGTGAGGCATGTTCTCAACTTTGTGGCTCTTAACTTTGATGCATTGATTTGCTTTGGCTCTTAACTTTGTATCCGCATCGTGTACGGATTTATTGCCCACATGATCCCCCAAATCGAACTCGATGCCGCACTTCTTGACTCCGACGAGTCTCATGAAACCATCGAGACTCCGGTTAATGCCCGTAGAAACCTGCCATTTATTAAGTTTTTCTTGTTCTGCTGGTGTTTTCCGTAGGGGATTCTTTGCGTACGGTTCTTTCGGGCTTGCATATTCTTTCCCAGCAAGGTCCACTATGTAAAACGTGCTCATCGGGCGGGGTTCATTGTCGAGAAGTTCCTTTTTATGAACGTCGATCGTGATGACGAGATGACTTCTACTAGACCCGCTCTGATTCCCCCTCGTGGACTCAACTCTACGGTATTTGAGAACTTCGTTGATGTCGCTGATAATAGTACCAGTATCAACATCAACATCAGCAAAACCCTGTTGTTTCTTGGTAAACGTGAGAGCGTTGAAAGCTTCTCTTTGGTTTACTTTGTTGAATACCCCGGCTTCGCTGCGGTCTTTTATATTGACCGTGGAGTCATACAATGTGGAGAATCCAGTTTTTTCCTCTTGTTTTTTTAAATTTAATTCGGTCACGCCTTTTTGCCCCAATTTGATTCTTTTGAGTAACCTGGTGTCCCCTTTTCCTTTAGCATCCACCGTCATTTCAAAATAAGTTACCTGAGACTGATGTTGACGATCTTGGATTATCTCAACACCATTACCATTTGACCGTAAACCGTTGTTGTTACGCATCTCAACCAAATCCAATCCGCGATACAAAAGGTGATTCTCGTGATTCGATGACTTATTGGTAGTATCGGGCATTATCGGATGTATCTCCATCATTCGCACTTCTATTTTTGAGTTGTCTTCGATTTCCCACTGCTCCCTGACGACCCTACTTAAAATGCCTTCGTTGTCATCGGCCATCTGCTCAGGAGGTGGTCCCAACAGAGTGTATGTTTTTCCAGAACCCGTTCCACCGTAAGCGAAAATGCCCAAAGGTGCATTGAACTTTGCCGAGAAGATGAAACTTTTTAGAGAATCGTACACAGCTTGTTGATCTTCTTCGAGGAATATACGCTCGAAATGTAATGTTTCTTTGTCTTCCGTTTTGAGCTCTGGTTTCAATGTGAGTTTTTGGTACATCCCAACTTCGCCCGATTTTTCTGTGGGGTCGAGCTTGTACCCCCTAAATT
>Ga0209711_10004711_pt1 | contig 10877 bp, 8 predicted proteins | sample ArcticOcean_MG_C_7_FD_187441 | JGI IMG/M metagenome (GOLD analysis project Ga0209711, IMG submission 187441) | Marine microbial communities from western Arctic Ocean - ArcticOcean_MG_CB11_88 (SPAdes) (version 2) | ecosystem: Environmental > Aquatic > Marine > Oceanic | place: Arctic Ocean... | reverse complement strand
ATACAATGCTTACTTTAGGGTATTCAACTAATCATCAATATGAAATTATTAATACATTAATTAAAAATACTTCCCTCCATATTGATTGTACTACTGATATTAGAGGTGTTGAGGTGCTTAGTGTATTAAAAAATATTTACGCATTGGTTTTGGGTGTTGTTGACGCAAAATATAATTCACCAAACACTCGTTTTATGATTTTAACTAAAGCTTTTTCTGAAGCTAGAATTTTATTAAAATCTATTGGAGGATCGGAAGATACTTTGTTTTTAGCATGTGGATTTGGTGATTTCTGCTTGACTTCACTGAATGATTTGAGTAGAAACAGAACATTAGGCTTATTGATTGGAAAAGGTTTTTTCAGTGCTGATTACAAATCTAATTCTGTAATATTAGAAGGTCTTAATGCAATTGAGATGTTCCATGATCTGGTAGTTGATAAGGATATAAATGCTAAATTGCCATTATTTAATAAAGTACATAGTTTCTTTGCTAATAAAGAGACAGAGTTAGAGTTTAAGTTTGATGAATTAATTGATTTATAAAGGATAAAAATGAAAAAAGTATTAATTGTATTTGGTACAAGACCTGAAGCTATTAAAATGGCTCCAGTTGTAAACGCATTTAAAAAGAGTACTGATTTTGAAACAAGAGTTTGTGTAACTGCACAGCATAGAGAAATGTTAGATCAAGTTTTGGCGTTTTTTAACATCATTCCTGATTATGATTTGGACTTAATGAAGCCTAATCAGAATTTGTATAATTTGACTGGAGAAATAATTAATGGACTAAAGTCTGTTTTGGAAGAGTTCGTTCCAGATTTTGTATTTGTTCATGGAGACACAACAACAACTATGGCAACAAGTATTGCTGGATTTTATTCAGGAGCAAAAGTATGTCATGTTGAGGCTGGGCTTAGAACTTTTAATAAATATGCACCTTTTCCAGAGGAAATTAATAGAAGTATTACAGGAAGAATTGCTGATTTTCATTTTGCGCCTACTGAGCAGTCTAAGCAAAACTTATTATTAGAAAATATCTCAGAAGGTGGAATTCTGGTTACTGGAAATACAGTAATTGATGCCCTTTTATATGGAGTAGAGAAAGTAAAAAGTATTGATAATAAGCAAATTGAAATGCTCAAAAATCTAGTAAAAGCGGATAAAGATTTAATCTTGGTTACTGGGCATAGAAGAGAAAATCATGGAGATGGTTTTTTAAATATCTGCAAAGCATTAAAGGAAATTGCAGCACAGAATGATGTGCAAATTATCTATCCTGTTCATCTGAATCCGAATGTACAAAAGCCAGTTAATGCAATTTTGTCAGATGTGGAAAATATTGATTTAATAGCCCCATTGCCTTATGAAGCGTTCTTATGGTTAATGGAAAAATCAAAATTAATAATTACTGATAGTGGAGGCGTTCAAGAAGAGGCGCCATCTTTAGGTAAACCAGTTTTAGTGATGAGGGAGACAACTGAAAGACCAGAAGCAGTAGAAGCAGGAACAGTTATTTTAGTTGGAACAAATGTAGAGAAAATAGTTGGTGAGGCAAATGCATTATTGCAAAATGCTAAAAAATACGAGAGTATGAGTAAATTGCATAATCCTTATGGAGATGGGAAGGCGAGTGATATAATTGTAGAGTTTTTATTAAATAAATAAATAGATTGAAAGATTTAAAAGTTGTTATGATGGGTTTGGGGTATATAGGTTTGCCAACAGCAGCCTTAATTGCCAGTAGAGGTATTCAAGTACAAGGAATTGATGTTAATCAATCTGTTGTTGATACAATTAATAGTGGAAAAATTCATATTGTAGAACCAGCATTGGATGGGCTTGTAAAACATGTTGTTGAGAAAGGACTGTTAAAAGCAAATATAAATCCAGATAATGCTGATGTATTTTTGATTGCAGTACCTACTCCTTTCAAAGGAGATCATGAGCCAGATTTGAAATATGTAGAATCAGCAACAAAAATGATTATTCCAAAGTTAAAAGAGGGTAATTTATTTATTTTAGAATCAACTAGTCCTGTTGGAGCAACAGATAAAATGGCAAAAATTATTTTTGAGGAGCGCCCAGAACTCAAAGGGAAAATTAATATTGCTTATTGCCCTGAACGAGTTTTACCAGGTAATGTTATCTATGAATTGGAACATAACGATAGAGTAATCGGTGGTTTAGATGAACAATCTACAATAGAGGCACAAAATTTTTATCGTCATTTTGTAAAAGGTGAATTACATGCTACTAATGCTAAAACAGCTGAAATGTGTAAGTTGGTAGAAAACTCTTCAAGAGATGTGAGTATTGCTTTTGCAAATGAACTTAGTATGATTTGTGATAAAGCAGAAATAAATGTTTGGGAGTTAATTCATTTGGCAAATAAGCATCCAAGAGTGAACATTTTACAGCCAGGTACAGGAGTTGGAGGGCATTGTATTGCTGTTGATCCTTGGTTTATTGTATCAGAATTTGAAAAAGAGGCGATAATTATTCGAAATGCAAGAGAAATAAATAATTATAAAACACAATGGGTGATTGAAAAGATAAAATCGACTGCATTGGAATTCGAATTAGCTAATAATAGAAAGCCCAATATAGCCTTAATGGGTTTAGCTTTTAAGCCGGATATAGATGATTTAAGAGAATCACCTGCTTTATTAGTTGCAGACACCTTATTGTCAGATGGAAAGTATAATTTACTTTTAGTTGAACCAAATTTGAAGGATAGCTTAAAGTATGATTTAACTGATTATAGAGAGCTGAATGGGAGAGCAAACATAGTTGCTTATTTGGTTGCTCATAATCAGTTTAAAGGCCTTGAATTTGATTGTACTGTATTAGATTTTTGTGGAATTAAAAAATGAATAAAATGAATAAATTAGTGTCTATTATTGTAATCTCATTAACTTTATTTTCTTGTAATAAAGATTCACTAACTATTCCATTAATATCAATTCCTCCAATTGAATATATAGATCGACCTGAAGGATATTTAAATGTAAATCAACCCTGCTTGGAACTTGAAAGAAATTATGATTTTGATTTATCACAATATCAGATAAATCCAGACTTAGATTTGTATGAGTTATGTTCTTCAAATATTGATAAATTTGATAGATATGAGACTGATGAGAATGGAATCTATTTAACAGAGCTTAACGGAAATAGTGTTTACTATCCTATAACAATTACACAAGGTGCAGTTACTTTCTATAAACACTATAAATCTACTAATGATGCTAAATCATTAGCGCAATTTTTAGTGTTATCAGATTGGCTTAAAGATAATTTTACTGATTTTGGTGATTATGGATATTGGTTTTGTAATGGATACAATTCTGGATATGATTTGACAGGACCATGGCCATCCGCTATGGGGCAAGGATTTGGATTAATGGTTATGTATCAAGCTTTTCTTGTAACTAAAGATGAAAAGTATTTAGATATTTGTAATAAAGCTTTAAATGGCTTTGATCATGATGTTTCTGAAAATGGAATAACAAATAAAACTCATGAGTTAATGTGGCAATTTGAGGAATACCCTACTGATGTTCCTTCTGAAGTCTTAAATGGAGAGATCTTTGCGCTATGTGGTTTGAATGACTATTATGAAGCGACAGGATCTGAAAAAGCATTTGAACTGTACGCTAAAGGGTTAAGATATTTAGAACAAAATATATGTAGGTATTCCTTATTCTTTTCATCAAGATATAATCTGTATAGTGCGCACCCAGCCTTAGCAAATGCAACAAATAGTGGGACGGGTGATGGATATCATCATTTACACATTCAGCAATTATTGTGGCTATACACCAAAACTAGTAATCATATATTTCTTGAATATGCAACTAATTTTTTAGAAAAGGATTTAGGTGAGTATGAGCAAAACATTGTTCCTAAAAAAATTGAAAATGTAGATGCATCATATTCAATTGTCGCTAGTGATTATGGTCCTGATAATTTAAATGATGGTGTATGGTCTTATGGGTATTATTGGAGTACTAATAAAGATACTACAGAATTGTATGTGGATTTTAATAATCAAAAAAATGATATTAATCGATTATCTTTCTTTTTTACAAATGAATCAAGCACACAAATTGATGTAGATATATATTATAAAATTGATGATAATGCTAATTGGGAATTTTCTCAATCGATATCAAATTCTGATTCTCAATCATATTTTTCTGATTTTTACAACACCAGACACTTTAATACCTATATACATACATACAAGCTAAAAAGTTTAGACGCAAAGCAAATTAAATTGAGAATTATTAAGGATGAAAGTGTAGATATTGTTGCATTCAGGGAAATAGACTTTCAATATGATAGGAGTGATGATATTGAAGTAATTCTTGCAGGATTAGTACAATCTTTAGGTAATTAAATTGGAGAAAAAAGTAATTAAAAACTCATTTTGGTTAATATACGATAAGGTTTTTCGTCTTTTAGGGATAGTTGTTTTTAATTTACTCTTAACAAACTACCTTGGGGCGAGCTTTACTGGTGAATATCACTTTATTGTTGCATTTGGATATATCTTTTATGCTATATCTCTTTTTGGTCTTGATGCTCAGTTAATGAATGAATTGATTGTAAAGAAGTATTCGGAACAAAAACTGTTGGTTAATTCTGTTATAATCCGTTTTTTATTGGGTTGTATGTTGTATTTGTTATTAATAGCAATTGCTTATTTCTTTAATGGATATTCAGATGTAAATCTTAACTTACTTTTAGTTATAGGTATTCAATTGTTTTTTCAGCCTTTTCAAGTTTTGGCAACATTTTTTGACACCAAAGTTGAATCTAAAAAACCTGTTATAATAAGAAATATTGCTATTTCTTTTTCTGTAATATTAAGGATACTATTAGTTATTTATTATCCCGATTTAAGATTGATATTATTAGCATATATACTAGAACCGTTTTTAGAAGGATTAATTTTATTTTTATTCTTTCAAAAGAAAAATTATCAATTATCATTAAATGATTATGATATAAAGGTTTCAAAATATTTATTGGGTAAAAGTTGGCCATTAGCATTTTCAAGCATTTTTTATGTTTTGTATTCCAAGTCCGATCAAGTGATGTTAGGTTTTATGGTTGATAGAGCAGAGGTTGGTAATTATTCGTTGGCTGTACGTTTTTCTGAGTTATCTTATTTTATTCCGGTTGCATTTATTAAATCAATTTTTCCATCATTGGTGCAGGCGCGAGAGAATAAAGAAGAATATTATAAGTTATTACAAAAATACATGAATTGGATGTTTAGGTTCAGTTTAGCTATTGCTATAATTATGTTGTTTATTCCTAATGAATTATTTATTTATATTTTAGGGGACGATATGATAGATGTTGGCCCTTCTTTTAAAGTGTTAATGTTTGGTGCGGTATTTGTATATATGGGTAACTTATCTCATGTATGGTATATTGCTGAAGGATATCAAAAATTATCATTAGTACGTACTTCAACAGGATTTGTGTTAAATGTTATTTTAAACCTAATATTAATCTCATATTATGGAATTATTGGAGCAGCTATTGCAACAGTAATTACTAAAAGCTATGTAGTGTATTTTGCTAATTTATTAAATAGAAAGACTTATAAGATGTTTAATATACAATCAAAAGCAATGTTTCATTTATTTAATTGGTCTAACAAATATTAGGATGTCTAAACATATAAAAATAAAAGAATTAGAAGGTTTAATTGAGCCACATTTGTTTAATGATTTAACACAAGATAAATATAAGCTAGAAAAAGTAGTTTCTTCTGAATTATTAAAGTGGAGTAGATTAGATATTGCTATTAAGCTATTTTTTTTAGATAATAAAGATAAAGGTGAATTTGCTAAAATAATTTATAAAAAACATATACAAGCGTTTACTTTAGGTAGTTTTAATGAGTATGGCAATACAAATAAAGATAGTATTCAAAAGTATATTGATTCTTTTGAAACAACTTTTAATACCATTAAAAATAATGGTTTTGAAAATCAAATTTCACTATTACCTATTTCAGGGGATAAATCAATATTAAATGGGGCACATAGGTTGGCTTCAGCTATTTATCTAAATGAAGAAGTTGATTGCGTGTTTTTAGATTTAGAGAATCAAATTTATGATTATAAGTTTTTTAAGCAGAGACATTTATCACAGGATATTTTAGAAATAGCTGTTTCAAAGTTTATAGAGTATTCTGAAAATACACATATCGCTTTTATTTGGCCAACAGCTCAAGGTTGTGATGAAGATATTGAAAAAATAATACCAAATATTATTTATAGAAAAGAAGTTAAATTAAACAGGAATGGCGCACATAATTTACTTTCACAGATATATCATGGAGAGGATTGGCTTGGAGATGCTGACAATGATTTTAATGGCTCTAATGGAAAATTAGTTGAATGCTTTAAAACCTTTGATCCTATTAGGGTGATTGCTTTTCAAGAAGAAAATTTAGACAAAGTACTTGCTATAAAAGATAGGGTCCGTGATGTGTTTAAAGTTGGGAAACATTCAATTCATATTACAGATACAAAAGAAGAGGCAATTCGAACTGCAAGAATAATATTTAATGATAATAGTATTCATTTTTTAAATTATGCAAAGCCAAATAAATATAAATCTACACATACTAAAATTACAAGCTTTAAAGAGCTTCTTCATGAGCATAAGATTGATAATGATAAAATCATTATTGATTCAAGTTTGATTCTTTCTGTTTATGGCCTTAGGGAGGCTGTTGATACTGATTATTTGTTGGATAATGCTTGTAATTTTGAAAGTCAATCGCCTTTGATTAATTCACATGATGAATCTTTAGAGTGGTATAAGAAATTAAAGAATGAGTTAATTTATAATCCAAACAATTATTTTTATTTTAATGATATTAAGTTTGTATCCTTTCCAATATTATATAGTATGAAAAGTAATAGAGGAGAAGTTAAGGATAGAAATGATTGTAAAATGATGGATGCTTTGATTGAAAATAATAGAATGAAGAAGGTATTTAGTAAATTGAATCAAGATTTATTTTATTTTAAGATTAAAAATAAGTTTAGATTTATGAAAATTTCTAGAACGCTAGGTATTTATAAGATTTCAAGATGGTTTTATCGATTAATACTAAAATAAAATATGAATGACCTAATATCAATCATAGTTCCATTTTATAATGTTGAGCAATATATTGATAGATGTATTAAGTCATTACTATCTCAGACTTATCAAAATATTGAAATTTTATTAGTAGATGATTGCTCTCCTGATAATACTTTAGAGATTGCAAAGAAGTATACTGAAACTGATGCCAGAATAAATATTTTACAATATGAAAAGAATAGAGGTTTAGGTGGTGCGCGGAATTATGGCATTCAGAATGCAAACGGTGAATATGTTCTCTTTGTAGACAGTGATGATTATATTGAAGCGAATACTATTGAACGACTTTATGAGAAAGCTAAGGATAATAATTTGTGTGTTTTGGAGGCAAATTATTTGAAAGAAAGTGATAGTAGTACTGAAATATTACCCAGAAGAAGTAATTATACAGACATAGTTTATTCCGGTAAAAAATATTGGGAGTCTATTCCAATAGCCCCTGTTGTTGCTTGGAATAAATTTTATAATTTATCTTTCCTAAAGGTAAATAATATTCAATTTAAGCTCAGGAAATTTGAGGATGTTGCTTTTACTGCTGAAGTTTTTATGAAGGCTAAAAGAGTTATGAATATTGATTTTCCTTTTTATCATTATATTGTTAGAGATAATTCAATCATGACTGAAACTACCTCAATTAGTCATTTAGAGGATGCTTTTTCTTTGATAAAAGACATGAAACTTTTGTTTAAAGAAAATCAAGAAAATGAGCAAATGAAGAAATCGTATTTATATTCATTTATTGGGTTTTTTAGATTATGGCATCTATATGATGATAATATTCAGATAAAGAAGCGTATGAAAAGGGATGTTCTTGAAATATTTTCAGATGCCAGGAGATATGTATTAGTTTCTAAAAAACTTGGAATTAAACAGAGGTTATTATTATTTGTTTCTCCAGCATTGGCAGCTAAGTTGTATTTATATAAAAGAGGATAAATGAAAATTGCAATTATAACATCACGCTACCCCTCTGAAGATAATCCTTATAATCATATGTTTGTGCATATGAGGTCAAAAGAATACATAAAGCAAGGAGAACAAGTAGAAGTATTTGTTCCAGGTAAAACAAGTGCTGAATATGTTTTTGAAGGAGTGAAGGTTCGAGTAATGCCATCAAAAAATATAATAGAATATTTGAAAGAGTATGATGTTTTGTATCTTCATTTATTGCACTTATATCCTTTTATGAAGACTGATGGCTGGCCAATATATAAAGCAATAATGAAAAATAAATATCCTTTTGCAATGTATGTCCATGGCTCAGAGGCCACATACTTTAAGGATCGATATTTTGGTAATAGACTTCAGTTAAAAGATTTATTAAGTTTCCTTAGAAAAGATCTTTATCACATGCCAAGATTGAAAAAGTTCTTGTATGAAATAGCTGGTAAAGGAGGTTTGATTATTACTCCATCAGACTGGATGAAAGATCAGATTAGAATTACTTTTAACATTGATAATGTTTACACTATTCCAAATGGAATAGATATTGACCTATTTTCATTTAAATCAATAGAAGCAGGAAAGCGTTTAATTGCAGTAAGACCACTTGGAGATAAGGTTTATGATATTGAGTGTTCGATAAAAGTGCTATCCTTATTGCCAGCCCAATACACATTAGATATCTATGGTAAAGGTAAGTATAAAGAGGATTATGAAAAATTAATTTTCACTAAAGGTCTTTCCGGAAGAATAAAAATAATTGATAATTTTATTGATAGAAATAAAATGAAAAAATTATTTCATAAATATGATATTTTTATTTCGACAACAAGATTAGATACACAAGGTATTACTATGCTTGAAGCAATGTCAAGTGGATTATTGGTGGCTGCAATTAATAACAGTTCAAAGGAGGAGTTTATCTCTGACATGAAGACAGGTCTTCTAGGCAATAAACCAAAAGAGCTTGCAGACAAGATATTGGAAGTAACTTCAAGTAAAGAATTATTTGAAGGGATTACTAAAGCAGGAAGGAAAAGTATGGAAGAAATTGATGTTAAATTAACATGTAAAAAGGAATTAAAAATTCTTACAGAAATTGCAAACAGATAATAGAATATTTTCTTTTGATATAGTAATATTTGTCTTATTATTTGGCTTATTGCCTATTGATATGCTAAATGGTTATTTGTTGCGAGATGTAGGGGTTATTGCTACAATATCTGTTGCACAGCTTTATAAATTTTCTCTTCTGGGCTTATTATTTATTAGAATAAACTCTACGGAGAAAGTAATTCTCTTATCAATATTTTCATTGCTCTTAATTCCTACAGCATATCAAGTAGTTAAAAGTTTTAATATTCATTTAATTTTTACTGATACTGTTAAAATAACAAAATATTTAGGTTCTGTTTTAGCTTTTTTTTACTTTAGAAGTATTTTTATTAATAAAGGTCATTTATTAAAATGGGTTTACAGATGGATATTATTTTCCTTTATAATTTTGGCAATCAACATTTTTCTCAAACTGCTAGGTATAGGATTTCCAATGTATGTGCTAGGTACTATTGGAATTGGTAGTAAAGGGTTTTTTTATGCAGGAAATGAAGTTTCAGCAGTGTTGATTATTTTGTCTTCATTTTTAATGTATTGGTATCAATTTTATGATAAAAAGATGTCGTTTATTATTGTTGGTGTTCTAGCAGTACTAACAGGCTTATATCTAACTTCAAAAACAGCAATACTAGGAACAATTTTTACCTTTTTATATTTCTTTATTTTAAAGTCTAACAGAAAAAAGAGCTCAATAAAAAAGAAGCTATCTTTTTTATTGAGCTTTTTTATTTTGTTACCATTAGGGCTTTATATTATTGTTGAATATTTAAAAACATCTGATGTGATGGAGCGCTTTTCTTATTTTTGGAATGAATTGGATATATATACCTTTATTTTGTCCAATAGAAATACCTTTCTTTTTGATTTTATAGAGGTATTTAAAAAAGAATATAATATTATAGAAATGATTATAGGGGTTGGTCAAAGCACTTTTGAAACATTAAATCATAATCATATCATTGAATTAGACTTTTTTGATATTTATTTTACTTATGGAGTTATAGGAGTCTCATTATTTCTTTTTTATATTTCTTTCTTATTGATTCAGTCGAAAATAAAATCTCTTAATATAAAAACTTATTTATTTTCTAGTTATTCAAAATATATAGCCATTCTTTTGATTGCGTTATCTTTTTTATCAGGGCATGTTTTTAATTCTGGTATGGCAGCAATCTATATGGGTTGTGTTTTCTCACTAATGTATTATAAATCAAAGCATGAAAATAAATTTTCTTAATATCCCAATTGATGCAATAACAATGCAAGAAACGCTTGAAAGAGTAGAGAATGCAATTGTAGTTAATAAACAAATTCATCATACTGTTGTGAATGCTGGTAAAATTGTATCAATGCAAACAAATAAAGAATTAGAAGAAAGTGTTGTTGATGCTGATATCATTAATGCAGATGGGCAAGCAATAGTTTGGGCAGCTAATTTGTTAGGACACAAATTGCCTGAACGAGTTTCTGGTATTGATTTAATGGAGCAGTTAGTAATGCGATCATTTGAGAAAGGATATAAATGTTTTTTCTTAGGAGCAACCCAGGATGTGGTAAATAGATTAGTAGAGATTTATAAAGAGCAGTACTCTGATGACATAATTGCAGGATATAGAAATGGTTATTTTGAGAAAAATG
>Ga0209711_10004708_pt1 | contig 10881 bp, 13 predicted proteins | sample ArcticOcean_MG_C_7_FD_187441 | JGI IMG/M metagenome (GOLD analysis project Ga0209711, IMG submission 187441) | Marine microbial communities from western Arctic Ocean - ArcticOcean_MG_CB11_88 (SPAdes) (version 2) | ecosystem: Environmental > Aquatic > Marine > Oceanic | place: Arctic Ocean... | reverse complement strand
CAAAATAGGTCTTAATTTGAGTCAAGGTAAGCCTATTAAATATTACAGTAGCGATAGATTTGCTCAGTTAATAGGGAATGGTTTACTTGTTATGGTGGATGAAAAAACAAAATTTAATAATTTTTTTACAAATAAAGAAGTTATTTTTTACAAAAATATTAATGATTTATCAGCAAAAATTAACAAATATAGTAATAATGACAAATTAAGAAATAAAATTGCTAAAAAAGGGAGGCTGAAATATTTTAAATATTTTAACTCAACAATAATTGCAAAATTTATCATAGAGAAAACATTTAATATAGAAAGTAAAAGCAAATATCTTTGGCACGATAAATGAAAAAGTACTTAATATTTAGAACTGATAGAATCGGTGATTTTATAGTAAGCTGCATATTAATAAATTCGATAAAAAGAAATGAAAATAATTCACATATAACCGTTGTTTGCTCTAAAAAAAATTATAATTATATTAAAGGTGTTAGTTTAGTAGATGAAGCTATTCTTTACCCTGAAAATATATTGGAAAGAATTAAATTTTATTTTTATTTAAAAAAAAAAAATTTTGACGTTTCACTAGCACTTGATGGTAAAAAAAAATCTATATATAGTTCGTTATTTTCCTCACCCAAAAAAAAATTTTTAAATACCACTAAATTAGTTTATAAATTTATTTTTTTTCCTTTATTTACTAAAATTTTTTACATCAAAGATTACAAATCACGTTTAGATGAAATTAAATCAATACTTAAAGTTCTAAATTTTGATTATTTACAAGAAGATTTAAATATTTTTAAAAACAAAGATTTTTTTATAAAGAACAATAGAAATAAACATGTTTTAGAAAATAGTTATAATTTATTGCATTTTGATGAAAAATGGATAGACGGTCAATATATTAAAAAATTTAATAGTATACAGCCTAATATAAATGATTTGATAATTTTTTTAAAAAAAATTATTTCTAAAACTAATTTAAATCTAATAATATCTACAGGAAATATAAAAACTAAATATATTAACGAATTAAAAAATACATTTAATATCGATCAAAATAAAAATTATAAAATTGATTTTAATGGTAAAAAAATTTATTTATTAAATAACTTATCTTTTATTGAGTTAAAATATATAATTTCTAAATCAAAATTAATAATTACATGCCATGGATCCCCAACACACGTAGCTTCCTCTATGAATGTTAGAATCATTGATATATATGAAGAAAAATCTAAGGAATTTTATTTTTTTTGGAATTCACATTTAAGAAATTATAAATTTTTATATAGGGAAAAATTTAAATTATTATCTAAGAAGATTATTTCTTTACTTTAATTTTTTGGAGTAAATATATAATTATTGTACAACTTATGATCACTCAACTTTTCAGTGTTTACAAGATCTTTGTCTTTTAAAAAATATGATTGATACCCCAGGTTATTAATTTTATTTAATGTGTTTTTAACATTTTTTTTCGTATGTCTTTTTTCTATTTCAACAAGTAATACTGGTTTATTTTTTTTTATAAGATTTATTCCTCCTTTGATTACTTCTATTTCGTGTCCCTCAACATCAATTTTTATAAAACCTAAGTTTTCACTTTTAATTAAATTATCTAACTTTTCTTCTTTAACTCTAAATGACTCGTAATTACTAAAATGATTTTCTTTATGTATTGTTGCACACCCAAGTTTATATATCTCTTCTGCATTATCCACAAAAAAAGATTTTCCCCTATTAGGTACTCTTAAATTAACCTGACCAGATTTATTAGACAGAGCTATATTATATAATCTTATATTTTTTATTATCTTTATTAAATATTTATTCAAATATGGAAATATAATAGGATTTGGTTCAAATGCATGGACAAATTTAAATTGTTTGGATAACTTATAGCTGTAAACACCTCTATAAACGCCCACATCAATAGCTTCTTTTTTGTTATCGCTAAATTTATTTATTACGTTTAATTCATTTTCATAATTATTTTTAATTGATCTCTTAAGCCTTTTTTCAAGTAAATATTTTTCAGGTAATAGTTTTTTAAGAACATATTCAATATCTTTTAATGTGACTTTCATATTTTAAAATTTTATTTTACTTAAAGCATTGTTTTTAAATATATTTGCTTCTTTTATATACCTTCTTACCATTTCTGTTGATTTGTGGCCTGTCATTGCCATAATACTTCTTTCCTCTGCGCCAGCTTCTGCTGCTGATGTAGCAAAACCAGATCTTAAACTATGACCGGAGTAATTTGAACTATTTATGCCAGCAACATTTAGATATTTTTTAATTATTAGTGCTACTGTTTGGTCTGTAAGTCTATTTTCTGATAGTTTAGATCCTTTTGAAATTCTTCTAAATAACGGTCCATTCTTTATTTTAGAAGTATTTAGCCAACTTTTTAAAGTTGTTACAGGGCAGTATAATTTTTTTTCGAAGTAGGGGATTCCTTTTGTTAATCCTTCTCCAAACTGATCTGTTTTAGATCTTCTAACTACAATTTTAAGTCCTTCAAAAACAAATTCCAAATCTTCTACATCTAATGAAACGATTTCGTTTCGTCTAAATCCTCCTGCAAAACCAATTAAAATAATAGACTTATCTCTTAATTTTTTAATATCCTTAATTTTTTGCTGATTTATTACATCAATTAATCTTTTTAAATCATTGATTAATATAGGTTTTTTACCTTTTTGAAGTATACCTTTTCTACGTTTTATGCCCATTAAATTTTCTATTATTATTGGATTTTTAGTATCTAAATAATGTCCTTTCATTTTATGAATCACTCCAATAGATACAAGTCTTCGTTTAATTGTACTTAATTTTATATTCTTTGTAGAAAGATTTGTAAGATAAAGTGAAACTACCTTAGGATCTGATGGTAAATTATGAAATCCATTTTGTGTGCAGAATAAGCTAAAATCATTAAAATCAGATTTATATGCTCTTATAGTGTTTTTAGCCTTAGAACTCTTTAAGTTAAGTAACGTTTCTTCTTGAAGTTTTTTTATGCCTGTTACTACATTGTTCATTTAATTCCTATTACTAGTGATAACCTTTAATTATCGTTAGTAATATATTAAGTGCTTTTCTATGTCAATGTATTAATTGTTTCATATGTTTAAAAATAAAACTTTTATAATCCTCTTGGTATTAATCCTTTCAGCTTGTGGAAAACCAGATGTAGTTAAAATCGAACAACCTAAAGATAAAAATTTAAATTGTGAAAATTTAAAACTAGCTATATTAGAAGCTGAACAATATAAAAAAAAGGCAATGGGAACAAGAGAAGGAACGGCTGCTAATGTGGCAAGAAATTTATTATTTTGGCCTTCTTTGGTAGGCACAATGTTAAATGCAGATAAAGCTATTCAAGCTGCTGAAGATAGAATTTACCATTTGCAAGTTTTATCTATTAGAAAAAATTGTGGAATAAATATTAATATTAAACAATTAGGCTTTATTTCCCAGCTTAAGGAGCTTAAACAACTACGAGATACAGGCAATATAACACAAGAAGAGTATGAACAGGGTAAAAAAAAACTTACTAAGAAGTAAAATAAATAAAAATTCAAAATTTCAAATAAAAGTCTGGAATTACCTAGAGAAAATACCTTTTGGTAAAGTTAGAACATACTCTCAGGTGGCTAAAGCTATTGGAATGCCTTTTGCGGTACGTGCTGTTGCCAATGCAATTGGTAAAAACCCCTTCCCTCCTAAAATACCTTGTCACAGAGTGATAAGGGCCAATGGATCTATTGGAGGATATTCAGGAAAAGGTGGCATTAAAAGAAAAAGGTTGCTGTTGAAAAAAGAAGGTATAAAGCTCTAGAATTGTTGATTATCAATAATTTTAACTTATTACTGTTATTCAATATTAAAATAACTAAAATTCACCCTTTAGTTGTACTATATTAGAAAACATCTCAAAAAAAAAGGCATCTAAGGACGTTTAAACGCTATATTCCTAGACTGCACAGCTCATTAGTCAAGTATCTAAAATTTCAAAAAAAATTAAATTTGAGACTATTTAATAGCTATATAAAATTAATAAAAAAATTAATAGATATATAAAAATCACTATAAACCTTAATAAACGTTGCCAGGCTTAATAAATTACATTTTTACTATTGAGTATTAAAATTATATTTATAAAATAAATTTATTAATAAAACTTAATTACAAAAGATAAATAAATCAATAAATACAACGATATAAACACATCACTTAAAGTAAATAATTAACAATGTATTTAATTTGAAGAAAGGATCTTCTTAGAATGAAAGCATTTCACAATCCAATTATTAGGAATAGCAGTGCTACCATTCAAAGCAGAAAAATAAGAGCCGATAAAGTTTGATCTAGAGCAGTTACAACCGCCTGCTTTTATAGTTTTTAAAATAGCTGATTTATAATTTTTAGAGGTAATAATGGCATGGATGGAACTGTTAAAAGTGCCAGGATAACGACAGCTTAAGCCTAACTTTTTAACAGATTCAGCGTGCGATTTAAATTTAAATTTTTTAACTAATTTAATACTGTTAATAACTTCCCTAAAATATAAATTATTTTTATTTTTTTTTATAAAACTATTGATTGGGTTCACGTTTCTTTTTAAAGCCAAATCAATTAAATGTAATTTCGCTAAGCCATATTTAATACTAATCTTTGAAATACAAACAAGTGATATTATTTTTTTTATATTTTTTAAAGAACCCTTATAAAGGAAATAAGGTAAAGCAGCACAAAAACCATCAGACTCATGCACCTTACCACCACCAGTAATTTTTTTGTTTTTTTTAATATTAGAAAGAGTGTCAATAATATTTTGATGAACCCAAGGACCCTTAATAATACCTCTCCAGTCTTTTATTTTTTTATATTTTGCTCTTAATTTAAAATTTTTCCAATATTTACTACCAGGGCCGAAATGTTTTTTTAATTTAATTTTAAATCTTTTTTCAATAAGTTCATTTCCATCAATAATAGTATTGAACATCACCTGTCCTACATCATTATAACCAGAAACGTTACCGGTAGTTATTGTATAAAAAGGACTTCTATTTTTTTTTAGAAATGCAAAATCTTTAATATTCTTAATATATAAGCCTAATTTTTTTTGATCATAAACCCAATGCAAAGGACGAGCAGCCGCGTCAGCTACTGTTGCTCCTAAAAAAATGTGGAAATTTTTAATCATGCAGGAATATTATGCTAATTAAAAATATATTAAAAGCTTTTTAAAGAATTATTTTTTGATTTTGATATTCTTTTCTAAAGTTCTTTCAAATTTAACTTTATCTTTAGATAGACTGTACGGTCCTTGTTTAACTTCAATCATTTCGACATCCTTTAAAACTTTGAAGCCATGACCACCAGAGACCAACATAATAATATCATTTTTATTAATAATTTTACTAAATAAATATTTTTTTAAATCAGCATAAAAATCAATTCTCAAAGAACCTTTTAATAAAATAATAACTTCTGTAGTATATGATATTTTTGTAACTCTTTTTTTATGGAGATGAGGTAAAATAATATGATTTTTTTTATGTTTCATATATCCAAATTGTTGAGTAGATTCATTTGGTGTAAAAAAACTAATACCTTTTTTTTTTCGATAGTTGCCATTAACAATTAAAGCTAATAATTTTTTTTTATAAATAATATTTTCGATCATAAATTAAAATTTTCTAAATCTAGTTATTATTACCCTAACACAATAAAAAAAGCCAAGAATAAAAAAACTCGGTAAGTTAGGTGAGGTATTGGTAGATGCGTCAGCATCGTCCCTACTCTGTATATAGGGCATTTCTTTAATTTTGAATGATTGTTTTGATACTCGATATAAAAATTCAATAAAAAAATCACCATGACCATATGGAATAATCGTGGTTTCATTTAAAACTTTACGCTTCATAATAAATATTGAACTAGTGTAATCTCTAATACTGCTGTCTAAAATTATACGACAGAAAATATTGATTAGTTTGCTGCAAAAAACTCTGATAAAATCTCGCTCATCTGAAGCTCCTTCAACATATCTAGATAGCAAAACTAGGTCACTATTATTCAATTCTTTAATCATACCAGGAAATTTTTCAACAAGTTCTCCCATATTAGTATCAATCCAACCAACATTTTCTCCGCTAGATTCAATGAGAGCTCTTTCAAAAGCAGATGCTAAACCGCGTAATTTTTTTCTTTCTATTAAAACTAATTTTGAATTAATTTTAATATTTTTTATTATTTCTACTGTATTATCCGAGGAATTATCATCTACTATAATAATTTCTAAATCCGAAATAAATTTATCTAAATTAGTTACAGTATCTTTAATGTATTTAGATTCATTGAAAGTACATAAGAGTATCGAGTTTTTAATCATTTTTCTAAAATTAAATCATTATCAAGCATAATCTTTATTAACTGATTTAAATCTGTTTTAGCTTTAAAATTAAAATATTTTTTAGCTTTAGAGGTGTTTGCGACAAGTGTCTTATTTTTAGCTTTACGTATTAATTTTTTATCAATTAAAACATATTTTTTATAATTTAAGCCAACATAATTAAAAGCCTTTTTAACAAAATATTCTATGGAGTAAGCTTTACCAGTACCTATAACAAAAGTATTTGGATCTTTAAGTTGCATAATATTATATGCCGCTTCAACATAATCTCTAGCGTAACCCCAGTCTATTTTGTTTGTGATATCACCTAGGTAAAGTTTTTTTTGTTTTTTGTGAAAAATACGTGCTACAGCCTTTGTTATTTTTCTAGTAACATATTCAGAAGTTCTTCGTTCAGATTCATGATTAAAAAAAATTGCACCGTAAATTTTTAGATTAAAAACATTCTTATAAAATTCACAAATGTAAGAGGCGCTTGCTTTACTTAATGCATATATACTTAGTGGTGCAAATTTTTCATTTTCATCAAGTTTAGCTTTTTTTATATTTCCATACATATTGGAACTTAAAGGTTGAAAGTATTTAATTTTTTTGTTGTTGTTTTTTATAATTTCTAAAATCTTTAATACAGAAGATGCAGTAATATCAAATGAGTATGAAGGTATTTGATAGCTCCATCTTACATGATCTTGGTCAGCAAAATTATAAATTTCATTTGGCTTGATAGTTTTAATAATTCTTTCTATGGAAAAAACATCTAAAACATCACCATTAACTAATTTAAAATTTTTTAAATTAATAACATTTTTTAAGTTATTGTAGTTTCTGTTTGATGATTTTCTTATTAAACCATAAACCATAATTTTTTTTTTACATAAAAACTCTGCCATTAAAGAACCGTCTTGTCCGGTAACACCTAATATTAATATTTTTTTTTTCATGAAAGTCCTATTATTTTTAATTTGGGAAAAGGAACTATAAATTTTCCACCATTTTTTAACCAGTTAACTTCTCTCTTTTTAAATTCTTCAATAAAACCCCAAGGTGTTACAAAAAAATAGTCGGGTTTTAGCATTCTAGCTTTTTTTTCACTAATAATCTCAATGCCAGATCCTATTGTGTATTTTCCCCATTTTTCAGGACTTCTTTCTGCAGCGTATTTAATATTTTTTTTATCAAGACCATAATATTGAAGCACCGTATTACCTTTTGTTGATGCTCCGTATAAAAAAATTTTCTTATTTTTCTTTTTTTCTCTTAAGATAAAATTAATTATCTTTTTTTTATTAATTTTAACTCTTTTAACAAAATTCTTCATCATTTTAAGTTCATTTTCGTTTTTAAGTTTAATGCTACCTTTTGTATATTTTCTACAATATATACGATAGCTACCACCATTAATATCATTTTCATCAATTTTAAATATTTCTAAACCGTTGTTTTCAAATAAATATTTCAGAGATTTTAATGAATAAAATTCTATATGTTCGTGGCAAATGTTTCCAACATCATTTTTATCTATCATCGATTTTAAACACATTAATTGAGCAATAAAAATACCATCATCAGCGAGAGAATCAGCTGCATCTTTTATGAATTCATTGGGTTTTTCTAAATCATAAAACATGCCGATTGCTGTTATTATTTTTGGCTTATTTAAATTATTTTTATTTAAAACTTTATTTAGATTTTTTTTATTCCAAAAATCATTAATAACATAATCACATTTTTTTTTTAAATATTTCTTAAGATTTTCAGCAGGCTCGCAACCAATAGTTACGATTTTTTTATCTTTATAAAATCCTAATAAAGTACCGTCATTGGCTCCTATATCTAAAACTACATCATTTTTTTTTAATTTAACATATTTCAGACTTTCTTTATAAAGATTATGTAGACCATCTTTCATTGTTTTTGTTACACCTGATCTGTACCAATAAAATCTTTTATACATTATCTCTTGTGGAGCTATATGTGAAAGTTGTATTAAAGAACATCTTTTGCAATGTAAGAGATTAAGAGGAGCTTTGATGCCTTTTTTAATTTTATCTTTGCCTACAAAATTGCTAACAAAAAAATTTCCAAGCGAAAAAATATTTTTTAAATATTTATTCTTACAAAGTAAACAGTGTTTAATTTTTTTATTTTTTAGTTTCATAGAATAGTTTCGTAAAATTTAAATAAAATATTTTAGTGAAATAAATACAATAATTGGAATGGTAATAAAAGACATTAAAGTGGAAGTAACAATTACACTTGCAACACTGTCCACAACTTTTTTTTCAGAGTACAAAGAACCAACTAAATATGTGAGTACAGCACTAGGCATAGAAGATTGAATTAATAAAACCCCTGCAGCAAATCCCGTTAAATTCATTATTTTTATAAAAGCGAAACCTATTGCTGGTCCAATCACCACTCTTATAGCCCCAAGAAATATTGCCTTTTTCCAGCTAACCACTTTTAATTTAGTTAAAGCTACCCCTAATGACATTAGAACTAAAAAAATTGTTGCATAAGTTAATAGAAAAGTTGTATTTTCAATAAATTTAGGAACATTCCAATTATAATACAAAAATAAAATTGAAATCAGTATTCCATACGTAGGAGCATTCTTAATCACTATTTTAAATGAAAATTTTTTTTTAGCCAAGAAGACACCTAGTGTAAAATGAAATAAAATTATTACTGATGCAATAGCAGAGGCTATACCAAGACCCTCAACCCCATAAGCAAAAAGACAGATAGGAATACCCATATTTCCTGTATTAGGTAATATTAAAGGTGGTAATTCACTAACATAATCTTTTTTTAAAAAAAATAATACTAATGCACCAACAACAGCAAATGCCGAAACAATAACTATTGCGTAAGTAAAATATTCAAAAAAAATATTTAAAGTTATTCCTGTTGATGTAATAGTATAAAAAATCATTGCAGGCGTCCCTATATTGCCCGCAAAATCAGTAATAAATTTTGTATTTAATTTAGGGTCTTTTTTACCTAAATAATATCCAATACCTATAATAAAAAAAACAGGAAATAAAACTTCAAATAATTTGAGATATATTTCCATTAATTTATATCTTTATTTTTTTTACATTATTAAAATTTATAGATTCTTCAAATTCCATCAATCTCCTATAAATTGATCTAAGTTCAGTAATACGTGTCCAATTTTGCAAAAACAAAGAAAAACTACTTTGAACTTCTCTGAATGCTGAAGATGTTTGTATTAAAACCCCAAGAGTCATTCCGCCTGTAAACAAGCCAGGACCCATTAATAGATAAGGAACTATAACCATTGATTGATTGTACATTATTATCCAAAGATCAAAATAACCATAGTGTAAAAATAATTTATGATAATTAAATTTTATTCCAGTAAATAGTTGAAGAATTGTTGGTGCTTGTGCGTAATTTCTTCTATCATCCTCAGCATAAACTAATTCTTTTCTAAATGCGGCTTCTACTTTTTGATTATTATATTCTAAACCTGGTAATTTAATACCTACTATCCAACTAACTATTAATCCGCCTAAACTTGCAGTTAACGAAACCCACACTAAAGATCCAGAAATGTCTTTAAAAAAAGGAATTACAACATTTGCTGATAGACTCCATAGAATAGGTATAAAGGCAATTAATAACATTATTGCTCGCACAATTTGTAGTCCCAAGCTTTCTACTATTTTAGCAAAATTCATTGCGTCTTCTTGTATACGCTGCGAAGCTCCTTCAACTTTAGAGTCAACTGCTCTCCAATAAGGCATGTATGAAAAAGTCATAGCCTCTCTCCATCTGAATGCCCATAGGCGAGTAAAATAATTTGTAATTGTGTAAATAATCACATAAGGAATTGCTAGTTTCATAAAAAGGTAAATTCCATCATAGAATTCTGCCAATTCACTTTCTGCTGCTTTTTGTAATAGATCGTAAAATCCTTTATACCATTCGTTAATTTTTACATCTATATAGGTTTGAGCCAAGAGTGATAAAATTATAAATAAAAATCCTCCCCAAGACCATAGCATCCATTTCTTTTCAGTAAAAAAGCTTCTCCACATAATCTAATCTTTTAAAAAATTGTCAGCGTATGATTTAATAACAAAATTTTTTTTTTTTATTTCTATTAATTTATATTCAATATTATTTTTTTTTGCATAATCTAAGGCTTGCTCTTTAGTAAAAAATTCCAGTTTTACTTCTGAGAGTGTATCATCAGAAGATTCCCAACCCATTAACGGTTCTACTGTTGGATCTCTAACTTCAAATTCTAAGATCCATTTCTTAATATTCCCCCTACCCGATTGCATGGCAGTTTTAGTGGGTATGTATATTTTAGCTTTTTTCATAATGGTCGGGGCGGCAGGATTTGAACCTGCGACCCTCTGGTCCCAAACCAGATGCGCTACCAGGCTGCGCTACGCCCCGATTTACTGTTTTTATAGGTTAAT
>Ga0209711_10004697_pt1 | contig 10889 bp, 10 predicted proteins | sample ArcticOcean_MG_C_7_FD_187441 | JGI IMG/M metagenome (GOLD analysis project Ga0209711, IMG submission 187441) | Marine microbial communities from western Arctic Ocean - ArcticOcean_MG_CB11_88 (SPAdes) (version 2) | ecosystem: Environmental > Aquatic > Marine > Oceanic | place: Arctic Ocean... | reverse complement strand
TCCAGAGGGATCTGAGAGAAAGATTTCTCATTCTCTCAGTGAGCCAGTAAACGATAAATCAAGACAGTTCTTAATTTTAAAAGACGGGAAGAGAGCTTAAAAATTACTCTACGAAATTGGTTAGTCTTTCGTAGGCACCAATAAAGTCTTCTTTAAAGTCTTGGACAACATCACTGGCTGAGATGCTTTGATTCATTAATCCAACACCTTGTCCTACCCAATAAGTAGCTAGATCTTTTGCTCCTTCATGTCCTCCTTCCGCTAGCTTTGCAACTTTTTGTAACGCAGGTTCAGCTACCATTGGTTGCAGTGGCATTGGAAGTGGATCTGGGGCATCTTCAGATTCCCAGGCTTTCGTCCAAGAAGAAATTAATTGTCTTGAGTGCTTACCCGTTCTACTTCTAGATCTTGTCGTTTGGCTTGAATTGGCTTCAACCATCTTTTGTTTTATGACATTCGGAACTTCAGATTCAATGGTAGTCAGCCAAACTGATCCACACCATGCTCCTGATGCGCCCATGCTCATAGCGGCTGCCATTTGCTTACCGGTTACGATTCCTCCGGCTGCTAATATCGGAACGTCTCCATAAGGTTGGATGGCTTCATGAACTTCAGGAATTAGAACCATAGTTGAAACGCTTCCACAATGACCTCCTGCTTCAGTTCCCGATACAACTAAAATATCTACACCAGCTTTAACTTGATTGATTGCGTGTTGAGCGGTACCCAAAAGAGCAGCAACTTTTACGTCGTTGTCTTTGCCCATTTGCAACATCCAATCCGGTGGAACGCCCAATGCATTAGCAATGAGTTTAATGGGGTGACTGAAAGCCACATCAAGCAGCGCTCTTGCACCATCTGATTTAGTATTCTCGGCAAAACTTGAACCCGAAGTGTCTATAGTTCTTAGTTCGGATGCTTCAATATCATGGCTTTCTAATACGTCCGCTCTAAAGTCTGCATATTCTTGTGGGATCATTCCCTTGAGTTTTTCAGCGTCAAATTTTTCACTTTGATCTACCATCTTATTAGGAATTAAGACATCTACTCCATAAGGCAACCCGTCTATGTGCTCATCTATCCACTTCAACTCTTTTTCAAGTTGTTCAGGACTCATCCCTACAGCACCCAATACTCCACAGCCCCCAGCTTTGGATACAGCAACCACAACATCTCTGCAGTGGGTAAAAGCAACCAAAGGGAATTCAATATCCAAAAGTTCACAAATTTTTGAATTCATTTTTTATCTCCTTATTTAATTTAATATATTGCCTGTAAATAAACCGACAGTATTAATTCTAAAACAACAACTATTCCGATTCCTACAAAGAACCAACCTATAGTCATAACAGTTTTCTTATCCTCTTCCATTACGTACCCCCCTTAACAATGTATTATTGATTTAAATTTATGGAACGTCAAAGAAAAATAGATAAAAAATCTTTAAGCTGGGCCATGTATGATTGGGCCAATTCTGCCTTTGCCACGACCGTTATGGCCGGCTTCTTTCCAATCTTTTTTAAATCCTATTGGGCGGCTGACCTTAGCCCGACCGAAAGCACCTTTGTAATTGGTTCTGCCAGTTCTTTGGTGGGTCTTTTGATTGCAGTAAGTGCCCCCATTCTTGGCGCTTTGGCTGATGCTGGAAACGCAAAAAAGAAATTCTTGTTTGCGTTTGCCGCAATCGGGATTATTTCAACGGGTTACTTATTTTTTGTTCCTGAGAGTTCTTGGAAGATAGCAATAACCGTCTACGGGCTTGGAGTGATTGGTTTTTCAGGTGGAAATATATTTTACGATGCTTTAATAATATCAGTGTCTAAACCAGAAGACAGAAACAAAACCTCTTCTCTGGGTTTTTCTCTTGGGTACCTGGGAGGAGGGATTCTGTTTTTTTTAAACGTTATGATGTACCTCTATCCGAGCTGGTTCGGGTTTAACTCACCCATAGAAGCTGTTCTTTGGTCCTTTCTAAGCGTTTCTGTCTGGTGGTTTCTTTTTTCAATGCCTCTCTTCTATGCCATTAGCGAAGAAGAAAATACAAACAATGAATCAATATCAGCTCTTGTACGTCGGGCGTTTAGTAATCTCTATGAGACCGCTAAATCCGTACAGCAATACAAAAGTGTGGCTATATTTTTGTTGTCTTATTTTTTATACATGGACGGCGTAGATACGATAATACGCATGGCAACTTCTTACGGTTCCGATATAGGCTTAACGGCTACTTCTATGATTACAGCATTGCTACTAACGCAATTTATAGGCTTTCCAGCTACTCTTGTTTTTGGTATTTATGCGGATAAATTTGGTTACAAAGAATCACTTACATTCGCAATCTTGGTCTACATAGGCGTGGTTATTTTCAGTGCTCAAATGGACTCTGCTTTAGAGTTTTACATCATCGCTAGCATCATTGGATTAGTTCAGGGAGGAATCCAAGCAATCAGTAGGTCTTATTTTAGTAATTTAATACCACAAGATAAGGCAGCGGAATTTTTTGGATTTTATAACTTTATTGGCAAGTCATCGGTATTCTTTGGTCCTTTTATGGTTTCTGGTATTGCTTTGTTAACTGGAAATCCAAGTTATGGACTTTTAAGTCTGCTTCTACTTTTTATACCAGGACTGTTCTTGCTCTGGAAAGTTCCCAATAATTAGAACAATTCATTTTCTTCCATTACTTTCTTTAGGATGCTGGGCTTGTCCGTCATCAATCCATCTACGCCTAATTTAATCAATCTATTCATTTCATTCTCTTCGTCTATGGTCCAGACGTGAACAAATTTATTCTGCTTATGAGCTTCTTCTATAAACGCAGAGGTTACAACGGGCAATCCCCATTGAGTTATAGGAACTTGAGCGCAATCTCCGATTTGGTCTGCAAAAGGGATTTTGAAGGATTTCATTGCAAGTTTAGCCACTTCAGACATCCCCATGGAAGAACACAAATCGGGTCCTGAAAGTTTTCTAATTTTATTGAGTCTCTTTGAGGAAAAAGACGCGAGACAAACCCTATCTAAAGCATTGTGTGATTTAACAATTTCTACCCCCTTTGTGACTGCTCCATCAGTTTTGATATCGATGTTGAATCTTAAATTACTAAAAGATGAAAGAAGCTCGTCCAGAGAAGGGATTCTTCCTCCACCTATCAGTTCAATCCCTTTTAAATCTTTGTAGTTGAATTCATTTATTTTCTTTTTTATCCCGGCAATTCTATGAAGATCTACATCATGAAAAACAACTACTTCACCATCTTTAGTGGATTGAACGTCCGTTTCCATAAAAACAAAACCCAAATCGGACGAGTATTGGAATGCTTCCAAGGTGTTTTCAGTTTTCTCTTCGTCTCCACCTCGATGAACAAAACCAAAAAACTCATAACCTTTAAAATATTTGTGCATGTTCAAATAGTACTTTCATTGCATCGTTATACCAAATACTTATTGGTTGCATATTTATGTAATTAAAGATGAAATAAAGAGATGAACATATTATTTTCTATCCTACTTTTGATTCTTCTTGGTATCTGGCTTCCTTATTTTTTAAAGACCTATCATTTAAAGACGATCTCAGAAAGCGATCTACCTGATCTGGGCGAATGGATTAAATTGAGTAAAGGAAACATTTACTACAGATGGTTCAAGCCCGAGATTAATTCAACAGAAGAGACGATTGTTTTGGTTCATGGATTCTCAACCCCAAGTTTTGTCTGGAAGGGTTTGTTAAATCGACTAACGGAGTCGGGTTACAACGTTCTGGTTTATGACCATTACGGCAGAGGGTTTTCAGAAAGACCAAAAACAAAATACTCAAAAGATCTTTACGTAGAAACCTTAAAAGAATTATTAGACTCTCAATCCATTGAAATACCGGTTCATTTGGTAGGTTATTCGATGGGCGGGCCTATCGTTGGCCATTTTGCAGACAAGTACTCTGAATTAACTAAAAGCGTCACTTTACTGGCTCCAGCAGGTTTTGGTACAGCAACTACGGGAATTAACTCATGGCAAACCATGCCAGTATTAGGAGAGTGGTTTTGGCACGTATTCAATCACAAAATATACGGCGTTGGAAAAATGTCTGAGACTGCAGGTAGCGATGATCCTCTTTCCATGAACGAAAAGGAATTCCTTTCCAATTTCACACAACAACTTAAATTTAAAGGTTTTACGGAATCGCTATTAAACACAGTGCGTGATTTCAACTTATTCAATACTCAAGAAATGTACAAGCGCGTTGGTAGTAAATCCATACCCACATTGGCACTTTGGGGAAAGGATGATGGCGTGGTGCCTTTCTCTGGTAGTGAAGAGCTTCTTAAATGTATTCCACACGCAAATTTAGACATAATAGAAGAGGGGACGCACGATATTACATACAGGCAACCAACTCATGTTGTTAATTCCCTAATTAAATTTCTAAATTCCATAGAATAAATAAAAACTTTAAGGAATGTTAAGAACTAATCTAAAAATATGAAAGTAGAGGTCTTTAAAAAATAAGTTTTAAATACTTTTTTTGGTTTAATTTATATAAATGAATAAAAAAAATTTGATAAAGAGCAGTATGCAAAAATTAGACATTAGAAAAAAGTTATACCTATTCTCCATCTTAATCTTGGGTAGTTGCTCTCCAGCAAATGAGACAGATATAGTTGATAATTCATGTACGGGACCAGAATCAGAACTCTGCGACAAGTCCAACATAATAAATGAGGAGAATGTATTATTTACCCATCCTATTATTTTGCCTGGTGCTCCTGGAGAACAATCCCAAATAATTGACCCTATAACAGCAACCAACATTGCAAGTACTTCATATGTGAAGGCCGATGTAAATTTTCTTCAAGGAATGATTGTGCATCACAAACAAGCCATTCAGATGTCCAATATGTCTGACAAAAGAACTAATAATAAAATCATAATTGACCTTGCAAATAGAATTGATTCTTCGCAAGACGATGAAATAAATTTCATGGAAAATTGGTTAGTATCAAGAGGAGAAGAAATTTCACATATGCATGCAGATCATCATGATAATCAAATGGGTATGGCTGGCATGGCTACCCCTGATGAATTATTAGACCTTAAAAATTCTAAAAGCACAGATTTTGATAAATTATTTTTGAGATTAATGATCAATCACCATGATGGCGCATTGAAGATGGTAAAAGATTTAAAAGCATTTCCAGGAACGGCTCACGACCCTATTCTTAATGAATTTGTGTCGGATCTTGTAAATGATCAAGGTGTAGAAATAGAGAGAATGAACGGCATTGCAGTTAACTTATCGGACGATCCTAGGTCAAGATTGCTTCCAGGACTTTTTGATGCAGGAGAGGCAATCAAAAATTTAAAGTTAGTTAAGACCCTTAAGAAACCTGTAGGTTTTTATAATCCAAGTAATCCGAAAGCAAAAGGTGTAAAAAAAATAAAAGATGAAGACGATGAAGACGATAATGACAATAAGACAACTGAAGAATTGTCTAAATCTCTGCGCTCTCCAATTTTAAGCTTTGCTAATACCGATATGGCTTTTAGAGATAATTTATTAGTTACAGGCAGCTATCATGGCTTCAATATTTATGAAATTAATACTAGCGGGATTCCCGAACTTCTCTCTTCTGTTGTCTGTCCAGGTGGTCAAGGAGACGTTTCAATTGTTGAAGATATTCTTATTATGTCTGTTGAGGAAACAAGAAGTCGTTTAAATTGTGGTTTGGAAGGAGTTTCTGAGGAAGCAAGTCCGGACAGGTTTAGAGGAATAAGAATTTTTGATATTTCTGATGTCTATGAACCCAAGCAAGTTGGTGCTGTGCAGACCTGCAGAGGATCCCATACTCACTCTGTAGTTTCAGGTCCTGAAACAAGTGGAAAAATTATAATTTATAACTCAGGTACAGCTAGCGTAAGGGATGAAGAAGAAATGCAGGAATGCATCGGAAACATTGCAGGAGACAGCAGAACAGCCTTATTTCGTATAGATATAATAGAAATACCAGTATCTAATCCGTCTGAATCAAAAATTGTAAGCAGTCCTGCTGTTTTTGCAGATCTTGATACTGGAGCACTAGGCGGTTTATGGGTTGGTGGAGATCATGGTGATGATACTCAAGAAACAAGTCGTACAGATCAATGTCACGACATTACCGTATTTCCTTCTGCAAACTTAGCCGCTGGGGCATGTTCTGGGAACGGAATTCTTTTTGATATCACCGATCCTTACAACCCTGAAAGAATTGATGTTGTTACGGATGTGGGTTTTGCATATTGGCACTCTGCAACTTTTAACAATGACGGTACTAAAATCATTTTTACTGATGAATGGGGTGGGGGTGGGCGAGCACGCTGCAGAGCTTGGGATCCTTTAGACTGGGGTGCAAACGCCATTTATGACATTGTTGACGGTAAATTAGAATTTCGAAGTCATTATAAAATGCCTGCCCCGCAGTTAGAAACTGAAAACTGTGTTGCGCATAATGGTTCTTTAATTCCAGTTCCTGGAAAGGATATCTTAGTTCAAGCTTGGTATCAGGGAGGAATATCTGTGATGGACTTTACAGACTCTTTGAATCCCAAAGAAGTAGCATTCTTCGATAGAGGACCAATTGATAAAGATATTCTTATTACGGGAGGTTACTGGTCTGCTTATTACTACAATGGTTATATCTACGGAACAGAAATCTCTCGTGGTCTTGATGTATTTGAATTAACACCAAGCGAATATTTAAGTAAAGAAGAGATAAATCAAGCTTCCAAAGCCTACCCATTATATGGGCCTAAAGCATTTAATCCTCAGCAACAAATACCACTTGGTTGGCCAAGCCCTTAAAGGTTCCAAATTAATCTTTCTGAATGAATAAAAAAACTCGATGTAATTTCCTTCCATTATTTCATTAATTTTGTCAGTCTTTGAAATTTTATCTACTCTTCAAAGTTTTGATATTCTTTAACAAATTCCTCTTTATAACCTGGCCTTAGAACTTCAACTAAATGCAAAGGCTCATCGCCGGCATTGTGGATTCTAACTTTTGTATTTTTAGGTATAACAAAACCATCATCTTTTTTAAATGTAATGGTTTCATTTTTAAATTCAAGTCCTAATGTTCCGCTTATGACTATTCCTCTGAGCTCAAATTCCAGTGCGACAATTCCTTCTGTCCAACCAACAGGAGCTAGCATTTGATTCATCCCTAACTCATCACTTGCTGAGTAATCAAGAAGTGTTCTTTCAAGATTATTTTCAATTATTAGAATATTTGGAATAATTCTCTGAAAGTTATCAGACTCAGAAAAAGTACATAAGCTAACAAAGATCATTAATGTGAGAAGTATTTTTTTCATAGTAAATTAACCTTTTTAGAAAATTTATTTTAGCATCTCTTGATATAGTCACATTAAATAAACGGAGATGCTCTTGAAAAACTTATTTCTCTTTTTTTTGAAGATTTCAATAAAGAAGATTTACAAATCATAGATGGTAAATCTGACTCTCCGTTTATCTACATCATGAACACAAAGCAACTTGTCGTTGAGAAATACAGTGATGCAATTAATTATGACGGACCGAAGGAAGATGGGTGGCTTATTCAAAAATTAATACTTCTGGACTTATCTATAACGACAACGATACATCCATGGTGCAATTTAATTTCCCTCGTTTTAATAAAGACAACGAGGCCATTCTTAATAGCGATGTTACCTATTTGCTAGTAAATAAAAATGGAACTGGAAGTTAAAAGGGGAATTTTTTTTGCGGGTTTATCTCAGTAGATAATAAATAGAAAAGAAAAAAGGCCAAACCTACGGGGGTGCTCGACCTTCTTTGATCATCAACCTGGAGAGAGAGATGACCCCTAACCTGGGGAGGTTAAGACTTTAAACTTTGGGTTACCTTCAAATTACATCGAGAAAGTAATTAAGAATGTATCTTCGTCTGCAAGTCCGCTAACAGAATCGCCGCTGAAATCACTCCATCCAAGAGAAACTCCTAATCCCGCTATAGATATTGGAAGATCGTAGCTTAATATTGTGTAATCTCCGATGTCTTCATATTCGCCAAAAGCGAGACTTAATCCAGTTTCTCCTAAGGAAACTGAACCTTCTATGTTATCTGGAGCACCATCTTGTCCAGATGAAAATGTAAGACCAAAATAGCTGTATCCAAAACCTAAATAGATTTCTTCAAAATCCAATGCATCTTCACCGGGATAAGTATATGCCAGATAACCAATGTCATAACTTAGTCCATTTTCTAATTCGTTGGCATAACCTGCATACCAATCTAGTTCTAATGCAGCATTGTCTCCAAATTCAACATTTGAAGCCCAGGTTCCAAAATATAGACCGTTATCAGCAGAGATATCAAATCCTCCAGATATTGCAGCTTCTTCAGAAGTTTGCGTCATTCCTCTCCATATGTAGTCGTTTGAGAGTGCTACATTGGATTCAAATTCAGCAGCCTTAACAGCTGAGAAACTTGCTATTAGAGATGCTATTAGTAAAAATTTAGCTGGTATATTCATAATTTCCTCTTAGTTAATTTTAAAAAAATGGTTCTTAATAATCTATATGCAATTTATATGCCATATCAAATAGGGTTTTTTTCTGAATTAATGCATTATGTTAGTGCAATATTTTTTCTCTTTGTTTAATAGGGTGCATAGATTACAAAAAGTTTTTATATAAACCCATATCGTGTAAAATTCAGCATCTTTAAATTTAACAGTGAGGTATTTTCAATGGACATTAATAATAAGGTCGCACTAATAACTGGAGGAGCTTCAGGGCTCGGCCTGGCAACTGCAGAAAAATTTGTTGAGTCAGGAGCTAAAGTAATGCTTCTTGATCTTAATGAAGACAATGCTAAAAAGGCTGTAGAGTCTCTAGGAGAAAATTCTTCTTACGTCATAGCCAACGTTACTGACGAAGAATCAGTCACAACTGCTATTGCAGAAACAAAAGAAAAATTTGGCTCTCTACATATAGCAGTTAATTGTGCAGGTATTGGAAGTGCAAGCAAAACAGTAGGAAGAGATGGAGCGCATCCTTTGGATTATTTTAAAATTGTTATAGACATAAACCTTACGGGAACTTTCAATGTTCTTAGACTCGCTGCATTGGAAATGGGAAATAATGAACCCAATGCTGATGGCGAATGTGGTGTAATTATAAACACAGCTTCCGTCGCTGCTTTTGATGGGCAAATGGGACAGGCTGCCTATAGTGCCAGTAAAGCTGGAGTTGTAGGAATGACTCTTCCGATAGCAAGAGACTTAGCAAGAATGGGAATTAGAATAAACACAATCTGCCCTGGTATTTTTAACACTCCAATGATGATGGGAGCTTCTGATGAAGTTCGTAATCCACTGATTGAGATGACACAATTTCCAAAGCGTCTTGGCAACCCACCAGAATACGCATCTCTAGCTCTTCAAATGGTAGAAAACTCTTACCTGAATGGAGAGTCTATTAGATTGGATGGTGGAATAAGGATGGCACCAAAATAAATATGGAATTTTTAGCCGAATACGGGATATTTTTACTAAAAGCAGTAACCATTGCTCTTGCAGTATTATTTCCTGTTCTTATGATAATTAGTTCTTCTAAAGGATCTTCTTCAAGTGAAAAAGGTTTTTTAACGATTAAAAATCTTTCAGAGCAATTTGAAGCTATGGCCAATGCTGTTAATGAGTCCCAGCTTGATTCGAAAAAACAAAAGAAATTTAATAAAGAACTTAAGAAAAAGAAAAAGAAAGAACTTAAAAGTGAAGATAAAGATTCTGTTTTTGTCTTAAATTTTAATGGAGATGTTCAAGCATCAGAAGTTGAAAAATTAAAACATGAAATAAATGCCATTATTGTTTCAGAAGCCAAATGCAAAGAAGTTGTTCTTAAAGTTGAGAGTGGCGGAGGGTCAGCTTATGCATACGGGTTGTGTGCAGCAGAATTGAAACGACTAATAGACAGTGATATTAATCTGACCGTTTGTGTGGATAAGGTTGCAGCAAGCGGTGGTTACTTGATGTCTTGCGTAGCGTCTAAAATAGTTGCAGCTCCTTGGGCTCTGGTAGGTTCAATTGGTGTAATTGCACAGATGCCAAACATACACAAGTTGTTGAAAAAAAATCTAGTAGATTTTGAAATGCATACCGCTGGTGAATTCAAGAGAACACTTACTGTCTTTGGAGAGAATACCGAAGAGGGAAGAGAGAAATTTAAATCCGAATTGGAAGATCTGCACATTATCTTTAAAGATTTTGTAAAAGAAAACAGATCTCAAATTGATCCTTCTGTCGTAGCAACAGGCGAAGTTTGGCAAGGTAAAAAAGCAATGGAAATTGGATTGATAGACGAAATAGGAACCTCGGATGACTATTTGGTTAAGCTTTCAAAGGAATTTAACTTGTTTGAAATTGAATATCTTGAGAAAAAGAACCTTTCTGACAGATTCGCATTTGGTCTTCAAAACGTTTTAGACAGAACGGTAATTAGAATTTTTGACACTATAAATAAGAGTAGGTTTAATTAAAATGACATTATATAAAGCCCTTGAATCCATTAAAGCAGAATCTGGCAATACCCTTCACATCGTTGAAAAAGATACCAAGGATCTGCCCGAGGGAGACCTCTTGGTTAAAGTTGAATACTCTTCTTTAAACTTCAAAGATGCAATGTCAGCATCAGGCATGCCTGGTGTAACAAGAAATTACCCACACACGCCAGGAATTGATGCCTCAGGTTTAGTCGTTGAATCAAATAATCAGTCTTTTAAAGAGGGAGATTCTGTAATCGTAACTGGCTACGATCTTGGAATGAATACAAGCGGTGGTTTTGGGGAGTACATAAGAATTCCCTCAAGTTGGGCCATTGCACTTCCTGGGTCTT
>Ga0209711_10004691_pt1 | contig 10902 bp, 7 predicted proteins | sample ArcticOcean_MG_C_7_FD_187441 | JGI IMG/M metagenome (GOLD analysis project Ga0209711, IMG submission 187441) | Marine microbial communities from western Arctic Ocean - ArcticOcean_MG_CB11_88 (SPAdes) (version 2) | ecosystem: Environmental > Aquatic > Marine > Oceanic | place: Arctic Ocean... | reverse complement strand
CGACTGCTCCATCGGGTACAGCGTGGCGCTGTAGTCGGTCTGGTCGGGCGAGAGCTGCTCGAGCGAGCGCATGTATGTCCACAGCCACTGCCCACCTGCCGCTGAGATCTCTGCGACGGCATCGGGGAGGTACTCCGCCGGGATGGGCGGGATGTCGAGGGGCATGTACAGGTTGGAAGGCGGAGTCGGCGGGTTCATCGGGTCGTAGCCCGGACCGACCACCGACTTGGCCCACTTCAAACGCGCATTGTGCATCTCCTTGGGCACGTCTGTCGCAACCGCCTTTGGCTTCTTGATCTTGGCCTCCGCATCCTCCTCCTTGTCCTCGCCCTGCTTGTTCCAGACACGGTCGGCGATGCCGTTCGCATCGGGCTTGCCTTTGCGGTTGAACCAATGCCGCAGCAAGGCTCGCGCCTTGCGCTTGAGCGCGCCGTCGGGGTAGTTTAGCTCTTCGATAGTCTTGAGGCGCCGGGCATCGGCCCGTTCGGCGACAAAGACGCCAAGCTCCGCCTCGAGCGCGGTCTGCTTGGCGGGGCGCAGCGCGGTCTTGGCCGCGCTGGTCCGTGCGTCCTTCTCCGCGCTGGTGAGCCAGGCCCCACTCTCGTTCTTGCGCCAGTCGAGTGGCGGGGGGTACTGGGACTGCAGGTAGGGCATCACATCGCCCGTCCAGCTGAGGACGGGCAGGCCGTCGGCGTTGAAGTGCTTGTCGCTGAACTCCTTCGTGGCCGCGGCCTCCTCCTTCTCTACCTCTATAATGATCAGTGGCGCAAGCTTGAAGGAAAGCGCGTGGCGCGCCTGGGTCTGCATGCGTGTGCGCAGCAGGGGATCCGCCTTCGACCAGTTGTTGCCATAGGTGGTGCGCAGCCACTCGCGCTCGATCTCGGTGGACTTTTGGATCTGGTTCTTGACCGTTTGCACAACCAAGCCCGCGTGGGTCGGCTTTGGCAGGTCATCCTGCGGAACCTTCTTGAGATCCGTGGGTGTCGGGTCCGGTTCCTTCTTGGTGTATGGTGTGTCTTTGGCAGCCTTCTCCTTTCCCATCTTGGGGCCGGTGTCATCGCCGAGGTCCACCAGTTTGGCAAGCCGGAGCTGCTCGCCAATGTCTAGTACCTCCTGCAGGCGCGCGCGGCCCTTTGCCGGCGTGGGCGACTGCGCCTCATGGCGGCGGACGCTCATCAGACCAGGGTCTTGTCTGTTAGACAGCGCACACTGTTGATTTATCAAGGAGCCGCTAACACTCGAATGGTTACGCCGGTCACACCACCATCCTCACATGAACGACATACCTCCGCATGGAGAGCCTTGCTTACTACAGGCACTCTGTGTACTATGCACGTGGCTACATCAGCTCACTGAACCCCGCCGCACTGCAGTGCCGCCTAGCCTCCCAACAGTAGTGGAGGACGAATCCTCCAGCGATGACCAATACTCACCCAAATCGACGCAGTCTAACTCGTCGCCGCACGGCTCGCCCGTTTCACCCTGCTACTACCGAACAGCTAGAGATAGGTGGAACTCGTGGGATTAGACGGGACTGTGGGGGGGGCCTTGTAGGTCTGGCGAGGTCCGTTGTCGCTTGTTGCTGGCCACGGGTGAACAAAAATGTGAAATGCTGGACTCCCAAAGAGGGTTAAAATTGGAGCTGCAGTAAACAATGTTGGCCCATGTGTTGAGCGTCTCCACCACCCTCGTGACAAAGGGCGGACCGTCCACCGACTTGACCATGTTGTCGACCCCGCCGACCACGTCTGCGACATGTCTACGTGCACGGTTGCCCATGAGCTCCATCGCAGTGGAGGGCAGCATCACCGCTCCAGGGCGTTCGTTCCCACACAACTCGCGCAGTTCGAGCGCACGCGCCACAGCCTCTCGGGGCTTCCAGTCAAGCAGCAGCGAATCCTCAAACGCTTTGCGAGAGAAACAGAATAGTGGACCTGTGCCGACAAGCGCGCCACCCACCACCTCGCGCCACGGCGTCTCGATGGCGTCGAGTGGTATCACTCCCGGCAGTGTCCCTGACGCCATGTCCGTGAACGCACTGGTCCGCTTGGACTTGCCGCCGCCTTCGGGTGTGCCGGGCTCAGCGTGCAGCGCGGAAAAATAGAGGCGCTTCAGCGCCACGATGCCGTCCGTGGGCTTACCGTCAAAGATTCCTGGCCCTTGGGAGAGATTGTGCGCGATGGACAGCATGACCAGCGCGCCATCAAAACGTGCCTCCGAGAGCGGTGTCGCCTTGTGCTCAGACTTGTACGCTTGGAACTCGATGGCGTCGCAAATGGCCGTCGTTGCGGAGACCTGTTTGCCACGTGGTGACTCGCAGCGTTTGCCAGTAGGCACTGTGCAGCTGGTCTCGGGCCATGTGCTCGCGATGCGCTCGACCTCGGCCAGGACGTCCGATTCGGGGTGTATCGCAAAAGGGCCTGTTATGGTCGACGATACCAGGCCACCGACCACTCCTCCGAGCACCGCGCACAGGAGCGACTGCAAAGACAGCACCTCTTGGAACTCCTGAGCATGCAGTTTCATTAGATAGTTGCAGGCATCCCACACACTCAAGAGCCCACCGTCGTACCCTTCTAATGGCCGGAGGTTTGTTGGTACCAGGCATGGATAGGTAAAGGCAAGCTGAAACGCCAACCGCTGCCCTGGTGAGACCATGCTGTATTCTGCGTCGTATGCTATGGCATCCAGGATGAGGCGCATCGACTTTCCTGGTGCCATGTTGCGCTGCTCGTTCTGCTTGCGGCAATTAGCCAGCGCCTCTTTGATGAGGCGCTCCGTAGAGTGCAAATGATACGCAGGGTTGTCGGGCTCGCCGCGGCCTTGCCCGCACCGACCATAGTCAACCGGGTCGTCGTAATCCCTGACGGCGCAGTTGGCTGCACCGAGTAAAAACTGTGCAGCGCGGCCGACGCGTTCGCGGTCCACCAACGCCTCCCCATCGCTGAGCAGCGTAGATGCGGTGCTCTCTAGTCCAAAAGGGGCACGCTGGCCGTTGACCAGATTTCCACACGGCGCAGCAATCTCCAACCCACGACGCAGACGAAGCCCATCAAACAGGACCGCCACTCCCCACATGAGACACGAGTATGTGACACAATCGAGACCACCATCCAGCTGCTCGTAAAACGTCTCCGATGCCGACCCGGAAATCGCACGCAGGCGGTGGAGCCCGGCGACACACGTCTCGTAAAACTGCTCCGCTCTGCAGAGACCATCTGAATACCCGTGTGAATCCCGATAGGTGATGTAGCTGTGGGTGCGCACCTTGCCAGGCAAAAAGTTCTTGACCGGCATGTAGTTCATTTCTTCCTCACGCGCAGGCGTGTCCTTTGCCAGGCAACGCAGGAGGTCAATCAAAGGAGGGGTGAGGCGGCCGAGTGGCATTTGCAGCGCGCGACGAGCATCCCTTTCGAGGGTTTCTATGGTGGTTGTGATGATGGCGCGTTGACCGTCACCAAGACCACTCACACCATTGCCAGGGAGGAGACTGGCTATGCGCAGAACGAGGCTGTTGAACTGGACGATGGAGTGGAGTGCATCACCAGGCGTGCGTCCACACGCCCGCTGCAATTTGACCAAGACGTCGGCGGCGAAGGCACAGTCTTTCTCGTTCATGTCGAGGCCGCCGTCTTCAGTCGAGGCATGCGGACCGATGCAGCCGGCGTTAGCGGCGTCCCTCTCCATAGTTAGGAGCCCTGGGTGGCGCCACGGCCTGCCAGGAAGAATCCGTGAAAGTGGAATCTAAATGGAAACAAAACGGAAAATAAAAGGAAACAAAAAGCAACTTGCGGCCGCGGCCTGCCATCTGGCTCGCTTCCGATATGCCATCCAAGTGGAAACTGTCGAGGTCCGAACAAATCTGCGAGGTCCGCAACTTTGAGATTTTGTAACAGACATTTTAAATTTGGACCTTCCAAACTAGGCGTTGCATGCATTGCACAAGTTTCGATCTCAAAGTTGCGGACCTCGCAGATTTGTTCGGACCTCGACAGTTTCCACTTGGATGGCATCCCGGCTTCGGGCTAGATGGCAGGCCGCAGCCGCAAGTTGCTTTTTGTTTCCTTTTATTTTCCAGTTAGTTTCCATTTAGATTCCACTTCCGAGAATGCCGCTTTCATACAACCCCCAGAGTGAACCGTGCTATACCGTACGTTGCGGACACGGACAAGACCACTAGACATCCTACTACAACCAATACAAGGTAGCTGTTCATGGACTCCATCACTGCATCCTTGCTGGCGCGACGCCGTCGCGCCTCTGGCTGCGGCTGCTGCGACGGCACCTCACGCGGCGTCGCGTGGCTTGTCTGCATAGCTGCCCCACGCGCAGCGCTTAAACTTCCAGTTGGGTTTGGGGCGCTTGGCCTTGTAGCAAGGGGTGCACCAGTTGGCACGAAACCACTGCTTGGACGGGGCGGTCTGCCGCTTAATGACGCCGGCCTCACGACCGCAGTGTGAGCACCACACCTCAACCTTGTGGCCCACGATAGCGGCTGCCGCATCATCGCCATCGCAGCGCTGCCCGTCGCCGCCGAGCTTGAGGTTCAGCGCCTTCCAAGCGGGGCTGTGCTTGGCGCCCGGCCCCGCAGCCGCGTGTGAAAGCTCATGGATTATGAGCAGGCGCACGTTCTCTGCGGGGAAGCCACGGTCGATGACCAGGCCGCTGATGCCGATGCGCGATTGCTGGCCGTTGCTCCTACAGGGGAACTTGCAGACGCCCCGCCGGGAGGTCGCCCGGTCAAAGTGCATCTGGAACCGATGTACCTCAAGCCGGCGCTCGGGGGTTAGGTGGTTGGACGCGACGATGCGCCGCTTCTCGTAGTCGAAGATGGCACGTGCACGCTTACGGAACGCCCCGGCCCGCATGTTGTAGTCATGGCCCCACATCTTCTCGCCCTCGCCGGGCACCGGCTGCATGTGCGACAGGGTGGACGCGGTTGGCACGGTGGAGGTGGCGGTGCGGGGGAGGGTCGACGCGGCTGGCGGTGCCAAGTCGGCGGGTGGCGCCGGGGGGTCCTCCGACTCGTCCCCCGAGTCGAAGAGCTGGTCGAACATTGACCGGTGGTCTTGCGGCCCCTCCGGCACCTGCGGTGCCACTGGCGCGGGCGCTGGCACCGCAGGTGCCGGAGGGGCGGTCTTGAGCCGCTTGGCTACCTGGCTAAGCGGTACGTCATCGTCGCTGGACTCTGCGTCCGAGTCTTCCGAATCGGAGTAGTGAAAGCCCCAGGCACGCGGGAGGGGAACGGACTTTGTTTTACCAGACATGCTTTTGTTACACCCATGGGCACGTAGTCCGGTCCACTCTAAGAGGCGGAGGGGAGTGCTGTGCGCAGCGGGGCCGTTTCGCGATAGGCGAACTTGGTCGCTGGGCCACCCTTGCCGCCACAGCACGCGCACGAGCCCAACACACAAGGGCTCTGCGACATCTCCTTTTCCTCGAGACGATGGCGGTTTGCAATTCGCAAAAAGAGAACGCTGTCGGTATCGTAAATCATTCTAGGAACGCGGGCCACGCTGTAGCCTCTCTCTACAATCCTAATCCTCTGTGAGCGCCAGGCTCTGAATCTCGGGATGCTCGCGCATGAAATGCGCGAGGAAGCCCTTTGAGGGCCGGGGCGCGCCCTCAAACACCTCCAGGACGCCCATTCCCGCAGAGCCGACCAGGGGCCGCGCCGCGTAGGTCCGCCGCACCGGCGGCGGCGCCTCCATCACACCCGTCTTCTTGAGCAGAAGGCTGCCGTAGACGCGCTCCGCCATGGGCGCGCAGCGCTCCATGCACGTGGTCTTGACCAGGCCCTCCTTGTCGGGCACCGCGTCGTAGCACGACGCGCAGTAGTCGGTGTCGTTCGACGCGTCGGAGTACACCACGCTCTCGCCGTAGGGGACCTTGGACTTGCAGCCGTCGCAGTTCAGGCCCGGCGGGGTCGTGCCGGGCGGGCAGAGAGTGCGGAAGTCGAAGATGCTCTTGGTCGCTGCCATTGCCTTCCTCTTCTACTAGTGGGACCGCCGGTCCAGGCACGCGGGCACCAGGCGGGGAGTGCTGAGCTTCTTATGTAACAGACGTCCCAGCACACCCCTCCGGGCGCAGGAGCATACGAACGGGCCTCCCCATTGGTAGAAGAGGAAAAGCAACCTACAGACCCCGCGCTCCTAGATCCAAATGTTTGGCGATGTCAAGTTCCACCTCAACCGTTTCATCGTGTTCAACGAAGGTTTGGAGCGCGTCTTCACCAATTCCATCTTCAAGGAAGATGGCACCACGGTTTCCTGCGATGTCTCGGGCAGCATGAACTCCGCAGTGTCCGAGCTCAAGCTGTGCCTGTCCGCACTGGGCGCCATGACCGGGTGCAAGCACGAACTCGTCGTGCCTTACATCAGGGGCTTGACCTCGCTTGCGGACATGGCCGACAAGGTGGCCAAGGATCTCGGTCCCAACGAGAAGTTCATGATTCTGACCGACGGTGAGGACACATCCAGCATGGGCTGGACCTTTACGAAGCTGCCGCCGGCGGAACCTGAGTACGGCTCCAATCAGGAGACCTGGGAGTCCTACTACGAGCAGGTCAAGGAGTGGAAGGAGCAGCGGCGTGAGGCGATGATCAAGTACCTCGAGGACGTGACACAGGCCGAGGTCTTCCTGCTCGGCATCGGCAAGGAGGTCAAGGACTTCATCAAAACGGCCGCCAAGGCGGGGCGGCGCTGCCGTGTCGCGCACGTCAACAAAGGCGCAAGCGTCAAGCAGATTTCCTCGGTGGTGGCGGCCTGCGCGCGTGCCCCCAGGCGTAAGCCCACCGAGGCGACCACGGTCATCACGGTGGACGCGCCTGAGGCGCAGGCGTACGTGCCCACCGACGAACAGGCGGCAACCGTGCAGGCGAACACCGCCTACGTCGCCATCGGCAGCACCGCGCTCACGCCACAGAGCGTCAAGGACTACATCGAGCGTGCGGAGTCCAACATCAACATGAGCTCGGTGGACAAGACCAAGGCGCGTGCCGCGGTGCTCTGGTTCATGGGCCAGCAGAAGAAGAACGGCGAGCCGCTTGCTGGCGCGCTCCTGAGCGGCAAGAAGGCGCATGTGTTTGCCGACCCGGGCAAGCCGGACAACACCGGTTTCCATACCTACTGCGCCAAGCTGCTCTCTGCGCTCGACAAGCAGGTGCTGAAACAGCACCCGAAGGTGGCTACCACCTACAGCTTCGAGGGCCAGCTCTTTACGTACAAGGAGGCCAACACCTACTCGGTCCTCGACACCATCTCCACCGATGTCATCACCGTGCTGCTCGGTGAGGAGGGCTGGGCAGCCAAGCAGTGCGACCTGCAGAAGGTCGCGCCCAAGGGCCAAAAGCGCAAGGCGGAGGAGCAGCTGACCAAGGACGCGTCGGTGGCGGTGGCGTGAGCAGGGTTGGAGATAACTACAGCCGGTTAAGGTTTATGATTGAAACAATCATGCAGACCCCTGCGCTTCTTTTGCCCCTAGGGAGTGGACGTGCGACCCTCTTCGAGTCGAAATGCGTCTCAATGACGATTGACGACAAGTCATCCGAGGTGCGCATTGTTGCCCACGGAGGTGGGGAGAAAGACGTGGGGTGTGCCATTGACGGTCTCATTGCAAGCACGGAGATTCTTCTAGACAGGAACACGTCGTTCAGTGTAATCTGGGACCTGCGCAAGAGCCCGCCTCCCGATGTTTCCTCGACTGTGCGGCTCATCGGGTGGGGCCTGGGCAAGAAAGAAGCCCTCACCAAGCTGACCACGAAGATGGGGGTTCTCGTTCCCGAGGGTGCTGTGTCTAGGGTGGTCGGCCAGGTGCTACAGACCTTCGCTGGTACCACACCAACCTTGGTCTCTGGGAACGAGCGCGCGGTGGAGGCTTTTGTTGTCGGATAGAGAAGGGTGTATGTGAGTAAGAATTAAACATGCATTCGTTTCGACCCCAGCACTCCCCTCCACATCCATAGTGCACCGAAAGGGCCTCCCCACTAGTAGAAGAGGGGTGCGCATCCCTAGATCAACATGAATCAGAACATCTTCCGCTTCTATTCTGATTCCAAGGACGGTGTGACCTACAACAAGAAGGTCACCCCTCTGCTCACCAAGCTGGAGTGCCGACAGCGGCGGTGCTTCTCCAACTTCTACCGCACCGCCGGCTTCTCCTTCGAGTACAATGGCATCACCTGGCTCGACAGCGAGGTGCCATTCCAGTACTACCGCTGGCGTCGGGATGTGCCTGGAGAGACCGCGGATGTGAGGGCGGCTCGGCTCGAATTCGCAGAGCACATCCGCACGGCGCTTACTCCTGCCAAGTGCTACTTCCTCCAGTCCTTTGTCAAGTACCGCAAGTCGGATGGCACTGCCTACAGCAGTGCGCCCTTCCCGGGCTTCAAGCCCTATGCGGACCTTGTCATGGCCGCCTACAATCGCGGGGTGCGGCGGCCCAATTTCGACGGCAATGCCGACTACCAGCTCATGCTAGAGCTTAACGAGGCCAAGTACCTGCAGAACACCAACCTGATGGCCCAGCTCAAAGCCACTGGGACCGCCACAGTGGTGGAGCACACCGCGCGTGATAGGCGGTGGGGTGATGGGGGTGATGGGTCCGGTACCAACTGGCTGGGCCAGGTCCTGATGCATGTCCGTGACAACAATTAGGGGACCATGAAACTTTACAGCACTCCCCTTTTCTTGTGTGTAAGAGGGAGTAAGCGTTCCCTACAATAGAGAAGACAATGATCGAAGCAATGGCTCCTCCGAGCAGTGCCCGCATGACTAGACCTCCTCGGAACCGAGGAAGCCACCCACAGTTTGTGGTGTACCCTTCGTGGCGCACCTGGGAGCTGGGTGCGCCGCAGCCGGTGCTCGACGCGTTCGACAGCTACTACGACATACCGCTGGAAAACCCATTGGCAGCTGGGTGTCCAAGCGGCGAGGCGTTGGTGATGCCGTCACCCGAGAATCGACCCGTGCAGCATTGGCACAAGGCGCCCGAGCGCGCGCATATGGAAGCACCAGAGCTTGCGCAGCCGCCACCGCCACCCACGTTCCTCGACTCCGACGGCATCCCCGTGCAGGACAGCGGACTGCGTGTCATGCACATGCTGTGCACGAACGAGCGGCAGCCGGTGGTCTCTGCCGACTGGGCGTCGGTGGACCACGCGACCGCTCGCCGTGAATGGAAGCTCACCGTCAGCGACAGCTCCGGGGGCACCTACTTTGGGATCACTGAGGCTTGCAGCTTCGAGAACGCGGGGCGCACAATGGCGTTCGACAGCAGTGGCAACTTCATCCAAGGCTTCTGGCCCATTGACCTGATAAACCGCACGCGCGCGAACGAGCTGGAGGGAGCGGGTGGGTTCACCAAGAAAGGGAGCTTCATTCTGGACCGTGGTACCAAGCTGCGCATCAAGGTCGACTTGGCCACACAGACGCTGGTCATTGAAGACGTGCCCGCCAAGGGGGCCGCACGCCACCGGATGACCGTGAAGATAGATGGAGCGGGGGCCTGGAAGAGTGCGCGGTTGATGGTGTCGCTGCGTCAGCAGGGGGACTCTGTGCAGATGCATGTTTAGGGATGAACAAATTAATCTAAGACTGTTTCATACGCTCCAAACGAATCGCCCGCACCATGCGAAGACGCTCCTCTACTCTATGGGACCGTTCCTTCTCCACCAGCGCCTCCGCCTGGGCGGACGGCGTCGGGGTGACGAAGATTGCCATGTCCCCCATGGAGGAGGCGCTCAGGTACCGCACCAGTCCGCCAAAGATGGAGCGGCTGCGGTCGAAGGTCGCCTGCTGAGGGTTGTCCAGCCAGTGCGTCAGGACTTCCGACCGCACGACCTCGGCAAAGTCCTTTGCCATGTCCATGTAGGCCACGCCCAGTGTGGCCTCGTGCTCCTTGGCGAAAACGGGCAGTACGCTGCGCAGCACGGTGCAGAAGAGGCTTCCCTTGTCCTTGATGCGCATGCCTGCAATGGTCAGGCTGTGCTCAGTGAACTCCGCAGGCAGCTCGGGAGAGTCCGGCGCCAGAGGCTTGCCGTCCACGGTGTACCCAACCAGCTTGTGGATCATGATGCGCGACACCACCTGGCCGTACTGCGCCTTGACGCTGGCAAGCAGCACCAGCATCATGGTGACGTAGGCACAGTCGGGGTCGTAGTCGGTGCTCTGGGAGCTGACGCGCTTCGTGTACACCGGGTCAAAGTCCCACATGTACGGCACGCCCCGCACCGTCTCCATCCCCTCGTACCCATAGCCTTGTGACAGAAGCTCACCCGTCTCCGGGTCCTCGACCAGGTGTGGGCAGAACACGATGGTGTCCGGCGTCATGTTGAGCTTCAGGATGCGGTTCTTCGCAAGCGCGCGCACCCTGCGCGCGATAGTCATCGTCATCTCGTAGATGCTGCCGTTGATGGCCGGAAGCGATGGGCGCAGCATAGGGTCGGCAAGCGTCTTGTTGTAGGCCGTCAGCAGGTCGCCCAGCCGAAAGGAGTGGGTTTGTGTCACACTGACACACGCGACTACATGGCCCGGGTCCCCTTGAAGCACCGGGATAGAGCTCGTGTCCTGCTTCGCCGCCGCGCCAGTGCCCTCGTACAGGGTATACTTGTCCTTGCTGTGCACGAGCATCATTGCCAGCACCGCGGGCCCGCAGCCAGTGGCGGCGGCCTCGAGCTCGAGCAGCATGCGCTGATTGAGGGCCGGAAGCTTGTCGAGCGTGCCGTTGACACCGCCGATTGGCGGGGGCACGAAACGCACCGTCACCGCAAACCCCGCAAGGGTGATACGGTCAAAGCCCTCTTGAAGCACCAGTGTGTCGTAGTCGGTGTTTGCGGGCAGCCACGAATTCTCCGACGCCTCGAGGCCATCCGTGTGGTACACGCAGGTCCAGTCGTCTGTCGTG
>Ga0209711_10004688_pt1 | contig 10908 bp, 6 predicted proteins | sample ArcticOcean_MG_C_7_FD_187441 | JGI IMG/M metagenome (GOLD analysis project Ga0209711, IMG submission 187441) | Marine microbial communities from western Arctic Ocean - ArcticOcean_MG_CB11_88 (SPAdes) (version 2) | ecosystem: Environmental > Aquatic > Marine > Oceanic | place: Arctic Ocean... | reverse complement strand
TTCTTTAATTCATCCGTAAACTTTCCTTCAATATACTTTTGAGTTCTTCTTATGTATTTTTTTTGAGTTCTTTTTCTTTTTATATCATTTACTCTTTCATATAAAGTTTCAAGCCTAACCGATGCCAACTTGGCATAAGGATATACTTTAAGGGTTTTTCTTTTTAATATTAAGTATTTCCTATGCTCATTTGTGTTAAGAAATTTAATTGTAGGCAAAAGAATAATCTCATTTAACTCAATTGAGTTTTTCATTATTGAGTCTCCCTTTATGACAATATAATTATCCTCTTTTTTATTTTCTTGAGAAAAAATAAATAGATTGTAAAAAATCATTAATATCAGTAAACAATGTTTCATATATAAATTTATAACAAAAATAGCTAAGATATTTATAAAGTAATATACAATAGTGGGAATTAACTAACAGAAATAGTACAAAAGTTAAACTTAGAAAGTTTTACTAGAAACAATTCATTACAGTAGAAAATTATTGAACAACATACTCTCGAGATTCATTAATGTATTTTTGAGCATTATCTTTAAAAAGTTCTCTAAATTTACTCTCACCTATAAGTAGATGATAAAAATCATAAGATTTATCTTCAAGATATAATGGTCTTTCATATTTTCCATCCTTATATTTTGAAGCAACATTATTGTAAAAGTAATGATGGAAAAAATTTCTTCCATCATTTCTAGAAAATGGATTTTTTGAAGGATCTGGTAAATTAGCATTAGAAGTTAGCATTCTTTTAAAAACTTCAAAATCATTTTGCATTATGTAAACTCCATAATCTGATCTCTTTTCTTTTTTTATTTGGCTAACTGAAATAACAAAATTAAACCTATTGATTTCTTCAGAATCTTGGTAAGATCTAGTATATCTATTACTTATTGAATTCCAATCATCTCTATTAGAACCTCCATAGGATAGACCAGAATAACCAGCATTAAATTCATAACTAAAACCTTGAGAATCAATAAAACCGCCGCCTACATCTAAACCTGTAAAGAAATTGGATCCAGTACCACCTACACTATAATCATCAGAACCATATGTATTACCATTAGGATTTAAATTATTAAACTTCTCTTCTGAAAGCCTCAAATATGTTTTTTTTGGAATTGATCCAGATCGATTAGATAAATAAGTCCTTTGTCCCACTTTTGTATCACTACATTTACTACACACATAACCAGAACAAGACAAACAACTCCAATTAATATTTTTATCAACAAAATAGTAATTCACTTTTGTATTTGATGATTTAATGACTATAACCGAATCAGTTAATAATTGATCTAGAGCATATGCTCTTTCAACATTTTCAAAACTTGGCTGGTAAGAATCATAACTTAAAGTTGCTTTACTAATTATTTCACTTTTATGAACTACTTCAAAATTTTCTTTAAAAACTTTAAAAGTTTCCTCAGTAACAAAATTAAGAGATTGTTGATTAATATTATTATCGCTATCATTAATACTCTCATCATTATTTGAATCCCATTTCCAATTATATTGAGGAATTTTATATGATGCTCTTTCAGAAATACTTTTTTCATTCCAGCTGTCAATATTTCCATAGCCAGAGTTAGGGTCTTGATTACTATTTACTCTTCTTTGACCAAAGCTATTTCCAGATCGAACACCATCTTCATCACATTCTGAACAGGAAATAAAAGTAAAGTAACCCTGAAAATTCGAGGATAATAAATTAATACTTTCTAAAATTCTTAATGAAATATTTGAATTATCTTCAAACACTGATCTTATTCCAAATTTATTAATATCAAATGGATCAAAATAAGGGAGTCTAAATTTATGAAATGGAATTGAAACATCAGACCCTTCATAATCAATATTGTAAACTAAAAAAACTTCTTCAATCAAGGAATCATAAAACATATATGGATTATCATTATAATAATCACTTGTCTCATTTTGTAAAGTCATAGTTCTATTAGTTGAATTATTTAGAATAAAAATTAGTGTAAATAAAGTAATTAAACTGATAGTAGCAGAAGTCATAGATTTTGATAAAGTTTTTGTAGCATCCTTAGATATATTTTTCAGATGACTTTTTAATGAAAAATTACCAATTAAAAGACATATTAAAAAACTTCCAATTATTAGTAAAGTCCAAACCGGAAATAAAAACCAAAAAACCAAATGAGACAGCAGAAGAAATGGAATAAGAATCTTTCGTGTTTTCTTTTTAATAATTGAAATAAGATTTTTACAATATTTTTCAGTATTAATTTTTTTAAGTTTTCTAACTTTATTTAACTTTTCATTTTTATTTCCGGTTGAATTAATTATAGTAACAAAAGCCTTGTACTGATTAATTTTATCATAGGTTTCCTTAAACTCTGGAATTTGAGTGGTTATAGGGGCTTTAATTACTTCAAGCGCTTTAAATTCTTTATTTACATCTAGGGATTTAATTATATTAAAAAATAGTTGATCTAAAATAGTTAAATCATAAAATAGTTCTCCATTGCTATTTAATCCCCCCAAATAAACATTATCACCAATTAATATTCTAAATGACATAGATAGACAATCGTCTAACTCAAATTTTATTTTTTTTGGTTGTTGATTTTTAGAAAACTTTTGTTGAACAAATAAGTTTTTTATCTCAGAAGAGTATTCTTTTAAATCTTTAAATTCATACTTACCAAAGAGTTTATTATAATTAGATTCTTCAGAATAGAGATTCTTTGAACAGAAATTTCTATCTGGCTCTTCATTTAAAAATGTGCTATTAATTGTTTTTTCTAGAGTACTTGAAATTTGTAAAAAATCCGTAAAAGAACCTTGGGCAGAACAACTTGAACAATCAATAAGGCCTTGACCAGAACAAGTATAGCATGTTACTTTACCAGCCCCTGTACATGTGCTACAAGTCACATAACCACTTTGACAAGAACTACAAGGGTTTCTTCCCTGACCAGAACACGAGTTACATCTCTTTTTTACACTTCTCCCTAGTGAGGAATCATACTCGTCTTTATAGCCATTAGAACACCAAAAACAATCATTATAACCATCACCATTACATGTGCCACATTTATTTTGTCCTTTTCCACTACAGTTACTGCAAGTTAGCTCTCTAGCACCATTGCAATTATAGCAAACAACTTGTTTTCTACCTTTACAACTATAACAAGTCCTCGTGTCATTAGTTTCAGATACCCTGTATTTTTTATTAGAAGAATAATTCTTAAACTTATAGTCAAATCTGTGAGGAGGACCTGCAGTGCACTCCTCTTCAAATAAGTTTATATCTGAGCTTGATTTACTGCTAACTACACTAACTCCTGAGTAATTTACTTCTGTTCTATGTTCAATTTTACGTTCATCAAAAAGGGTATGAACAGAAAGTCTATGGGTTTTTCTTATAGTTAATCCATCTACAGAAATTTCAAATCCGTTAATTGACAATTCTTTTTCTATTTGATTTTGTAACTTTTGCTTTACTACTAAGGACAATTCATTTTCTTTGGAGGCATAAGCCATGCCCAATTCCTTTTTATTAAGCTTAAGTCCTCCACTAACTTCTTTAGTTTTAATATTTGATGTATTACTAAATTTCTCAGTAATATTTTCTTTTTCTAACCCAAGCTCTTTAGCTAAAAGATTAATATATTGTTTTTCTAAATCATCAAAATTATTATCTGCAGAGGCAATTTCACAAAGTTCGTTCAACAGAACAATCTGTTCATCTTGAGTAAATATATCTGATGTGTTAGATGATGTTAAAAGTGGATTGAAAATTTCCTTAAGAAAAGCTTTAGCATCTTTAGTTTTTTTTATTTGATCAACTGTTTTTTTACAGTGATTGAAATTAGTTTTTGAGTAGAAGGAATTAAAAAACTTACTCTCACTTATGATTTTAGTTTCGTTTAAATCTAAGTTACCATCTAAAGAAGCTATCCAATAAGCAAGTGATAAAAATAATTCTTCTTTTCTAGTCATATTTTTTACTTAGTAAATATATTCTCTAAACTAACCACTTTTTTTAACTCGTCTATATTTGATATAAAAGTTCTTATTATCTGACAGCTTTCTTGACTATCTTTTTCAAGTTTTGGATAACCAGAATCAAATTCACCTATAGTTTTATTTAATAACTTAACTTCTTTATTTAAACTTGACTTTACTTTTTGTTTGTATTTTTTTATATTTTGATTTGTCTCGGAAATTATTTCTTTTTGAGCATCTAAACAAAATTCATTAGGTTCATTAAAAAAACTAGGATCATTAATAGTTTCAATAATTTTTAAATTTTCTTTGTTTGTTTTTTTTAAATTTTTTGCAATTTTAAGTTGTTCTGGTGCCGATTTTGCAGCATCATAAAAAGTTTTTAAAGCTTTTATCTTTTCCGACAAACTTGTTTCAAAAAAACCTAACTGCATTAGTGTTTTAACATCTTTATTCAGTAAATTTTTAAAATATTTTGCTTTTTTTTGGACTACAGTCACTTCATCATTTTCAGCAATTTGATCTGATGAAGGTAATCTCCTTTTAATAAAATTTACAACTTTCTCTAAAAAATCAACAACAAATTTATTCTTTTCTTCATACTTAAAGAAAACCATAAGTTTTTCCAGTTGTCCCTCTGTTAAAACGTCTTCTAAATATTGATCATATGTTTTTCCAGCTAACACTAAAGCATTTATATATTTAAGTTTTATTGCTAAATACTCTTTACTAAACCCTGAAATTTCGTTCTCATAATTATTAATAATAATTTTATACTCTTTAGCCTCTAACAATTCGCCAAAACAAAAATTAATGAAATAATTTGTGGAATTCTCCTTAATTTCAGTTGTTGCTTTAGTATGATATAAAAAATTACCACCTGTTAATTTTATAATTTCTATGAGAATCTCATAGTCCTTAATTTTTTTTAACTGCTTTCGAGTTAAATAAAGACCTGTTTTAGCATTTAAATTTAAGGGGTTTTTATCAACAGATGACTCAAAACATTTTAATGCTTTAATGTAAAACTCTTGCTTATAAAGTTCCATTCCTATTTTAAATTGCTCTGTTGATTCTGTAGCTTGAGGGTATTCAATTAAACCTATAAGTTTACCTAATTTGTCATCAATAGATCCTAAATACCACTTTATGTCTTCAATTCCAGAAATCAAAGATGCTTCTAAAGAGTTAATTGCATCATTAACCGAAGAAAAACCTTCAATAGTCTCATTTTGCAATGTTTCAAGACTATCTCTAATTACTTCTGTCTGATCCCTTACACTTCCGCTAACGCCACCAACTGCTAATAATGTTGCAGCTTGCAGTCCTACTTGCCAGCCCATTCTTGACTTTATGGATTTTAAGTTATCTGTACTCATTCATTTAATATAATTATAGTTTGTGTGAAATTCTTTTTTAATTTTGTTATATATAACTAATATATAAATTTTAATTTTTTTTCTCGCAAAACTCAATGACTAATAATTATGAGAAATATTATATAATATTTAGTTATAATTAAATTAATTCATATTATTTTTACCTTCAATCAATAACGATTAAATTATAATTCAATGGCTAAGGATAGTATATTAAATAAAAAGTCTCTAAAATTTTTAGAAAATTACTTAAATAACCCATCTCCAACTGGATACGAATGGGAAGGACAAAAGATATGGATGGATTATCTTAAGCCTTATGTAGATGAATTTATTACAGATACTTACGGAACAGCGGTTGCTGTTATAAACCCTGATGCTAAATATAAAGTAGTTATTGAAGGACATGCAGATGAAATATCATGGTATGTAAACTACATTTCTGATAATGGATTAATTTATGTAATTAGAAATGGTGGTAGTGATCATCAAATTGCTCCAAGTAAAATTGTTAATATTCATACCAAAAAAGGTATTGTAAAAGGTGTTTTTGGATGGCCAGCTATTCACACGAGAAAATCTCTAAAAGAAGAAACTCCAAAAATTGATAATATATTTATTGATGTCGGTTGTAAAACAAAAGAAGAAGTTGAGAAGCTAAACGTTCATGTTGGTTGTGTTATAACATACCCAGATGAATTTCATATTTTGAATAAAGATAATTTCGTTTGTAGAGCGTTAGATAACCGTATGGGAGGATTTATGATTGCAGAGGTAGCTCGATTAATTAAAGAAAACAAAAAAGAACTTCCTTTTGGCTTATATATAACTAACTCAGTTCAAGAAGAAATTGGCTTAAGGGGGGCTCAAATGATCGCTGATACGATAAAACCAAACGTAGCAATAGTTACTGATGTGACTCATGATACAACTACTCCAATGATTGATAAGAAAAAAGAGGGGTTTTGTGAATTAGATAAAGGTCCAGTTATTGCATATGCTCCAGCTGTACAACAAAAATTAAGAGATTTAATTATAAGTACTGCTGAGAAAAATAAAATACCATTTCAACGAGCTGCATTATCTAGAGCAACTGGGACAGATACAGATGCTTTTGCCTACAGTAATGGAGGTGTTGCTTCTGCATTGATTTCACTACCTTTAAGATATATGCATACAACTGTAGAAATGGTTCATCGAAATGATGTTGAAAGTGTTATTAAATTAATTTACAATACACTTCTAAATATTGAGAATAATGAAGACTTTAGTTATTTTAAATAATCCTTTAATTAGTAAATTATTATGATATGTGTCTAAAATTTATAAAATCTTTATTACTAATAATTTTTATTTCTTCTTGTAGTTCGGATGAAAATAATATTGCTGATGTTCCAGCCGTGCCTATTGCTACAAAAAATAATGTACTATTAATAATAGTGGATGATGTTGGGCTAGATGCTACAATAGGATACAATGTTGGTTATCAAAAACCAAATATGCCTAATCTCCAAAATTTAATCAACTCTGGAGTTAAATTTAATAATGTATGGTCTAATCCAGTATGTTCTCCAACTAGGTCAACAATACTTACTGGAAAGTACGGATATAGAACCTCTATTTTAAATGTGGGCGATGAACTATCTACATCAGAGACCTCTCTACACAACTATTTAACTCAAAACTCAAATTATAACTCTGCACTCGTAGGAAAATGGCATCTTTCTGGATATCCATCAAATCCTAACCATCCAAATAATTTAGGAATAGACTATTACTCTGGCATGATAGCTGGCGGGATTCAAGATTATTCAAATTGGATCTTTACCGAAAATGGAAATAATTCAAATTCAACTGTGTATGCTACTACTAAATTGACAAATGAAGCAATTGACTGGATCAATAATCAAGATAGCGAATGGTTTATGTGGCTAGCTTATAACGCACCGCATACTCCCTTTCACTTACCTCCTAATGATTTACACTCTCAAGGTCAACTCCTAACTGATCAAGCTAGTATAGACTCAAATCCACTTCCCTACTACTTAGCAATGATTGAAGCTGTTGATAGTGAAATGGGAAGGTTATTTAATAGTATTAGTGAAGAAGAATTAGCCAATACCACTATAATATTTATTGGAGATAATGGAACTACAAGTCAAGTCGTTCAACAATACAATAGCAATAGAGCTAAAGGTTCATTATATAATGGAGGGATTAATGTTCCTATGATTATTTCTGGAAACCAAGTTAACAGGTTTAATCAAGATGAAAATGCATTAATAAATACAACTGACCTGTTTACAACTATTACAGAGCTATGTGGGATTAATAATCAAAATATTCACGACAGTAAGAGTTTTATAAGCTTGCTAACTAGTAGCTTTAATAGCAATTCAAGAGAATATATATATTCTGAAATAGGAAATGAAAGCTACACAATAAGAAATAGTACACATAAGTATATTCATTTTGAAGATGGATCAGAGGCTTTATATAATCTCAATAATAATCAATTTGAATTTCCAAATTTATTGAACGAAAATCAATTACCATTATCAGAAATAAACAATTCTAATAAAGTTGAATTAATTAATAAACTGGGTGAAATAAGAAATTAGTAAAAACTTTCTTTAATTTAAGCATAGTTCGAATTAATTTTCCAATATTTCATAGAGTTTTTACTCATATTATTTTTTTGAACTATTATATTTTTTTAGTGCAAATATCACTTTCGGAGACAACAATAGTGTTGCTACCATAGTTGGAATTGCCATTAAGGCAAAGAAACTATCAATAAGGTTTATCATTAAACTCAATGATGTTGTAGCACCAATAATTATACTAAGAATATAAATGTAATTATAATATTTCTTATTCTTATCACCAAACAAAAAGGACATACATTTAGTTCCATAATAAGAGTAGGTGAACAAAGAAGAAATACTAAAAATTACAATACAAAATAAAAGCAAGTACTTACCTGTATGCGGCATGGAGTGCTCAAAGGCTAACGCAGTTAGTGTAACCCCACTAACACCTTCATTTTCCCATACTCCAGTTACTAAGATTGCAAGAGCAGTTAATGTACATACCAATAAGGTGTCAATTGCAGGCCCAAGCATGGCAACTAAACCTTCTCTAATAGGTGAGTTTGTTTTAGCAGCTCCATGAGCCATAGGCGCGGTTCCTATCCCGGCTTCATTAGAAAAAGCGCCTCTTCTAATGCCTAGGATAATTAAAGCTCCTAAAACACCTCCATATACTTGTTCTCCATTATAATTTTCAGCCACAAAAGCATCAGTGAAAATCATCTTAATATACATAGGTAAAACGTCATAATTAATTGTCAAAATAGCAATAACACATAGCATATACACACCAACCATAAATGGCACTAACTTAGTAGCAACGGTACTTATTCGTTTTAATCCACCTAAAATCACTAAAGAGGTTGTTATTATCAATACAACACCAATTAAAATATTAGAATTTATGCTAACCGTGAAGCCTGCCGGTATGAGTAAAATATCATTAATTGCTTGAGTTAATTGATTAACATTGAAAAGAGGTAAAACTCCAATTAAACCACTTAAACTAAACATCACTGCCAACGGCTTCCACTTACTCCCCAATCCTTCAGTAATAAAATACATCGGTCCACCTTGAAGATCACCATTTGAATCTTTACCCCTATACATTATAGACAAGGTAGATGTGAAAAACTTTGTAGACATACCAATAATCCCACTCACCCACATCCAAAATATTGAACCAGGTCCACCAATACTAATAGCTACTGCAACTCCAGCAATATTACCCATTCCAACAGTAGCAGAAAGGGCAGTTGATAGAGCGCTAAAATGACTAATTTGACCGATATCATTTTTATTGTCAAACTTACCTCTTAAGATATCGATTGCATGAAAAAAATACTTAAACTGAATTAATCTAGAATAGATTAATAAAAAAACACCACCGCCAATTAAAACGATTAATAATGGTATTCCCCAAAGGAATGAAGCCAGGTTAGAAACAAGAGATTCTATCTCACTCATAAGAATTTAGAAAATTTTCAACATTTGATTGTATTCGATTAATTATATTTGAAGTATCACTTTTAATAAATTTTTCTGCTGTTATATTCTCATATAATTCAATATATCTTTCACTAACCTCATGAACATAATCATCAGACATGTGTGGGACAGTTTGATTCTCCAAACCTTGAAAATCATTTTTTATCAACCACTGTCTTACAAATTCTTTAGAAAGTTGTTTTTGTGGCTCCCCTTTCTCCTGCCTTAACGAATAACCTTCTGCATAAAAATACCGAGAAGAATCAGGAGTATGAATTTCATCGATTAGAACTATTTTACCAGATGATGTTCTGCCAAATTCATATTTAGTATCAACAAGTATTAACCCTCTTTTTCCAGCAATTTCAGTACCTCTTTGAAATAACTTACGAGTGTAATCTTCAAGAACTTCATAATCAGATTTTGAAACAATACCTTTTAAAATAATATTTTCTTTAGAGATATCCTCATCATGCTCACCAAAATCAGCTTTAGTAGCTGGTGTGATTATAGGTTTAGGAAATTTGCCATTTTCAATCATACCTTCAGGCATATCCACACCACAAAGTATTCGAACTCCCTTTTTATATTCTCTTGCAGCATGTCCAGACAAGTAACCCCTAATTACCATCTCCACCTTAAAGGGCTCACAACTATGTCCAATAGCTATATTAGCATCTGGAGTTGAAATCAACCAATTAGGAACTAAATCCTCCGTCTCTTTCATCATTTTCGTAGCTATTTGATTTAAGATCTGCCCTTTGTACGGAATACCCTTCGGCATCACAACATCAAATGCAGATAATCTATCTGAAGCCACCATCACAAGCAGATTGTTTTTCAATGTATAAACATCTCTTACTTTTCCTTTATAAACTGCTGTTTGATTTTTAAAATTAAAGTCAGTTTTAACAATGGTATTATTCATATTTATCTCTATTCTAAGTTTTCAATATTATTATAAGCATCAATCACTTCTTTGACCAATCTATGTCGAATCACATCTCTATCATCTAAAAGTATCATACCTACTCCTTTAACATCTTTTAATATCAACAAAGCCTCTTTTAAACCTGAACTTACTCTTCTTGGAAGATCTATTTGACCTGGATCACCAGTAAGTAAAAATTTAGCATTTTTACCCATTCGCGTTAGAAACATTTTCATCTGAGCGTGAGATGTGTTTTGTCCTTCGTCTAATATAACAAAAGCGTTATCCAAAGTTCTGCCTCGCATAAACGCAAGAGGAGCTATTTGGATTATACCTTTTTCTATATAATCATTTAGTTTTTCAGCAGGAATCATATCCCTAAGAGCATCATAAAGGGGCTGCATATAAGGATCTAGTTTTTCTTTTAAATCACCTGGAAGAAAACCAAGATTTTCACCTGCTTCAATTGCTGGTCTAGTTAAGATAATTCTTTTAACCTGTCTTTCCTTTAAAGCTTTAACGGCAAGTGCTA
>Ga0209711_10004686_pt1 | contig 10911 bp, 9 predicted proteins | sample ArcticOcean_MG_C_7_FD_187441 | JGI IMG/M metagenome (GOLD analysis project Ga0209711, IMG submission 187441) | Marine microbial communities from western Arctic Ocean - ArcticOcean_MG_CB11_88 (SPAdes) (version 2) | ecosystem: Environmental > Aquatic > Marine > Oceanic | place: Arctic Ocean... | reverse complement strand
TGCCGCCGCCGCCGCTGCTGCGGCGGGCATTCGGGTTGTACACCTTCGGATCGGAGTCGTTCTCGCTCGGGAGGGCGGCGCACTCGCTTTGATGCGATTGCCTTTTTCGCTTGGGGTAGGCGGTCGTCTTGGCTCGGGAGAGCAATATTTTCCGTGGATTCATGCGGACGACCTGGTGCGGTCGATTCTCTTCTGCCTGGATGAGCCTATCGAGGGACCTGTGAATGCGGTTGCGCCAGAGGCGGTGACGAATGCAGAACTAACGCGAGAGCTTGGGGCAGCGCTTCGTCGTCCGGCCGTGATTCCGGTGCCCGCTTTCGCAGTGAAGATCGCGCTCGGGGAAATTTCGGGAGAACTGCTGGGGAGTCGTCTAGTTGTACCAAAGCGTTTGCAGGAAGCGGGGTTCGCATTTGAGTATCCGACGCTTAAGTCAGCACTGGAAGCGGAGCTGCGGAAAGTACGAGCGTAACCGCGCGCGGCGGACCCCTCCGGCTGTAACTCTGCAACGAGTTCGTGCGGAGTATTCAGCCCTAACGAGCTGCAGCGGCTGTTCGGCGTTCGAGGTAGGACGCCTTGAATTCGCTTCGAATCGCATCGGGGAGCGTTGGTGGAGTTCCGAGTCTCGTGGCGCCTGAGATGATCATGGCGGCGCGCTCGACGAGTCGGGTCAGCTGGAGTGCTTCGCTTGGAGAGGCTCCGACGACAACGAGGCCGTGATTTGCGAGTAGGACTGCGGCACGGTCCCCAACGTGCTCCGCCGCGGATTCGCCTAAGGCTTTCGTGCCGGTTCGGTGATAGGGGGCGACCGCGACGTCTCCGCCTACGTAGTACTCGAATTCTTCAAGCACGCAGGGGATCGCATGGCCAGCGACGGCGAACATCGAAGCGTGAACCGCGTGGGTATGGACGACGGCTCCGATCTCGGGGTATTTACGAAGGCAGGCTAGATGGAGGTCTTGCTCAGAAGTTGGAAGGCGCTCGCCGTCCAAGACCTTGCCTTCGAGATCCGTCACGACGAGATCTTCGGCGCGCATACTGGGATAGCTCATGGCTGCGGGCGTGAGGACAACGCAGCCATCAGGCGTGCGTCCCGAAACGTTCCCCGCGGTTCCTTCGGTCAACCCTTCGCGGTCCATGGCATGAACCGCGGCGAGGACTTCTTGGCGTGTCGCTTTCCAACCTTGTCGCTTCGCGTCGCTCATTGGACATTGGCCGAGTCTGTCGACGACCCTAAATCGGACGAGGCTTCGGGATCGGTGCTAGGCGGTCCCTTTAATTCGACGGTGTTGCCGTCGGGATCATTCAGGTAGATCGAGAGGCCGAAGCCCTTGGCGCCATAGCGGCGTCTCGCGTCGCCAGAGTCAATTCCGTGCGCTTCGAGCTGCTTTCGGATCGCGCCTTCGTCGAAACTGGCGAGTTCGAGCGCGAAGTGGTCGACGTTGCGTGCTTCGTTCTCGACGGCGCCTCCGCCGGCTCGTCCAAGGGGCGAGTCGATGGCGACGAGGTCGATGAGAGATACGCCCGCTCGGAGCTGGATGAGCCCCAACTCCTCGATGCGTCGCTCTTCTGTGCAGCCGAGGACGCCGCAATAGAAGGCGAGCGCGCGGTCGACCTCTGCGACGCGCAGGACGACGTGGTCGAGGCCGCGGAGCTCGATGGCCGACATGACTAATTCCCGCTGGAGGCGTCGGACGCAGGCGGCCGAGTCTCGAGTTTTGCGCGGAAAGCATGGCGCTCGATCGCGAGTTCGATCAAGCGGTCAAGAAGGCGCGGGTAGGGCAAGCCTGTTGCCTCCCAAAGCTTCGGATACATAGACACGCTTGTGAAGCCGGGCAGACTGTTCAGCTCGTTCACGTAGATTTGGTGCGTCTCGCGGTCTATAAGAAAGTCAACGCGAGCCATCCCCTCGGCGCCGAGTGCGCGGTAGGCCTCGACCGCCATCACGCGAATCGTGTCGGCGAGGTCCGGATCTAGATCCGAGGGAATGATCAGCTCGGTCCCCCCGTCGGCGTATTTTGCTTCGTAGTCATAGAAGGCTTGGGTTGCGCGAATTTCTCCGACGACCGAGGCCTCCGGCACATCGTTGCCCAACACGGCGACTTCGACTTCCCGTCCATCGACGGAAGCTTCGACGAGAACCTTGCGGTCATAGCGGCGCGCGTCGGCGATCGCGGCAACCAGTTCAGGCATGTCATTTGCGCACGTGATCCCAATCGAGGATCCGGAGTTTGCTGGCTTCACGTAGGCGGGAAGACCGATTTCCGTCTCGGCACGTTCCGCGGCGGCGGGGATGCCATCGCGATCGAGGTCCGCGGCGCTGAAGGTGAGCCAAGGGGTGACGGAGATGCCCGCTTGGGCGAGGAGTCGCTTGGCGAAGTCCTTGTCCATTTGGGCGGAGGAGCTGAGCACGCCGGAGCCGACATAAGGAACGTCTGCCGATTCGAGGAGTCCTTGAAGCGCGCCGTCTTCGCCGCCGCGCCCGTGAATGATCGGAAAGATCACGTCGAGCTGATGGGCGTCGCCGCTCGCGCTCGCCTCGAGGGAATCAGGTCGTAGCGCGGCCTTCCCCGAGGTTGCGGGCAAGAAGACGCCCGGCTGCTCCAGCACATTTGCCAGGGTCGCCCCGGGAATGGCTTCGAGCTCCGCCGCATCGATCAGGTGCCAGCCGCCCGCCTGGTCCACGCCGATCAGCGAAATTTCGTATCGCTCCCGGTCGAGGGCTCCGAGAATCGATGTCGCCGAAACAAGCGAGACATCGTGCTCAACCGAGCGCCCTCCAAAGAGCAGTCCGATACGCAACTTTTCCATGATCCCCCCGGTCATGATCCGCTTCTTCCCATCGACCTCAAGGTGCATGCCCACCTGGGGCACCGTCATGTGCCCGCGGGTTCGATGGGCGGGATGATACGCGGAGAGTCCGGTCCCCGCCCGGCCGGGTCGCCCCGCGAGGCGCCGAGTTGAAATGGCCGGGTCGCGTCCGTAAGCTCGCGGCCTGACCGCCCCCGCCGATGCCACCCCTGGCGCGGCTGCACTCCTCGGACCGGACCCCCTAAGACCATGCTGACCACGATCGAATGCGCCGGACATCCGCGCGATATGGGCCTCGCACAAGGCGCGGCTTCGAAGGCTGCCATACGGGAAGAGGCCGCAAGGCTTGGCCTTCCTATGAACCGCTCTCGTCGCCCGAGCCTTCGGTCTCTCGCGATCGGTGCTGTGCGTGGTGCGGGTGCAGGCCGGGAAATGTTTCGGCATTTCGCGCACCTAGCCGAGCGACTCGAGGGCGTCGCTAAAGAGGCGGACCTGCCTGTAGATACGGTGCTCGCGATTCATTTGCGCCTGCGAGCCGGTGGTGCTCAGGCGGGCGTGTTGTCTAGGCGTTCAACTTTGCGTGCGCGTTCGACCGCCTCCAGTGGTGACGCCAAGCATTGGTGCCTCGAACGAAGTTTGCCCCAGGCGTCCGCGACCGAATCCGGATGGATCGTTCGAGAGAGTCGGCCCGCGGTCGGCTTTCGTTCGGTCGAAGTGACGCTGCCTTGGCTGGTGTCGTCCGTTGCGGGACTGAACGAGGGCGGCCTTGCGGTAGTGGCCGGGCCGCTGCTTTGGGGAAGCCCAGGCCGGGACGGCAATCCAACCTCGCTACTTCTCGTGCAAGAATGCTTGCAACGCTTTCCCGATCTCGAGGGTGCGCTCGATTGGTGCAGTAAACGTCCGGTCGAAGGGGAGCAATCGCTGCTCTTAGCCGATGCTTCTGGCGCGTTGGCGACGGTTGTCGTGAGTGGTCGGGAACGTCGTATTCAGCTCGGCGAGGGCGAGCTTCATCTTGAAGGGGGCGAGCCGCCCGAGACGCCTAGCGGAGCCGTTTCAGCAGGAGCTGGCGAAGACCGGATCTGGATCGATCCATGCGCCGGCCGCTTACATCTGCACGCGGGCGGCGTCGATCTCGATGTCGAGTTACCTCGTACGAAAGAGGCAGCTTCGGAGGAGGGCTGAGCCCTTTTCGCAATACCGGCTCTCGGTCTCGGGCGTACGCTCTCGCGTAAGCGGGTGAAGTGGTAGATTCGATTGCCGCACGTCTTCACGTGCGATGTGGAGGCGGGCCGATGTTCGATTTGACGGGACGAGTGGCGATGGTGACGGGTGCCGGCCGTGGGATTGGCGCAGAAGTGGCGCGAGCTCTGGCTGGGCAGGGGGCGGCGATAGCGGTGAACGACTTCGTTCCGGGGTCGGCAGAGCAGATGGTCGAAGAACTTACCGCCGCGGGTGGGCGCGCGGTGGCTGCACCTTTCGATGTGAGTGACTACGACTCCTGTGGTGAGGCAATCGCGCGGGCGGCCGAAGCGCTTGGCCCGATCGATATTCTGGTGAATAACGCCGGTGGCTCTCCCGATGGCATGTGGCCGATGCCCTTTCTAGAAACGCCCCGCGAGAGCTGGCCCAAATTCATCGGAATGAATCTAGACGGCGTGATCAACTGCACGCATCACGTGCTGGGATCGATGGCGGAGCGAGGCTGGGGCCGTGTTGTGAGCGTGTCTTCCGATGCCGCCCGCACAGGCTCCCATGGCTCTTCGATCTACGGCGCGGCGAAAGCGGGCGGGGAAGGGCTGATGCGCACGCTGTCGAAAGAATATGGGCCGAAGGGCGTGACCACGAACAGTGTCGTGTTAGGCCTAATTGACACCGTGCCCAAGGAATTCCTGGAAAGCATGGACGTCGGCGCCGCATATCCGATGCGACGCGTCGGCACCGCCAAGGATGTCGCCGCCGGGGTTGTGTACCTGACCAGCGAAGAGGCGGGCTGGGTCACCGGCCATTCTCTCGTGATCAACGGGGGCGGAACCGGTTGAGGGCTCAGGCGGGCCTGCAGTTGAAGCCGGAGTTACAAAGGGAATCGGAGCTGGAGCTCAAACGAACCGAAGCGACTTAACGTCGACGCCGGCCGCCTCCGCCTCCGCCACCACTTCGGCCACGACTTCCGCCAGCACCGCTGCCGCCACCACTATCGCTGCTGCCCGTTCGGGATCGCCGTCTCTGGCTGCCCTCAGGCTTGCTGGCGTCTTCGCGGGCGCGCTCGGTCTCACGATCTTCGACTTGCGGGGCGTCGTCGTCTTTTGCTTTTACTTTGACTTCTTTGACCTTGGGAGCCGCTGCGGGCTTCCCGATCAAGTACCCCGCGGCGAAGCGAGCGAGCTCAAGCATTCCCTCTTCGTTCTCGGCGAGCTTCTGTACAAAGGGAAGCATTCGGTTGACCCGCGCCTTGGCATCATCTGCGCCAACAGCCTCGAGGTCTTTGTTCGACTTTTCGCGGAGCGTGTCGAGCTCGCCTTCGATGGCCTTTCGGTCGGATTCTTCGGATTGTTCCTTCTCGCGCTTCTCGAGTCGTCGCGTGAGCTGTCGTTCCGTCGGAACCTTCTTCTCGGTGATCGTAATCTCGTTCACGGTCTGCATGAACTTGAAGTTGCCGATGTCGAGGCCGGAGATGAGCGAGACTGCGACGCCGGACTTGCCCGCGCGACCGGTTCGACCGGTGCGATGGACATAGACTTCGGGTGAGTCGGAGGTTGTGTAATTGAAGACGTAGGCCAGGTCTGAGATGTCGATGCCACGGGCCGCCACGTCTGTGGCCGCGAGGAAGCGCAGCTTGCCGCTCTTGATCTTGTTGAGCGCCTTCTCACGAGCAGACTGCTGTAAGTCGCCGGAGATTTGATCGATATTGAAGCCGCGCTTTGAGAGGTAGGCCGTGATGAAGCGAACGTCTGCCTTCGTGTTGCAGAAGATGATCGCGCTCTCAGGATTTTCGTATTTGAGGATACGCGCGAGGACGGCTTCTTTCTCAGCCGCCGCACACATATAGAAGCAATGTTCGATCTTCTGCGGTCCGCCTTCGTCGGCGATCGTAACGTCCTGGGGCTCCGTCAAGAAGAAGCGTGAGAGCGAGCGAACCTTCTCGGGCATCGTCGCCGAGAAGAGATGCGACTGTCTCTTGCGGGGCAGGTAGCTCGCGACTTCTTTCATGTCCGGCCAAAAGCCGAGAGAAAGCATCTCGTCTGCTTCATCAAGAACGAGGATCTTGGTCGAGCTGAGGTCCATTCGGTCGTTTTTGAGGTGGTCGAGGATTCGGCCAGGCGTACCGACAACGATATGGGCGCCTTCCTCGAGTCCTGCGAGTTGGGGGCCATACGCGACGCCGCCATAAATGGGCAGCGTGCGAACGCCACGGTTCTTCCCGAGAGCATCCAGATCCACCGCGACCTGATTCGCGAGTTCGCGAGTCGGCAGTAGGATGATGGCCTGGGTCTTCGCGAGTTCCGTGTCGATGGCTTCGACGATCGGGATACCGAAAGCACCGGTCTTCCCGCTACCGGTCATGGCTTGGACGATTAGATCGCCGCCCTCGCGCATTTTAGGGATGGCCGCCGCTTGAACGGGGGTCGGGGTTGTCCAGCCGAGTTCCATGATGGATTTTTGGATATCGGGGGCGATGTCAGCGAAAAGTTCATTAAGTTCAGTCATATGCGGCCGGCACGCTAACCCTCGGACCCGACGCGCGCAATCGAAGAACGGCCTTGGCCCCCGCAGGCCGTGCTAAGGTCGCTCGGATGTCAGGAATCTCACCCAAAGACGTGGCCCATGCGGCTAGACTCGCTCGACTTGCCCTCTCCGACGAAGAGCAGGCAGCAATGGCCAAGGATCTCGAGGGGATTCTGGGGCATGTAGAATCGCTGAATGCCGTGGACACCGAGGGCGTTCCGCCCACGCTCCATGGCTTCGAGCTATCGACCCCTCTCCGGCCCGACACCCCTGTCGAACCGATGGATCCGGCGCTCGCGGTCTTGAATGCGCCAGCCAGTCAAGGCACGGCCTTCCTGGTCCCCAAAGTCCTCGAGGAGGAAGAATAGTCCGATGGGCCAGGCTGAATCCTTGTTGGCGGGAGGCCTCGCGGAGATCCGCGAAGGTCTCGACCGCGGTGACGCAACCTCTTCTGAAATCGTCGAAGCGAGTCTTGCACGCATCGAAAAGACTGCCGCGCTGACGGTTGTCGTCTCGACTCGGGCGGAATCCGCACGCGCCGAAGCCGAAGCCGCATCCAAACGAATCGCTGCGGGTAAGGCCTTGTCGCCTCTCGACGGCATTCCGGTTCTTCTGAAAGACAACATCGTGCATGCGGGCGAGCCGGCGACCTGCTCCTCGCGAATCCTCGAAAACTTCGTTTCGCCCTACGACTCAACCGTCGTCGAACGACTGCAAGCAGCCGGTGCGATCTTGGTCGGGCGTGCGAATATGGACGAGTTCGCGATGGGGTCCTCGACGGAAAACTCGATCCACGGCCCGGCGCATAACCCTTGGGAACTCGATCACACATGCGGTGGAAGTTCTGGCGGAAGCGCCGGGGCAGTGGCGGCTGGGCTCGTTCCGATTGCGCTCGGTTCGGATACGGGCGGCTCTATTAGGCAGCCGGCGAGTTTCTGCGGCGTGGTGGGCTTGAAGCCGACTTATGGGCGTGTGTCGCGCTGGGGCCTTGTAGCTTTCGCGTCATCTCTCGACCAGATTGGCCCGCTGGGTAGGCGCGTTTCGGATTGTGCGGCGGCACTACAGGTCATCGGCGGACACGACCCGCGAGACTCTACGTCGGTTCCGGAACTACTTCCCTCGTTAGGCAATGCGCTCACGGGAGATGTAGAAGGCCTAACGATCGGATTGCCGGAAGAATATTTCGTGGAAGAGGGTGTTGATCCCGCTGTGCTTGCGCGAGTTCGTGATGCGATCGCCGAGCTTGAAGCAGCCGGCGCCAAGACGGTCCCCGTTTCGCTTCCGAATAGCCCGCACACGATCGCGACCTACTACGTGATCGCGACGGCGGAAGCGTCGAGCAACCTCGCTCGCTTCGACGGCGTGCGGTACGGCCGGCGTGCAGACAAGGTTGAGGATCTCGAGGACCTGTATATGCGTTCGCGGTCCGAGGGGTTCGGAGCGGAAGTGAAGCGTCGAATTTTGCTTGGGACGTACGTGTTATCCGCAGGCTACTACGATGCCTATTACGGTCAGGCGCAGAGAGTTCGGACGCTGATTCGTCGCGACTTTGAGCACGCCTTCGAGATGTGTGATGTGATTGCGACGCCGACGATGCCCGAAACTGCTTTCGCGCTTGGGGCGAAGGCCGATGATCCGCTTTCTATGTATTTGTCCGACATCTATACGGTTTCCGCGAACCTCGCTGGACTTCCGGCATTGTCGATGCCCTGCGGCCTCGCAGATGGCATGCCCGTCGGCCTTCAACTGATCGGCAAATCGCTCGATGAGGCGACGATCCTTCGGGTCGGTGATGCATTCGAGCGCCGAACCGATCATCACGCCGCGCGCCCGCCGGAGATCGCCTGATGTCCGTATTGCCCGATCGATATGAAATGGTGATCGGCCTTGAGGTGCATACGCATCTCAAGACTGCTTCGAAGCTATTCAGCCCCGCACCCGTGCAGTACGGCAAGGAACCGAATCATTCGGTGCATCCGATTGATCTCGCCATGCCCGGCGTGCTTCCGGTTTTGAATGAGCGCGTCGTCGAACTTTCGATCCGCTTGGGCCTCGCAATTCATGCCACAGTAAATCCGTATTCCGTCTTCGCACGAAAGAACTACTTCTACCCGGACCTGCCTAAGGGTTATCAGATTTCGCAATTCGAGGAGCCGATCGTTTCCGACGGTTGGCTAGACATCGATGTTGAAGTCGCAGACGATGGGGAAAGCGGTTCGGCAGGAACGGGTAAAGGGAAGAAGAAAAAAAAGGGCGCTGTCCCAACCTTCGAGCGAAAGCGGATCGGCATTACTCGCGCGCATATCGAAGAAGACGCGGGCAAGTCCATTCACGACGTTGCGATCGCAGGTTCTGACGATTCGTGCATCGATCTGAATCGCGCAGGCGTGCCTTTACTCGAAATCGTTTCCGAGCCTGACATGCGTTCGGCACAGGAAGCGACTGCCTATCTTCGCGCTCTTCGATCAATCCTTCGGTACTTAGGCGTGTCTGATGCCGATATGGAGAAGGGGCAGTTTCGCTGCGATGCGAATGTGTCGCTTCGACTTCGCGGTGCTCCCGAATTCGGCACGCGAACTGAAATTAAGAATCTGAATTCCTTCACGAACGTCGAAGACGCGATCGAGGCCGAAGCGCTTAGGCAGCTCGAGTTGATCGAAGACGGCGAAGACATCGTGCAGGCGACTATGGCCTACGACCCCGAGCGGCATCGCACCAGTGTGATGCGCTTGAAAGAAAACTCGGACGACTACCGCTATTTCCCCGATCCTGACCTGATTCCTCTGCGCATTGACCCCGCTCATATCGAGGCCGTACGAGAAGCACTGCCGGAGCTGCCGGAAGAGAAGCGCAACCGCTTCGAGACGGAGTACGCGCTCTCGGCGTACGATGCCGGTGTGTTGACCGCAACGCGCGTTTTAGCGGACTTCTTCGAAGCGACGGCAAAGGGTTGCGGCGCACCGAAGGTTGCCGCCAACTGGATTACCCGAGACGTGCTGCGCGAACTCAAAGAGCGAGAGTGCGAACTCGAAGACCTATCGCTCACTCCGGAGATGCTCGGGAAGCTGATCGCTCTCGTGGAAGAGGGTCGTTTAACGGCCAGGAGCGCGTCGCAGCTCTTCCCTGATTTGGTTTCCGACGGAGGCGATCCCGAAACGTTGATGGTGGAGCGAGGGTTGGAAGCAGTTTCGGATGTGGGCGCGATCGATGGCTTCGTGGATGAAGTGATCGCCGCAAACGCGGACGTTGTGGAGCAGGTCCGCGACGGCGACGACAAGCCGCTCAACTTTCTGATGGGCCAAGTAATGAAGGCGAGCCAGGGCAAAGCGGAACCCGGGCAGGTTCGGAAGGCACTGGCGGAGAAGATCCGGGGCTAGTTTCGGTTCTGTCGGGGGGATCGTGCTCAGACTCATTCCGAAGATCATCGCGTTGACCTTAGCTTTGGCGTTGGTCGTGATCGGCGGGCTATCGGTTGCCTTGCCGCGACTCGTCAATACAGACGAGTTTCGCGCAGCACTGTATGAGAGTGCAGCGGAGGCGCTGGGCACGCCGATCGAGTGGTCGGCCCTGGATGTGGGTGTAGTTCCGCTTCGCCTAACGATCTCAGATCCAATTTTGGTCGCAGAGGCTACGAATCGCGATCAGGCAAGACTAACTGCAGCGAAGGTCGATTTGCGGCTATCGGCCATGGCGCTCCTGCGGAATAAGCTCCAAGTAGACTCGCTAGTGCTTTCGGGCGTCGAACTCATCGTTACGCGGACGCCCGAAGGTCTCATTCTGCCCATCTCGACTGGGCCGGAGGAGGGCGAAGTCATCGACCCAGACAGCTCGCCTAGTCCCGGTTCACCTCAAGAAACACCGGATGTCGAAGAGGACGCGCTGCAGCTCGATCTTCGTCGATTCGTAATTGAAGATAGTCGCATCGTCGTGCGAGACGAAACGCTCTCTCGTGTTGTCGAATGGCAATTCGAAGGTGTCCGTGTCGTGGCGGCCGGGGATTCGCTGGATCAACCTCTTGCACTCGATTTAATTGCCAGCGTGGCGGCGAATGGTCGAGACGCCGGGAATATTAAGGTGTTAGGGGACGTGAGTTTGTCGGGTCTCTATGACCTAGACGTCACTCTCGAGGCGCTCCAGCTCGCAGAACTCCAGCCCTATATTCAGGACGCCAGTATTGCTGGCGCGCTCTCTGGAATAATCCGTATAAAGGGCGCAGAGGGCGTCGTGTCGAAGGTGGAGACCGATCTCGAGGTCGCTCAGATGGTCGTTAAGAGTTTCGGCCTCGACTTAGTCGGGGAGTTTGATCTCGATGCGAATCAAGTACTCGATCAGCCTGCCGATTTTGAGGCAATGCTCGATCTCGGATCCGAGGGCAGCGCC
>Ga0209711_10004685_pt1 | contig 10912 bp, 9 predicted proteins | sample ArcticOcean_MG_C_7_FD_187441 | JGI IMG/M metagenome (GOLD analysis project Ga0209711, IMG submission 187441) | Marine microbial communities from western Arctic Ocean - ArcticOcean_MG_CB11_88 (SPAdes) (version 2) | ecosystem: Environmental > Aquatic > Marine > Oceanic | place: Arctic Ocean... | reverse complement strand
GGCATGACGTTATGCCCAGGCAAAAAGCAACCGGTTTCTTGGACCGGAGGGTGGGACAGACAACTTGATTTGGATATTGAATCATTGAAAGAAAGCGGTACAACAAGAATCGTAAGCCTCGTCACCGATGAAGACATGGAACTTCTTCAAGTCACACAATTGCCTGAGAGAGTTCAAGCAAGCGGCATCGAATGGACGCACCTCCCGCTTCCGGACACGACGGTGCCAACTGGCAAGTGGCTGTTGCGATCGATAAAAGTGTTCACAGAACTGCAAACAAGCATTCCTGAAGGTGAGCGCGTGGTTGTTCATTGCATGGGAGGACTGAGCAGAGCCGGAACATTCGTCGCCATCTATCTCTATCTACGGGGGTATACAATGGCACAGGCAATCGAAAAAGTTCGAGCCGAACGATCTCCACGCTGCATCAATAAAAGACAAGAGGAATTTCTGTTTGAACTTGAAGAAAATGAAAGAAGTCGATTGAGGGATATTCAAGAGAAGGTATCGAATGATTACGCAGGGACAGCAGAGATGATTGCGTGGGCAAAAAACCATTTCGCCGAGATACCAGTAGGTATAATGTGGGAACCGTGGGGCAGTGGGCTTTCATACAGAAAAACTGACAATGAAACTTGGTGTTTAACTTACATGATTGACCATCACTATTCTTCTCTCTCTCATGCCGCATTCAAACAGTTAATACAAATGAGTGGTTTGAATTTAAATGAAGAAGAGATGGAACTCATATCAGAAGGGCATGAATCTCATACAAAATTCGTTGTTCGACATTTGCTTGTAAATTAGAAAGTGAGAACTTTTTCACTGTCTTGCACCCATGCTGAACACTCAGCCATGGTTGAGAATTGCGCACCTTCGTAGTATGGCTGACCCTTGAGTACGCCACAACGGCTCTGACAGGTCCCACAGACCTTGACTGGAACGCCTTTGGCAATGAGGTCTTTGAGCATGGCTGCCATGTCTTCAATCCCTACAGGGGGCTCGATTCCATCACGCGCTAAGTCAACGCTGTCGTTCATCAAAAAGATTCGGACTTCTGCTCCGTCATCATTCAGTTGGCGAGCAAGTCGCAGTGCATTCCACGTCACATCAGTCCCGTCATACGGTTGTTGATTCAAGATGAGCATAATTGCCATGGCACTTCCAAGGCAAGGCGGTGTTTGAAGGCAACGATGATGTAAAAATGGGAGAGAATGAAAACATGAGTTGAAAAGGAGGAGGTGGGACCATTAAACATGAAGACCACCTTTGCAGATTTTGCTCGGTGGCTCATTCCTCATCGGAAAAAAGTCCACATTGCCGTTTTTCTTCTTACGATCTTGATGATTCCAGGAGTCTTAACAGCACTCCAACCCATTGACATGGAATCCTATGAAATGGATTCTCCTGAACTTGAAGCGCAAGCGATTATCGATGATGAGTTTGCTAATTCTGAAATTATTCTTGGCTTTTTGGTCTCAGCACGTGACCCCGACAAAGTACCTGCACTCGAAGATTGGACGCCTGTGGCTCGAATGAGTGATGGAGCACCGGATTATTCATCTCTACCAAGTGCAACTGAAATGCTTGATGCTGGAGAGCCTTGGGGGGGAATCTATGCTCCAACTGCAGGCATCATGAATCTCACATTACTCAGAGAAATTGATGCTAAAGTGAATATGGTACAAGACCATCCAATGGGTAAAGCAATGATACCACTGGTCAACGACGTGACTGGTAATCAAGCTCCTGGGGCCATTTCGCTTTCTGACCACTTCCGTGGGTTCATGAACGGCACTTCCATTCTCACACAACCTGGCCTTACCACGCTAGGTGTGGTCACAGCACCACCGACAAATTGGACCGACTGTGGCGTATTGGACTGTCTTGAATTCGATGATGAGAACATCACACAACAGCACATCGATATGGCTGCATCTCGTATGGCTGATGCTTCGAACAATAACTTCCTTCGCTGGCTTTCGATTGACCGCGGATTTGTAGCTGACATGAATGCCCTGCAAACCGGACCGGTTGGTGGCTCGTTGAACGGCGATGGAACATGGGAGAATGCCTTCTATGCAAATGGACGCTGGTCCGCTTCCTCGACCTGGTTACTTGTACAATTTGACCGAGGGGTTCTCGAAGAAATGGGTTGGGAAATGATTTGGAAAGATGCTTTGCAGGAAAGGAGTGTCGACTTCTCAGAGGATGGTGTCAAAATAGGCGGATATCGAATTGCCGATGGCTCGCTTGTACTCCATCCACCTCAGTACACAGAAGAATACTGTCTTGAAATGAAGAAAGAAGGGACGGGCTGTTCCACAGAATGGTCCTACATGGATTTAGAAGGTCATCTTCGTTCAAACGATCGAACCACCATCACTTTACTGCTTGGACAAGGCGTCAACGTTGAAGTCAATCGTGAATTGCAAGCGAGTTCAGGATTGGTCTTGTTAATGGGAATCGCCATTATTGGATTGCTCTATGTGAGTTTGCGCAGAGTTTCTGATGTGATTATTGTGATGTTTGCTCTTGGAACAGCATTGCTGTGGATGCAGGGGATGATTGGTCATTTCTCAAGCCTCACCTCTCTATTTGGGTTTTCACTCATCTCTCGTTCTCAATTCTCGAACCTTCTTCCGATTCTTGTTCTTGCGCTTGGGATTGATGATTCACTTCATGCGCTGCATCGTTACAAAGAGGAACGTTTGAACGGTCGTGAACCTCGAATTGCCGCTGAAATCACATTACAACGTGTTGGACGGGCCATCCTTCTCACAACACTGACAACCATGGCTGCATTTGCAGCGAATATCTTCAGCGATATTGCAGTACTTCGCTCGTTTGGAATTGAAGCGGGATTAGGTATTCTGGCTGCGTTTATGCTCACCGGTTTATGGGTCCCACTGATTCGTCTATCAGTTGATGAATGGCTTGTAAAGCGCAATAAAAGTATTGAAGAACGAAAAAATATAACTCACCTCGTTCCTAAAGAATGGCTCGAATCGATTGCCTTGAATTCGGGGACATTCCGTAAATCAGTGCTCATTGCTGGCGTTGCTTTCTTGCTCACCATCCCTGCAGCATGGGGTATGGCTCAATTGGAAGGTGACTTTGCCATCGAAGATTTCTTGGATGAACGTTCTGATTTTGCCATTGGAGTCTCTGAAATATCTCTACGGTTTGCCAATGAAGGAGAACCTGCAAATCTGTTAATCGAAGGAGATGTGCTCGACCCTGAAGTGTTCGCAGCCATCGACACATTCCGTCAAAATATGGACTACTTACCCGAGGGCGTCCCTGATAAAATTACTCGCCAACCCGATGGAACAATCGATATTTTGGCTCTGGATGAAATGGTTCTTGCTGCTCAAGGCTCAATGGTTTTGGATCCCACACCCTTCGAAGAGGCTGGTTGGGTTGTCAATGAAACTGGACATGGTATGAACTGTTCAACTGCTGGGAATGGTCCTTTGATGGACCTCACTGATAGAGACTGTCTTGCCTTCTTTTTCGGATTCCTCTCACTGAACGGCGTACCTGGAATTGGCCCGATTCCAGACATCCCTCCAAGCATTGTTGGGCTTTACATTGCACCAGAGGTCGAACTGGACCCGAGTCAACCTTGGCTCGATGTCAACGGTGAACCAGCGGAGTATGACCGAATGCTCATTCGATTTGGAATGACCGCTCCTGAAGATTTCCCTGGAATGGCGAAAGGAATGAAAGAAGTATGGCGAGACCTCACCCCATTCACCAATCTCTCAACCGGTGACCAGTATGAAGAAGGTGCAGAAAGTGAGGATAAACCCTTGACGTGGGTTATGCCAACCGGTCGCCCAGTGACCCGTTACGTAGCCTCGACAACAATGCAAGGTGAAATGCAATCTTCACTTGGACTCGGCTCGCTGTTTGTCTTCATTACACTCTCTCTTGGATTCCGTTCGTTCAAACAAGCGAGTGTTACCTTGATTCCAATCCTCTTAGTTGTCGTCTGGTTGTATGGCCTAATGTATATTGCTGGCTCGTCGCTCAACATCGTCACTGTCACCATTGCAACCATTTCGTTAGGTGTCGGTATAGATTACTGTATCCACGTTACTGAGAGGTATAGGGAAGGTCGGGAGTCTGGCGAAACTCACGAGGAAGCTTTGATTGGAATCGGTGGCGCCTGCGGATTGGCCCTCATCGGAAGTGCTGCTTCTGACATTGCTGGATTTAGCGTCATCGCACTTTCACCAATGGGCTTATTCACCAACTTTGGCATCTTCTCGGCGGCTATGATTGCGTTCTCACTGGTTGCAAGCCTTGTCTTAACAACCGCAGCATTGGGGCTCATTTCAAAACCTCCGCCCAAAGAGGTCGCGTAATGGACATTCGCCGGCTCGAGTCGAAAGATGTGACTGCTGCCTGGCAAATCAACGAACAAGGCCTACCTGGGACCGGACAAATATCTCCTGAGGAAATGGCTGACCTTTTTTCCCTTTCAGAACTCCCAATTGGAGTATTTGATGGTGACGAAATGCTTGGTTTCGTACTCTGCCTCTGTCCTCGAACACGATATGCAAGCCTCAACTATGCATGGTTTAACCAGCGATATCAAGAATTTCTGTACGTCGACCGTATTGCTGTAGCCCTCGAACATAGAGGCAGAGGCATTGGTTCACTCCTGTATGGGCAAGTGATTGAACATGGAAAAAACCTCCAGTTCCCCGTTACTGCTGAGGTCAACCTCACGCCTCCAAACCCCGGGTCGATTCGGTTTCATGAACGGCATAGATTCAGAGAGGTCGGCGTCTTCCATCAAGGAAAGAAGTCTGTGACGATGATGTTGCGTCCAGTGGAATAAAACCCTTCAGTAAAAAACGGGGCATTGTTTAAACTCAAAGGTGCTAAAAAACGTCTATGGGCGAAAAGGAAGACGCTGGGGAAATATCCCCACCCCAGAGTATTCTCATTCATGCATCGAACCCAAATGCCGAAAACGATACGAGGGCATCCGCAACTTTCCCTGGCGCTCAAAGAAAACATAACAAATCTGGTTTCAAGAAAGCATACCAAGTGATTGATAAAAGTAAGAAGAAGAAAAAAGTGATTGATAAAAGTAAGAAGAAGAAAAAAGTGATTGATAAAAGGAAGAATCTGAAACAAGGCATCATTTCAGTGGATGGGAAACCTTCCAAAGAACTCCTTGGGAGTTCATTGCTCTTGATTATCATCTCGACGGTCGGGTTCTTTTTCATAGATTCAGGATTCATTGCTGATGATTTCATGTGCTGCCTTGTGTGTAATGGCAACTCCATCGGCCTCGTATTATTAGGCGCATACAGTGCCCAATATGGGAAATGGGAACGGACTGTTGGGGCAAAGTCCTCCGCAGTTGTTTCTGTTACTGGGGCTGTATTGATGTACATTGTTGCAGCTATATTGTTCGCATTATGGCTGCTCTTCGCAACATCTTGAGGATGAGAAACCGCTTTTGAAGCACCGGTGTATTCATCAATGAGCGAGCATACGGAGCAACTGCAGTCTTAGGGGTTGGCCCCGAGAAAGTGGTGATTTTATGTCGAATGAAAAACCCGATGAAAACGAAACTGAAGAAGATTGGATGAAATATGCCAATGCCGGATTTGGGCAAACTGATTATTCGCTTTGGGATGAGAACAGTGCTGTTGAACAGCCAAAAGAAGAGGTTGAAGACGACGGTTCATTGGATTCGCCCGACCAACTCGGCACCCACATGGAAGAGATTCCTCGAGCACCATCTCCTGCAGGTCACAAGCATCTGGTTCGTATGGGGACATGCGACCATTGTATTGGGCGCTTGGGTGGAAAGAAGCGGTTTGAACAAAGCATTGAACAATCTGGAATTGAAATTCGTTCAACGGTACTCGAACGCGACTCACACTTAGGAAGTGCACGTGAAGATGAACCGCTGTGCCCTTTCTGTGAAAACTTATACGAAGAATCTGAATTACTTGCTGATATCATTTATGACTCGATATCTCCTTACGAACTCTCACGCCTACAACTCGGTGCGCGGATTCCTAAAGATCAAATTGAGGAGGAAGAGGAGATGAGGAAACGACACGGGGCCGGTGGCTCTGATGCACTCAAAAGTGGACTTGTCAACGCCATTGCCCAACACCTGAACAAACGATTAGAGGGCGTGCTCTTGGTGAATGATAAGCCCCAAGTATTGGCACTCATCGATGTGCTCACACTCACGGTTGAACTCGATATTCGGGCACATTATCTCTACGGCCGCTACATAAAACTCGAACGAGGAATCCCCCAAACTCGCTGGCCATGCCGAGCGTGCAAAGGACGCGGCTGTGAACGCTGTGACCAAACTGGTTTGCAATACAAAAAGAGTGTTCAAGACCTCATCGGCAATCCTTTGCTCGGAATATTTCAATCCAAAGAACACGCCTTCCACGGCATGGGTCGGGAAGATATCGATGTTCGTTGTATGGGCCGGGGACGGCCTTTTGTTATCGAAATGAAAGAACCAATGACTCGTTCTGTCGATGTGATTGAAGCGATGAAAACAATCAATGATGCCGCCGATGGTAGCATTATCATTACTGGACTACGAGATTCGAATCGAAGTGAAGTTGTCCGTGTAAAAGATACGCCGGCAGAGAAATCCTACACCATTCGTTTCCGCCTGATGCCTTTGAGTGAAGCCGAATTGGCTGTTCTTACTGCTCCAGTTGACTTGACACATATTGATGTCCAGGAACGTGGCGGAAAAGGAAAGAAACAATCGTCAAAACGAAAGCGACGAGGTGACAGAAAGAACGACCACACCAAACCTCTTCCAACCGTCATCGACGTCCCTGAAGCGCCGGATGAAGCAACGCTTAAGGCGATGAAGAAACCGGAATTAGTGGCGATGGCTGAAGAGTTGAAACTCGTTAAAACAGGAACTAAACCTGTGTTGATTGAACGTATCCTTGCCTCTGGACCTCCTGCGCCAACCTATCTTGATTTACCCGAGAACGATTCGATTTTGGAAACGATCGCTAAACTCGCCGGTGTAAAGTTGGCTCAACGCACCCCTGAACGTGTCGCTCATCGACGAGCTGATTTGATTCGTCGAAGAACTGTCTTTGAAACTTCGAAACCAATCATCGATACGATGGAAGATGGAGTCCGTGAAATTGAGTTTACACTTCGGTGTGAATCGGGGACATATGTCAAAGAAACAGTCCATGGCGATGGAGGTCGGACGCAACCAAGTTTGTCTTCATTGATCCAAGCAAAATGTGATGTTCTTTGGCTCGATGTTGGCGATATTCATGCGGATTGAGGCTGGATTTGGCCTCTTCACTTTGCTTTTTTGAGGTTTTTCCCGGTCCAAACTCCGTCGCGGTGCTTATATGGGAAGGGTAGGTCGCCAAAATGCTCGGAAGTTGCATATCTGCACACTCGGGCAAAGAGGAGGCGACCAACATGAAACGATCCAAGGGACTGCGAGTCGGAACACGAAGTATTCTACGCCGCCGTAAGAATGAACGCAGCCGAATTAACATCAGCCGCGTCATGCATGAGTATGAAGAAGGCGACCGTGTTGCTATCGTTTTAGACGGTGGACAACAAATGGGTATGCCTCACCGCCGTTTCAACGGACGAACTGGATTCATCGAAAAGCGACAGGGTGTCGCTTGGGTTGTTGCTGTCAAAGACGGTAACATGGCAAAAACGGTCATTGCTCGTCCTGAGCATCTCCGACCACTTGAATGAGGAATTACTATGACTGAAGAAGAGCGTTTCGTTGACTTTGCTACTGTTCGAACCTTGTTGTTGGATGCTGAAAAGCGCCGCAAGAACCTCACCTATGAGCAAAAGGCTGCTCTTCAGCACGCTGAATGGGCTGCAAGTGACGCTCGTAATGGATACAAGACCGATCCTAAAGTGTTCCAAGAATTGAAAGACGCACTCGGTGAAGTCGATTCCCTTGCAAACACTCCTGATTTGGCTGCAAAGTTGGCTGAATTGATGCCAATGTATTCAAATGATGTCAAAGCAGTTTTCGCATCAAAAAGAATTACCAATGTCAGTGATGAACAGATTACAACTATTCTGGAAATCGTTCGACAGCATATTGGCTTCGAATGAGGCTCTCTCCCCTGAGGTGATTTGACATGACCGGTACTCAACGTGACCGTAACATTAAGATTGGTTCTGGCAAGAAAAAATCTACATCTTCGAATGAATCGACTGGTTGGTCGAGACCTGCTGAAGGACGCCGTGAAACTGCACCTGTGCAGAGAAATACCGCCCCTCAAAGTTCGCCACGTCGCAATGAACCACGACGAAGTAATGACAACCGCCGAGGCAATTCTAACAAACAAGGTAATCGCCAAGGTAACCGTTCACCTCGGCCACAACAAGATTCTCCATTGATGGAAGAACAGTGGGCTCGAGTCATTGACCATGACCTGGCCAACAATGTCATTGTCGCAGTGAGTGAATCAAAATTATTACTGTGTCGATTGAAACCAAAGGCTGGTATCGACCAATTGTTGGTGACAGCACGCGTCTACATCGGAGAAGACTCCTCGAAGCGAGCACATATCGCACAGGTACTCGGAATGACCAACCTTGGGCGTTTGGCAAACCACATTCGTGCTGATCTTCCTTTGGTTGTTCAAATCTTTATCGAAGAAAATGAGAAGCATTTCATTGCTGCTTTCTTCAACGTGGCCGGAAACATGTCGCTCAAGCAACATGCCTTCGAACTGCTCCAAGGTGTTGGAAACAAAAAGGCCATGCAAATGGTAGAAGCCCGTGGTTCAACCGGGTTTGAATCCCTTACTGCACTTAATGAAGCGTGTAATATCGATGCTGGAGAATTACTCGCAAAACGATTCTTATCTGAGTTGGAGGACCGAAATATCCAACCACGTTTGCTTGACCTGCTCTTGCCGGTGAAGGCATGAGGGGCGCCCGTTGGTTGATTGATAGCCTACGCGATAAGTTACCTTTTGACAAATCATTAGGACAGCATTTCTTGGTCAATGACGAGCTGATTGCTCGAGCGGTTGAATTGGGTAATGTCACGTCTGAGGACCACGTTTTAGAAATTGGCCCAGGGCCTGGAGTACTTACTGAGGTCTTATTGGCAACCGGTTGTCAAGTGACTGCTATTGAAATTGATAGCGTTGCAGTCATTCATTTGAACGAAGCCTTTGGCCCAGAACAACAGACTGAACAATTCACTTTAATCGAAGGAGATGCATTGAAAGTAAAATGGCCTGATTCAATCACGAAGGTGGTCGCCAATATACCGTATCAAATCTCTTCACCACTGGTTGACGAACTTACTCGATACCTCCGGAATCCAAGAACCAGTGTCTTGGAAAAGGTCGTTTTACTGGTGCAGGAAGAGTTTGCTGAACGCTTAGTGATGGAATTTGAAAGTGATGTCGGTTCGCTTGGCATGACGGTTGCCTTAGACTGGGACAGTGAAATTGAAGAAAAAATTCCGCCACATAATTTCAGCCCAATGCCGAAAGTCAATTCATGCTATATCTCAATGGAGCCGCATGACGAAGAATGGCCTTGTGATGCCCGATTGGTTCGTCAAATGATTCATCTCGCCTTTGATCAACGTAGGAAGAAGTTACGCTCGACGCTGAAAAATGTACCTCGGCGTTTAGGTCGAGTGAAGGGGTGGCATGCTGGACGGTGGAAACAAGCCTTTGCTGCACATCTTGAAGATGACCGGATGGACCTTCGCCCCGATGAACTTGAAATTGATGACTGGATTGAATTATGCACTTCGTTCTGTGATTTCGTATTCGAATCATAAGTTCATAAGGAGTCAAATCTAGATATTATCCTACACCGAGGGAGGAGAGCCTTTTCTTAGGAGGGTCTCCTCGCCTAGACTCGTCGGAGGGGATGCTATGGCCAAGAAGGACACATATCTTGCTTTATTACGTCGTGGTATCGACGAAACAACTGCCCAGCAGTTAGCCGATTCAGGGCTAAAAATTGGCGATTTGAAGAAAATCGACAAAGACATGCTGATTGAAAACTATGGCTTGAAAGCAGATATCGCAGATGGTGTTATTTCGATTATCTCTGCTGGACCACAAAGTCACGGAAAAGAACGGTATCTCTCAAAGATTCTTGCACCTGAAAAGAAGCAAGAATCCAAAATTGAAGAAATTAAATTCCAACGCAAGCAAAAGGACGTACTGACTGAACTTGCAGAACAAAAAGAACGACTTAAGATTGCTAAAGTTGAATCATTCCGAGCAAAGAAACTCATCATGAACCGACTTGGTAAAACTGTTGAGTTGATTGTCAAACTCGAAAACAACCTTCATGATGAAGGCAAAGACGACCAGAAAGTGAAGATTCGAGACCAGCTTGAAACCCGTGGCCTTGAAGCCGCACGTGACCATGAAATGCTGGATCTCGAAGGAACTCCTCAAGACATCGTTGATTTCCGTCGCAACCACGTTCCTGGCCTCATCTTCCACGCATGCCCTACATGTGGCGATGAGTTGGACCCACGTTCATCACGTGACAAAGATCGCCCCCAAGATTGGGCTTTCATCTGCTGGGAATGTGAAAACAGTTTCACTCCTGTGCTTTCAGACCTCGTTGAAGAACGCCTATCCAACGGCACACGAATCGCTATTGAAGAAGATAAGCGACCTCGTAACCCTGTACCTCCAAAGCCGGCTTCGATGGACTTCTCAAGTGTGAATGAATTGATCCGCAAGGATTTGGAAGCCACTGGCGCAACTGCTGATGAGATGGTAAAGGCCGTCGAAGAAGGTGGACTCACTGGTGGACTCACCGACATCAACGACTGGATCGACCAGATACTTGGTGCAAAGAATTACATCCAAGCTCAAGAAGACCGAGAAGACTTCATTCTCCGAAC
>Ga0209711_10004683_pt1 | contig 10913 bp, 6 predicted proteins | sample ArcticOcean_MG_C_7_FD_187441 | JGI IMG/M metagenome (GOLD analysis project Ga0209711, IMG submission 187441) | Marine microbial communities from western Arctic Ocean - ArcticOcean_MG_CB11_88 (SPAdes) (version 2) | ecosystem: Environmental > Aquatic > Marine > Oceanic | place: Arctic Ocean... | reverse complement strand
TGAGTCGCTCTTAACGCACTTGGGATCGTTTGTTCGCCGAGTAAGTAATCGAATGCTTCACCTCTGCCGTGTGCAATCAATGCGCTACCAGCAAGCATTCCTTTTTTCTCGGCTTCTTCGAGACGATGGCGCATCAACAGGGATTGATACCGTGGATGACTGGGGTCTGCAGCGATTTCAGTCATCGTTTCCCCTCAAGCACCGTCGACAATCATCGAAATATCAAGTGGGGATACGCCTCGATTGACTGCACTTGTCGAAAGTACATCGATTCCGCTTTCATGCCATTCATCGAGTTGGTCATAGACAATTCCGCCACTCGCTTCAAGGCAGATATGGTCTCTCAAATTCATCTCAACGAGTTGAGCCACGATTTCTCGACTTCGTTCAGGGCCGAAATTATCCAGCATGATGACCAGTTTAGGGAGCACTTCTCCTTCACGTTGAGCCCAAGTTGCAGCAGCCAAAATTGCTTCTTTGTCTTCTCGAACTTCAATCTCAAGGAAAGCACCGCAATCGTCTGCGGACACTTCTTGTAAAAAGGCAACAATTCGGCTTGCATGGGTGTCGAGATCTTCATGCATTGATACGAGGTCGTTTTCTTTCAGCATCTTGGCATCATCTCGATGTAAGCGATGAGTCAACCCACCGCCGAGATGAACAGCCCATTTATCCAACAAGCCCCATACTGTTTTCCGAGTACAAGCAATTTGACCAGGAGCGCGGGCAGACCAGCGTTTCGCTTCTGTCGCAACCCCAGAGAGTTGCCCGAGTAAATTTAGAATGCTGCGCTCCATTGCGAGAAGGGTTTCTCGGTCACCTGAAAGGAGTGCGATCTCATCATCTTGTGATACTTTTTTACCATCACTTGCCATCCAAGATATTTTCAAAGATGGTGCCCAAATTTGCAGCATGTGGTCTACCGCTGCAGTACCGACAATTATTCCATCGGCACGCGCATAAAGAGTAGCATTAATTTTCTGTGAACCACCCATAAATGGCATATTTATCCCATCATCGGCAAGGAGAGCGCTGACCCATCGGTCAATACTTGCTAAAAGCAAGCGTGAAGGCCCTTCTTCAGCAGTCCATAACTCATAGCCGCGGTCATGCGGGGGGCGCGTTAGGTCTGCCATGGCGTACGCTGGGGGTTTGGTGTCTTGAAACATATAGATGGGCTATAAGTGATGGGTGTGCCTGTACAAGTTTTGATAAGTAGAAGGTGGGAATTCGATAATATGGATTCACGGGATGAAGGGGGTATTGTTCAACTCAAATCGATATTATCCTCTGTCGATGTGATTCATATCTATGGCGCCGGCCTCAATACAGAACGCCCTGCCCACTCTGCTGTGATTGAATTGAAACAGCGCGGCTGGGCCATTGCGCCGATTCATATCAATGATGGAGGTGCTACAATTGAAGGATTCCCGATACGTTCTGAACTCGATGATGGCATCATCCCAAAAGTCGTGGTTTTGTTCCTTGCCCCTGAACGCTCACGGGCTGTTGTTCGCAATCTTATCATTCGATTCTCAAAAGAAGACTTTCCACTGGTATGGTTTCAACTGGGTGCAGAAGATGAACAATCTCGACAAGCACTCGAGGAGATGGGAGTTTCGTATATCGAACATGATTGTCTTGTCCGGTTTGCGGAAAGACATTCGCTGAAGTGTAATCTATCCCCATTGCCACAGCAATGGTGCTTGCAAACTGCATCTGAGGATGGCGATGGGTGTTCGGTTTGGAGTGTTCATTCTTCTGCTTCTGCTTCTTTGTCACGCCCAACGCAGTCGCTTGAATGGGTGGGCTCACTTGATGACCTGGCTCAATCGAATCATACCATTCCGCGGTATATTCGATCCTTGAAAAACAGCGATGAAACCCTCCAAGTACTTGCTCTTCGTTTGTCTGGACAGTTACTAACAGAAGACAGGTAGTGCTAATATGGACCAAGTACGGCAAGAAAGTATGCGTACTTGTGCCATACTGTTTGTACTGGTATGTTCACTACTCTCACCAATGGCAAGCGCATTTGCCTCTCCATCTTCTGAACCTCTCGAAACTGAAATAGCGGAAACAAGAGATGAATCTCTTGTCAGTTCCTATTCTCCAATAATTCAGGCTGCCCTCGCCCATAAAACCGACCTTTCAATCTATTCAGAAACGCAGTTGGAATCCGCTAAACAATGGGTCGTTATTGCACCTCATTATACCGGTGAACCTGCAAAAGAACTCCCCGGTGCATGGATTGTTGATGTCAATCCGTTTGAAGCACCAAACCTGTTTTCCCAACAAAGAGAAAGCGGTATGATCGAGGCTGCTTATCCTTTAGTCGAAAACGACATGCAGCCTCGTTGGGTTCCAAATGACCCGAAATTCTCCGACCAGTGGCATCTTCAGAACACTGGTCAAACCGGTGGAACAAGTGGAGAAGACGTCAACATCACAGGTGCTTGGAATTCATACAGAGGAGCTGGCATTGTCATTGGAATTGTGGACGATGGACTCGACTGGACCCACCCTGATTTGGATAATTATTACGAATCAACACTTGACTACGATTTCTGTGGTGATGATGGCGACCCCTCACCGAGCTCCAACAATGCCCACGGTACTGCTTCTGCAGGAGTTGCGGCAGGCGTTGGTGACAACAACATCGGCGTCAGTGGCTCAGCCCCGAGGGCAGGTCTTGCTGGACTGCAATTGATCTCATGCAGTACGACTGATGTTCGCGAAGGCGGGGCTTTAGGACACGAACGTCAGGATATTGATATTTATTCAAATTCATGGGGCCCCAGCGATAATGGAGAAACTCTTGAAGGGCCCGGGCCGCTGATGTTAGCGGCCATGCAAAACGATGCCTTAGTTGGAAGGAATGGACTTGGAAACATCATCACATGGGCCGCTGGGAATGGATTGGATGATGATGATAATTCAAATTACGATGGATATGCGAACCTTCGCTACACCATCGCAGTGACCGCTGTAGATCACAAAGGTCAACAATCCTACTACGCTGAACCCGGAGCAAATATCCTCGTCGCCTCACCGTCGAACGGCGACGGTGAAAGCATCACTACAACAGACATCGAAGGTTCTGGTGGCTACACGAACAACGATTACACTGATTCCTTTGGTGGAACTTCTTCAGCAACGCCTCTTGTTTCTGGCGTCATTGCTCTGATGCTCGAGGCAAACGCAAACCTGACATGGCGGGATGTTCAACACATCATCGTCCTCACCTCTCGCAAAAACGATGCTTCAGATTCCTCTTGGGGAGTCAATGGTGCTGGCCATGAGGTGAGTCACAAGTACGGGTATGGCGTAATCGACGCTGGTGCGGCGGTTTCAATGGCAGAAAGTTGGACTTCCGTCGAAGAAGAAATCTCCTTCTCTTCAGGTATAACCACCGTCGATACAGATATTCCCGACAACAGCCCGAACTATATCTCAAGCAATACTACGGTCCCCGATGCAATCTTGGTCGAAAATGTCGATATCATTGTAGATATCCCTCATGACTTCCGCGGTGATCTTGAAATTATCTTAACAAGTCCATCTGGAACAGAGAGTGTTTTGAGTGAAAAGCACGATGATGAGAATTCCGATTACAGTAACTGGCGCTTTTCAACCGTGCATAACTGGGATGAAGACAGCCGTGGCGACTGGACACTCACCGTCGAAGACCAAGGAAACAATGATGTTGGCTCGTTTGATGATTGGGAACTGATTATCTATGGCACCCAAATAAATCTCGATTCTGACGGCGATAACCTCTCTGATACCAACGAAACCGATGTCTATGGCACCGACCCTAATGATATTGACACCGATGACGACACCATCAATGACGGTGCGGAAGTGCTGGTGTATGGAACCAATCCGTTGGTTGCAGATACTGATGGTGATGGCTTAACCGATGGAGTTGAAATCAACGTCAATGGAACCGATCCGCTGGACAACGATACGGACGACGATTTGTTACTCGATGGGGAAGAAGTCTTGCTGTATGGCACCAATCCACTCGTGCCTGACCCTGACAACGATGGGGATACTTACTACTGGTTCCAAGACTGTAACGATACCAATGCAATGGTCTACCCCGGTGCACTTGAAGTGCTCAACGGCATCGATGATAATTGCGATGGACAGTGGGATGAAGGATTCAATGTCACTGATGCTGATGGTGATGGGCTTTCGGACTTTAGTGAATTCCACGTCTTCGGCACCAACCTCTCTGAAGCCGATACCGATGGTGATTTCTTGAATGATGGAGAGGAAGTCTTGACCCTCCTCACCGACCCCTTAGTCAAAGACAACGACACCGACATGGATGGGTTCTATTGGTTTGAAGATTGTAATGATACCAATTCAAGTATTTACCCGGGTGCGCTTGAACTCTTAGATAACATCGACAACAACTGTGATGGTGAAATCGATGAATCATTTATCGGTACAGATGCGGATGCAGATGGATTACTCGATTTAGTTGAATTCCTCGAAATCGGGACAGACCCGTTTGATGATGATACTGATGGCGATGGACTGAGGGATGGAATTGAAGTTCTTTCTACCTTCACCAACCCATTCGTCATCGACCCAGATGCCGACCAGGACGGTTTCCGTTGGTTCCTTGATTGCGATGATAACGATTCTGCCCGTTCACCAAATGCTCTTGAAATTTGGAATGGATTGGATGATGATTGTGATGGAGGGATTGACGAAGGTGTTGACAGGAGGGCGGGGCTTACACCTACACCTCTGATGTCGGTTCTTGTCCTTAATGCGACCAACGATACTCTCGAGCTTGCCCTCTCACTCGAATTAGATGATGCATCGATTCAACGACTCAATCTTACTGTTCAGTGGTACAGAAATCAAAGTTTACTCTCCCAGGGACTTTCATTCACCGAACAGCCTCATAATTGTCAAGACAAGAATGTTTCTTTTTCTCAAGAATTGTGCGCCTTAAACGGGACTGTTGGACCGTATGAAATCAAGGCCGTTCTGTTTGATGGCGACGATTTCATCGAAGTAACTTGGATGGTGACCTATACCGTATGGCATCCTCCTGTTCCTGAAGTTGAAGAAGAAGTTGTAGACCTCAATGAACAAGACAGCCAGTCGATTCTCCAATCCAATGCTTTGATTCTTGCTCTTGGGGGTATAGTCGTGCTGCTTTCCCTTGTCTTGATATTCACGCGACGTCGAAACTCAATCCCAAGACCACAAACTCGCCCAAAGCAGGCGCCAGAAATGTTTGTTCAACCTCCAATGTATGCTGATGTCCCAGCAGCCCCAGATTTCTCGAAAATGGACCAGTATGTGCCCCCATCAAACAATGACTGGGATTCCAATAAATGGAAGTAATCACACTGGATTCGTGATTATACTCCAGCCGATGAGTCGGCCTTCTGCAGCATCTGCAATGAGGTTCAACTGATTGTGTTCACCGTTTTCATCCCACGTTCGAGAAATGTCAAGAGTGACCGCTCCATCTCCACCATCACCAATTTGAGAGAGTAGAGAGCCAATATCATCACCAGGAACTGCAATCAAGTAGCCCACCTGTACATCATTCTGATACTCGCCAGATGAAGTAAAGAAGCGTTCTGAACCAGCCAGCATATCATAACGGGATGAGTCTGAAAACCATGATTCAAGCGTGGTAATATTGTACGTACTTGGGATTGAGTCCCTGTTCCAAGAAGTCAAATCCAAGTCGCCTCTTTTGTCATATTGGCAATTATCTGCATTTGGTATTCCTGTGAGGTTGAATTGGACCCATCCTGCTTGTTTATCTGATGCAACCCAAGAAAGGTTCCACTGTGATACGGATGATGATATCTGCTCGGTCGTACCGCGCCAAATGTAGCCGTTTTCTTCAAGGGCCCTGGATGCTCCAGGCGCAATTGTGTTTGGCCATTCCTCGAAACAAGCAAGAGCATCTTCAAAGGTATGCTGGCGAAGTGTTGAGTCATCTGGCATATGAAGATCATATTCTCCCCATGTTTCCAATTCACTGTTTGAAGGGCCAAGTTGATTTGCTTGGGGTTTAGAAGCATAGGTCAAACCAAGGTCCAATTGTTTTTGTCCACGAGTCAATGAAGTCTTAGCAAAGGTGTGATGCAACTCTAATTCCCCTTCAGGTAGGACATAATCATTCAGTAATTGAGATGCTGGAGAGCAACCCGATTGTCCGGCTTGTGTCTCTGAAATCAAAACATCAACTGTTTGTTTTGCCGCCCAAGGGTTTCCTTCTTCAACCCACAAATTCATGGTTGCAGAACCTAAACAATACGCTTGGATATCGTGGTGTGTAGCGACAATCTTCCAAGCAGGCTCCCCTCCATATTCATCGATACCAATCACGCGCCAATCCCATCCAAGATTGCTGCCTGTTGCCCCTTTGTCAATGAGGTCATTGGCAAATAAATGTTGAATTTCTACGGGTTGCATCATCAAAGCAAGTCCTGGTGCAAGCGTCTCTAGCCCACCGAGCAAGCCTCCAACGCCATAACTTACTGCCGTACCCTGATATTTGCCAATTGGAGAAGGGAGGTCAATCGCCCAATTCAACTCAGTTGCTTTGGTATCTTGATTTCGAAGTTCGATATATTTGGTCGAAGAAAGGTCTGCGGTTCCTGAGCCGGTGATCGCTCCGAATTCACATATACTTCCTATTGAAAGATGGCGATGTACCCGGAAAGGATTCAATGAATTGGTATTGACAGTTTCAACAGCAAGCCATTCTGCACCCATTCCTCCAACGACACGTACTGCTCCTAAGCGGTCTGTTGAACCGCCTTCATTTACCAATTCACTCGTACCGCCATCAGTAATAGAAAGACTGCCTGCGCCACCAAAATCAACAGAGAGTTTACAAATTTCGTCATCGGTTTCAAGTTGGTCCATGACCAATTCAACAAACCCTTCAGTGGCAAGGAAAGTTGCCAACCCGTTTTCATCACCCGTGATCTGGTACTGCATACTGTCGCCGTAACGGAGTTGTTCAGCAGTGAATGAATCGAGCTGATTGTCGAGATAATAATATCCACCTGCACCGACAATAATCAGAGTGAGCAGAACCGCAGCGACCTGAGGTTTGCGAATGAGGTCAAGAAGGGTGGCAGGGCCTTCACGCACCTGCTTTTTCTTCATGTTCGGTTTCTTTCTTTTTGCAGATGGTTCTTCGTCAACAAATTCTGCATCCAGTATCTCTGCATCGAGAATACTTTCTTCTTCGGGCGAATCTTCATCATGTGCGGCATCGTGTTTTTTAGTGGGAGTTATTGTATCTTCATCTTCCATCGAAAGCACAATTTCATTTTCTGGTTTTAATTCTAGTTTCTTCTCTTCTTTGGGTTTTGAAACAGCTTGAACCTTTACTTTTGAAGGTAAGCCAACTTCCTCATTGGAAAGACCTGAGTCAAGCAGACGCTCAATCAAATCTGATTTTTTCCCACTGGTAGGTAAATCGTTAAGGATGCATAATGCTTTGAGTTTTGCAACTGTCAAAGAAGATGTTTGCTCGTCCGACATCACCAAACCCTCATCTAGGCCTGTCGCCTTTCCCTTTCAAGTATAACCCCAATTATGCCTCATAAAACCCGAGTTTTTGATACTCGTAGAGGTACGGTTAGCCTTCATGGGGGGCATAAGAGCCATCTGCATTTTGAACATAAACCGTTTGCTCGTAACTGCCATCTGGCAATTTCTTGAAGAAATATCCACCTTCTGCCGGTTCAAAGGTTGCTTCGGAAGAAACGGGTTCTGGTTCGGCTTGAGCGATTTCCTCAACCGGTTCTGTTGGTGATTGAATCGCTGGCGATTCAACTGCTTGAGGGGCGCCAGTTGGGCCTGCGCTTGGTGGTCCACCGGTTGGGCGGGCGCTTGGAGGGGCGCCAGTTGGGCCTGCTGCAACACGTGCACCGGTGAGGGATGCCAAGACTTTGTCTTCAGTAGATTCGTCCCCATTCTCGAGAATCTTTTTGACATGAGCGCCGTGCTTTTGAGCTCCAATAAAAGCAAAGGCTGACAGTGAAAGGCAAATAATTCCGAAGATTCCACCGAAGACTTGATTTGGCCACATTTTACCTTTGACAGACATGTCATTGTTCGAGGTTTTGTCGACTTCACCGCTTGTCTCATTGAAATATTGAACAATCACGCAATATTGTCCTGGGTCAACCGAAAACTTGAATGTATATTCTTCATCTTCAATCAACGAATCAATCGACTGATATTGATATGCGTGATTGGTTCCAAGTTTTGCTTCTTCAGTGAAAATACCAAGATTTTGTTGGCAATTGTTTTGCTTGATCACGTATGCATCGAGGCGTATCTCAGAATGGGTCGGTGGGGAGGATGTCAAAACTTCCAGGTGGAGGGGGGCATCAAACAAATCGTCACCGGGTAAAGAAGGTCCCCAAACAAACCCAATATCTTTCTCAACTGAATGTGTGAAGTCGTCATAATCAGCACTGAAAGGCATTGGAAAGAGCGCAAATGTGAACATCAGAACTGCGATTCCGAGCCACAAAAAAACATTCCAACGTGATTTCTTTAATTCCTCTATGCGTTGGTCAAAAGTGAGGGTTTCTTCAATTTCCTCTTGGTCAACATCGGTAGTGATTTTTTCACTAACAGCCACTGCCCCTTCTTCGGTCATATTAACTCCGATTTCGAGCGAGCACTTGAAAGGCGCGACTGAATCTCGTCAAGTATGGAGGAGTATGGCGTGAAGAGTACGGAGGGGGCATCACCTGATGTGGACCTTCGTATTGCTATCCTCTCAAGAGGCCCGCGCCTCTACAGCACCAGAAGATTAGTCGAAGAGGCCCGGAAACGAGGATTGGACCCTTATGTCGCAGACCCAATGAAGTTTTCATTATTCGTTGCTGATGGCGTGATTGATATTTTACACAACGGTGAATTGTTCGATTTTGATGCTGTAATTCCTCGCATCGGTCATTCAATCACGAAGCACGGAGTTGCTGTACTCCGCCATCTCGAACAACTCGGAATCTGGACTGCAAATACTGGAACTGGTATTCTTCAAAGCCGGGATAAACTCCATGCAACGCAAATTCTCGCACGAAACAGAATCCCGGTGCCTCGTACCACCTATGTTCGAGACATCATTGATGTCGAAACTGCAGTTGATTTTGTCGGCGGACTACCTGTTGTCATAAAAGTCACACAAGGAACGCAGGGTCAAGGTGTGTTTTTGCGCCACACAATTCGTGAAGCGCGTAATCTGGTCCAAGGACTGTTACTCACTGGTCGCTCAATCTTAATTCAAGAATATATTGCTGAATCCCATGGTACAGATGTTCGAGCACTCGTGGTTGGCGACCGAGTCGTTGCGAGCATGCGCCGGCGCGCCCGTGGGAGAGAATTTAGGAGTAATTATCACCTCAATGGAACGGTTGAAAGCGTAGATCTGCCGAAAGAATTTGAAGAGGCTGCGTGCCGAGCAGCACGGGTCCTTGGGCTGCATATTGCTGGAGTTGATTTACTTGAATCAAGAAATGGCCCGTTGGTCCTCGAAGTGAATTCGTCCCCTGGACTGGAGGGTATTGAGAAAGCGAGTGGCGTCAATGTTGCTGGAGAAATTATTGATTATGTCACAAGTGAAACTGCTTTTGCAGAAGTCGATCTTGACCAATTACTCCGAACTGTTCCTGGTGCTGGAGTTCTCTCACTTCAAATTCGGAACCATCCGAAATTCGTGGGCCAAACGCTTGCAAGTGTTTTCAAATCGAATTCCGAAATCCCTGTTTTTGCTCTTTCCCGCGATAACAGTTTATTGTGGAATCCATCAAACGAACTTCAATTGCGGTATGAGGATGTGCTCATTTGTTACGGTGAACTCACTGAACTGAGAACCTCTCTTCGCCAAGCAATGCTCGAAGCACCACTGAAAGACTTCAGTGAATATTCAGCTGAAGAAACCAACGCTTAACGCTCGGCGTTGGGCTAGAGGTCGTGTTCTCGATTCCTGTTTCAGAGGAACGCGCGGTGGTTTGATATGGGAGTCCGTATTCTTCTCTTCTGCTCTACGGAGCACGGGATGCACGCCCGCCCTAGGCGGGAGGCGGTGAACGCCAATGAACACACGGAGAGGAGAGGAGCGAAATCGCAAGGCTTTGAGGCCGAGCCAACTACGGCTCAATGATGCCTCAGTTGTGCTTCCGCCGCGACTTATTCACATGCAAAACCTACCTTGGTTCGCCTGTTATATGCAGACGTTGAAGGCTGAGAATAAATCACTGAATACTCAAAAGTCCTATGCCAGTGGATTACGAGCATTAATTGAAACAACTCTTCCAGGAGAAAATGTTCTGAGTGAAGCGGAATACCAAGCGACAACTGTGTATGAATTGGCTGAACGAATGGAGCCTCTCAGTGGGCGAATGGATCGATGGACACACGGATTATCGGACTTGCGCCCAACCACATACAATGCACGCCTCGCAGCGGCTCGACACCTACTCAAATGGCTCGGACATCGCTGGCCTGACCATTTGGTTCGAGCACGAACTGGAAAACGACTCCCACGCACTTTGAATCGAAGAGAGATGTCAATGGTCTTGGATGCCTCTGCAAAAAGTGAAAATCCCGTAGCCTCTATCGTTGTTACAATGATGCTTGACACTGGCTTACGGGTCAGTGAAGTATGCAATCTCGATAGAAACGACATCGACCTTGAAGATGGGTCGGCTCGAGTCTATGGAGGTAAAGGTGATAAAGACCGATTAGTACTCTTTACACGAAGAACCCTTGAACGCATCCATGCTTGGATTCCGATTCGGGATGCTCGTGTTCGTGATGATGATTTTGCATTTCTCTTGAATTCTGCTGGTCGGCGCCTACAACCCCGGGGTGTTCAACGCCTGATGGATTCG
>Ga0209711_10004679_pt1 | contig 10916 bp, 7 predicted proteins | sample ArcticOcean_MG_C_7_FD_187441 | JGI IMG/M metagenome (GOLD analysis project Ga0209711, IMG submission 187441) | Marine microbial communities from western Arctic Ocean - ArcticOcean_MG_CB11_88 (SPAdes) (version 2) | ecosystem: Environmental > Aquatic > Marine > Oceanic | place: Arctic Ocean... | reverse complement strand
CTGAAAAAAAAAAAAATCTGAAAATTTTCATAACCCATTGTCTGAATCTCACGGAGGCGCACTGTAGTTCGGAAAATCGGACAGGTTTCCCGTCGGAGAAATCCTGAGACCTTGCGAGTCAAAGCCAAAACTTGGCTTTGGTACCAGTGCTGCTGGCAGCCGACCTCTCCACGCATAGCTCCAATACAGCAAGGTCCACCACGCCCTTCTGAATTCGACCTCTCCGGTGTCCCTAACACCCGCCCTCTTCCTCTTGGATTGCAGAGCGGCGCGCTCGAAACTTTGTACGACCCTTTTCGCGTCGCATTTCGCACCGGAAGCCGTGACCAAGATGGCGTTTGTTCTGTTGTTCGCGAGGGCTTTCATGGTTGGCGCTACCCCAAGGTTTTGAACCACCTTGTCGACAAAGTCTGTTTTTTGGCAGATGATCCAATACACAAATTCTTCGATTCTTGTGCCCGCTTCCCGTATTTCTGCGTTTAGGGACAAGACATTAACGAGCGTGTGTCCCTCTTGTGGTAGAGAGGAGTAGCCGTGCAACGGTATTTCGTCTTGCTTCCTGGGAGTGACCAGCCATATAAACAACGGCGCAGTTCTGTTAGCGATGTGCGCCCGTATCATGAGAATCGGTATCTGATCTGTGTCGAGCACGCGTACGATCACGGCACTGTCGTGGAACTGTTGCACCCAGTATGCCACTGCGATGTCACCCTCTCCTATGAAAGTCGCCGGAACGTGCTCTGGACAATCTACATATCCTTCGACGCCTATCTTCTTCACGGTTTCACCAACCCCAGAAATGAAAATAGTATGGTCGGAAAAGTGGTAGGATCTGGAGGCGAAGCGTCTCGACAAGCCTTCTGTTACGTAGTGAATTATTTCAGCTCGTGTCTTCCGGTCCGCCAAAGCGCTGTGCCATGGTGCCGGTAACTCAGTGTCCGAGCACTGGGTCGAAACCATTGGTTCCGAGCTTCTTGAGCCGTACCGCTTCTTGTGCTCTTCTGCCTTGGCTACCGGTACGTACTGTGGCATGTCGAAAATGCATACGTAAGTGGATCCTCCTTTTATAAAAAATCGTTCGATGGGGTTCCAAATAAAGTTGACAAGGTCCTCTGCGGTAGAGTCCTCTTGCGGACAGAATTTGAACAACAACCACATGAGATCGCACACGAGAACCTCGCAAGGCTCTGTCGGAATTTCATTATTTACGCTTTTCTTGAATTGATCACAAAGAAATTTCTTGACATCAGGATGCAGGCCCATATCGAAATCTAGGGACGGGGTAGTATGATAAATGCAAATGCCACCCTCAGGCTTTTGTTCGATGGACGCGAGGTGAAGCGGTGGCAGATCGACAGAGAACTTTTCAAACGAAAGTGTTTATTGAACCAAAGTTGGTTGATAGATTTCGCAGCCTCCGTTCACGTGAATATGATCCGAGACTGGCTGTGCGAAGTGCTCAGGTTAAAAGAGGTTCCTCGCGTGGCGTCTGGCGTCGAAGTATGGATAGCCTCGGGAGCGGGGACAGAAATTGGGGTGTCGTTATCACAAGTCGGACAGGTCTTGCTGTGGCCTATAGACCCAACTTTGCTACGCCGCGCTTCTTCCGACCTCGCTTCAAGCATCGCTTCAGGCGACTTGAAACTACATTTGCGTATTCGAGAGGAGAGCAGTCAAACATGGGGAGGGGCGCTACATTCCGAACTGAAGCTCAACGCGACATGGAGACGTGAGCGGTTCGACATGGTGCTGCAACATTTCACAAAAGACCGTTTGATGCAAGTGGTTACCAAACAGAGGGAGAAAAGTGACCCGGACGCATGTGCGATGTACGTCGCTCTGTTCACCGACGTTTTGCAATTTTTGGCGATGTATCCAGGACCGTATCAAAAGCAAGACTTTATCGCTTGGAAGCGTTTTGTGACCGAAATCGTGGGCAGGGACATCAACCTGCTACTTGCGTTTTGTCCAAGAAAACGTGTTTTTTTGGACACCACCGTTCTCTCCGATTCGTTGGATTTGTTATCGCCTCGATGCTTTGGGCCGGTTGAAACCTTGAAGGAAGTTCTGCAACTTTGCATTAAGGGTTTGGGAAGAAGGCGACTGACTCCTAGCTTGCTCTTCGCACACGTCAACGTCAAAAACCCCGCGTGCACTTCAAACTCAGTTATAAAAAAGCGGATCAACCCCAAAACGAACATCAATGGGTTTTTCCTCGGTTCCGCATCGCAAACCGAAGTGGAACAATACGCATCCGAGCAAGACTATGACATCGAAGTGAAAAAAAGTGGAAGGATGATTATTTCAGGGAAGTGCGCTTCGGTAGTGCATACAATAAAGTTGGATCAGACGATCAATATTCATTTTATAGACCAGTGGATTATTGATTCGTTCCCCAAAAACCTGCACATAGATCAGCGCATCTTCTCTTGTCAGGCTGACGGGGATGTGCTCACGCACGCAATCGCTCTTCTTATACGGGCCTCGCAGCAAAAAGAATGGGAGAAAGTCAAACAATTAAAAACTGAAATACAAAGCTTCAGCAACGAGTCGAAGGTCGGATTTCCGATGATTGATGGCAACAAACGCCAGCGAAAGAAAAAGCATATCTACTTTTCGGATTACAATAAAAAATTTTACTACCGTTCAGATCAAAGCTCGTCTTTCCCCTGTGAGTGTGTTCCACTGGCGTATTCCAAAGAGATGTACGAGAACGCGGTTTTAATTTCACTATGAAGGAAGTGGGAATTTTTTAGTGCGTGTGGCGGACAAGAATGTCGAAGTCTCCGCCGCTATCTGCCTTAGACAGAGCGGTACCGATGACGCGCGAATCGAACCTCTTAGACATCTCTAGGTAGCAATCCAAGAAACTTTTCATCTGATCGATACCGGACGAGCCGCTCATACCAGTAAACATACGCGCACACATATCCGCCTCCTTGTTATCGGTGCTTTTATCGCCAGCCTCGATGGATTTTTTTACCGCAGCAAAGTGAGAAGTGTTCCCGCCACCAAACATTTTACCGTAAGGCATGGTGCGAAAAACCTTCCTTCCAGCTGTATCGCCGCCGATATCCCAGACGATTTTGTCACCCGCTTCGATGCGATGCGGCCCAGTGTTTTTGATAGTGGTCAGACCGGCGATAGTCACGGCCGCATGTCGATGAGAGTTTGCGTCAATGTGCGCGTTGCTTATACCGATGAACGAGCAAGATTTGCGTTTCTCTTCATCAGTAAGGCCATCGAGGCCGTTGCTCGAGGCGAACACATGAAGGTCTGGCTCGTTGTAACTCGTACGCTTGCGCTTAGAGGTAGCCTTGTCAATGAAAACGAGATCCTTCTTTTCGATTCGATGATACTCCGAATTGCCGCCATCAGGTTTGTTGCTCGACGTCGCCTTAGCGAAGTGGGCGTAATCGTAAGACGCGTTTACCACCACCGAGCCATGAGGCGTGATGGGACCAAGTACCATGTTTGAAATGTTTTTCATTTTTTTCTGGCTCGTATTTATACTTGCAGCCTTCTCATCTATCAAATTAAAAAAATAACACCATGTCTTCCCAAAACACTGCAAAATCGTCCGACCCCTATTATTCGACAATCTTTGCCAGAACTGGATGTTCAACGCGCAATCTTCGCTGCAGAGGTTTAACGGCCGTGATGAAAAAAAGTTATTTTCCGGATTATCGTTTTGTCTCAGGCGGGTGTCTTCAACGCAGGGAAGGCTCTGAGAAAGTGTCGGGTATGTCCCGAGGACGACGAGTAGACGCGGAAATACAGAAATGGGTCAAGAGGCAGATTAGCTCGCCACATGCGAAAACAAACCCTAAAATGCATAAAAAACTTCACCTCTTCTCTCGTGCTTTCATCGCACTGACTCATAGACTCCAACTCGTTCCAATAGGAACGCAGGTCGTCGTGCGAGATGAACAGTGTGACATTGCGACCTTGGTTGATGTCGTGTTCGTCGATAAAAGTGGAGGTGTCGTGGTTGTGGAACTCAAAACGGGATTCGAAGGTTATAACGAGCGGTCCAATGCACGTATGAAGCGCGAGTTCTCGTCAATTACAAATGCACCAGTAAACCAACACCACATGCAGCTCGCCTTCACCCATCATATGTTTGAACACACGTTCCCTGAATTCGGAAGCGCGGCGGCGCTTCTCATACGCATGACAGATACAGGGGCACATGTTCGCTCGCTAGATAAACATGTGCAAAAAATAGTGCGCCGTGTGCTGGCTAAAGGAAAAGTCATTTAGGCTTATAAGCAACTGTTGTCGCTCGATGCTCAATGCGTATAAACCCTTATATACCTTCGGACCCTTCGTATGAGTCGAAATGGGGGTCCAAACGTCGGAACTTCCTTTCTATTTTTGACACATTGGTACTTTCGGAACTTGCGCGCTGGACGGTTGGATTTGGGGGGAGTCGTTCAAAACGAACACCACCTCGACACGACCCTCCCATCTCGGTACGCGTTTCTAGTTTTGCGTTTAAATCAAACGCCTTTCTTAGCGCGACATTGGACGCATTAAACATATTCGTATTGTATTCAAGCATTAATTGCTTGTAAAGTGGATTAGATTGTAAAAAAGCACTCGTCTGTTCGACCTTTTGAGTTACTGACGATGATGTGCGTTGGTGGAGCGCCGTTGCTTTTTCATCCAGGTAGTCCAAATGCTGGCGAGTCTTTACTGCATCTCTTTCTAGCTGTCCGATTAACGCCAACAGCTCGTCGCTGGAGGGAGAATACCGGCCCTTAAAATCTTTTGTATTTTTTTCGTTTTGTGGTTTAAAACAACCCCACATGATATAGATCTGAAACCTTCCAGAACGAAAATTAGAACCGTCCAGAACGAAAAGATTTATTATAAACACGTGCACATCGGTTTATGCGTTTTCCAATGATCTTTTTGACACTCGCGCGAGCAATATTTTGCCGTTTGAGACTCTCTACACTTTGGAGTATTTAAACGACAAGAGAGAAAAAAAAGGGCATCGCGTCTACCAGGTCAATAATGAATTCAAAACATTTAATATTTAAATTATTTTTTCTATCATATCTTCTTGAGATATCGTGTCTACCATGTTCCTATCTTCCTCAATTTGGCTGTGATTCGGCGGTGCTTCCCAGGCGCGACTCTCCGGCGGTGATTCTGGATGCTAATAAGTGCGTGTTTGGGGGTTTGGGGAACACCGTAGAACTTCTCGTGTCCCTTCATGAAATTGTCTTTCGTGCCAAAAGGCGCTTGATATGGCGCACAGACACCCGCTTAGGATGGGAGGATATGTTTGTTTACTCGAATGACTTGCCATGGACTTACAAAAAAAGTGAGCAACTCCCCCCCTCACCCACCGTAATCACGAGTGAATATCTTATAAATCATAACATTGCGCACTTTAACGCGTACATGAACCGGAATGAACACGACGAACAAAGAGTTCTCTCGGACAGAATGTTGGCTGGTTTCTGGAATGTCATACTGAACGCGACAGGTGATGTTTTAGTTCATGTCGAGAAGGACGCTTGTCACTTATTCAACATACCGTCGGTCGAAAATCATACAATCGGTTCTTTGATTTTTAAACCAACATTTCAGTGTCCAAAAAAGTGTTCAAGAGAAAATGTCTTGTATTTTCGAACGTTCGCCGCGGATTGCAGGAACCACTCTCAACACTTTTCCAGAACTGAGATGCTTAAGACGATGAGTATGCAGAGCACACGGACCAAGGAAGATATCGTTACAACACTTTCGGCACTTTGTAAAAGCGACACTATCACTGTGGTCTCTGACTCATGGAAATTCAAACATCTCGTTAAACAGTTGTGCAAGAGAAAGTTTTGCTCAGAGTACAGCGATAGGGCTCCGGTTCTCTTAACAGTTCCGCACGCAGAACAAAATACGCATTTAAAAAGTAAAATCTTACAAGTTTTGTGCGACCTCTTCACCATTGCTGAAGCGCGCACCATGCACGTCATCCACGGTCAAAGTTATCTTAGCGCGGCTAGGTGGTTTACAAACACCACGAGCGCGTCACGGAATATGATCTTTCCATCTTGGTCACCCGCAGAGGAATACTCCGGTCCTGCGTACTGTTGAGGAGCCTTCGTCGATAAGTAATTTTATTAAGTAATTAGTTTTTTTTTAATTCTTGAGAGCTAGAGGTGATATCGTCCACGAGCTCCTCGTCTGACTCACATTCGAGCTCCATTTCAAATTCAGAGTCAGACGTCAAGTCGGGCCCCCAATCCCGCCCTCCAAAACGATGTTCCCCCCCCTCCTCATCAGAATCGCTTTCCATCCCACGATGAGCAAAATCATCCGAAAAGTCTGTGATGTCGGTGTTGGGTGCTGACAGAAACCTTCGCGCGCGAGTCAACATCATCTCTTGCTTCTGCTGCGTCTCGTGAAACCTGCACATCGGAGTTGACCAGTAATCTGCGATTGGCTCCCTCATCAGGCGACGGGAGGATTCGCAACGCTCGTCGAAAAAATCGATCGCTTTTGACTTCTGCGCGGCGCGGAGCAAATCCACACACTCCTTGTGCCCCCCCTTCTCCGCTACCACCACCACTGACCCCCGCGAGGTCGTGAGACGAATACCCCCGACGAGGAGCAATCGCTCGATCACTTGTTTGAAACCACCTTCAGCCGCGAAGAACAGCGGCGTAAAATCGGAAGCCAACTCCGGTTTATTAACTTCGATGGTCGAGACGCCCAGAAACAGTTCAACCAGACCGAGATTTCCAGATGACGCTGCTGCAATCAGAGGCGTGCGACCAGTCCGCGTTGAAATCCCGTTGACGTCAGCTCCAGCCGCGAGTAACGAAGACACGATGCTTTTTTGCACATCGTCAGAGATGCCTGGACTTATTGCTGAAACGCTGGTGTTGCAATACTGTTGCTTGGTCCTACACCGAGACGCTATCGTAGCCACGTGCAGTGGCGTCTGCAGTGTTTCCGTAGTGCACGTGGCGTTTGCGTCGACCTGCTTCTGTAGTAACAAATCCACGACATCCACAAATCCATGAATGATCGCAAAAAAAATAGGAGAGCACCCCGTCTCACTGTCTGCCTCGTGCGTGTTGGCTCCATCGTTGATGAGCTTTTTCATGGCAGCCTCAACGCCACGCTTGCATGCGGTAGACAACGAGGCATAAGGGCACTGTCTCTCGTGGTTGCGGATCTCTCCTCGCAGAAAATGACCATCGCAATGGATACACACTGTTTGCAGGTTGTAAATCGCTTGTTCCGCCACGATGTTGCGCTGTGGAATGTCTGAAAAAGGCACACGGCAAGTAGGACACCTCGCAGCGTATATTGCTTTCTTCGCGTGGACACGGAGTGAGGCGAGACAACATCCCACTACGTCCGAATGCGATTCACAATCTTCTGATGGCAGAGGATCGCCACATATGATGTGACCGTTAGAGCACTGCACGACCGAACCTGTCGGAAGATCGAAACAAACAGCACATTCCAACCATTTTGGGGAAGTCGCCATTTTTTTAGGCAGCTCAACGTGCGTAAAAAAGTGAAAAAATCCTTGTGCGATTTTTACAACTTAACTTTTTGAGTTTTTTTGCACAGGGGAGAAAAATCAGACAAATCCCAAAAATATTTTTCCAAAGGAGGGCCCAACTTTTTTTTTTAGATTTTTCGAATGTTATAGTCGGCGCGGATGATTTTCTCCGTATAGAATTAAACTTTTTGCCGATCTATAAGGCAACTTTCAGATCTTTTTTTCCAAACGGTGGAAAAAAATAAAACCTCAAACAGTGCCCCAACTTTATTTTCAAAAACTTTTTTTCTTACAACCTAAGCCGATGTTACATTTTGCACGTTTGAGTTTCGTAAAATGGCCTCGATCACTCGCGACCCCCAGGAAAATCATTGTCGGTGAAAACCAAGTTACCTTTATGCCACATCTCTCGGATATTCATACGTTCTGTATACACAGCGTGATCTTTAGCATAGGAATCGTGCCAAGACTTGAACTCCCCTAACTTCAACACGTGTCTTGGCTCCTTCGAGTAGTACTGGTCAATGATGGCGTGTTGCCACTCCGCATCGGAAGTCGCTCGGAACTTCACAAGGCGCGCGAGGTGGTTTTTTTCACCTTTGACTTGTTCAACTGGGAATAATTTATCATTGTCCCCTTGGTCTTTCCGATCCTGATACACAACTGTAAAATCGAAAAAGTCACCTCTAGCCTTTGCCCTCTCGAGATCTTGCTGCTCGGTTTCTTCGGGAGTAAGATCCGATACAAGTTCTACTTCGTCATCGTCTTCTTCAGGAAGGGGAGCTGCACCTTTCCCCAAAAGCACATTCCTAATCTCGGGTTTGCCGACGAACATGGCAGAACCACCACCTCTGCCTTCATCTCTCAAAATATTCAACATGTCCATGGCGAACTCTGTATCGTACCCATAAGGCGTCTTGATTCCAGCCGGGGCTGGCTGAATCTCGAACAAAACGTCTTCTCCGGTAGCTAAGAGCACATCTCTGTATTTTTTTTCATAAAATTTGTTACGCATGTGTTCTTCCAACTCGTTCTTGGCTCGTTCCACACGGCTCTGACAGTGCTCGAGCCATGTCTTGATGACGGAATCTAGTTTTGTTACGCCGTTCACCCGATTGATTCCCAATGCTGCAAGGATCGGATACGAGTTCTCCCCAACTGCGGCTCTCTTCACAAGGATGTTCAGGATCATCCTCGGGATCACGCCCGTCGGTACGGAGTCGGGTACTTCTTCGAAAAGATTTTCCCACGTTGGCGTATCCACCTTCGCTTTGAACATCGATACCATCACTTTTTTAAGGTTATCCATTGTCCATTTGGCGGCTTGTGCTTTCATGTCCGTCAATTTGGCGCGCGCAGATGTATCGAAAAGATCGACAAAGCTCGCCGTGTGTGGTTGCAACGATGCGTCATCACCCCCCTTGGTAAAAAACGATATCGCGTAATCCCATTCCACGCCTCCGTGAAGGTTCGAGAGAACACCGATATCTTCATATTCGTCGTCGAATTTGAACTTCCTAATTCGCGTCGACGACGAGTCGACGCCTTGAAGGACTTTTATCGCCGCATCCCATTCGGGCTTCACCCTCGATTCATGAACGACGAGTCCCTCGTCGCTCTTGTCCCTCGAGAGAAGTCGTCCGTATTCGTTGTAAAACAACATTTTCTTTTTAATGTTGTTGAACGCCTCCCCGACCTCTTCCGGTCGCGCGAGGGTGACGTAGTGGACAATCGGCACTCCGTACTTCACATTGTCGTCGTCACCGAAGTACTCCAAGTGATCTTTATGGAAACCGTACCTGTAATGGGGGTAGTGTTCCGGGTCGCTCGAGCGTGCGATGCGGCCGAATTTCTGCAACAGTTTGACCACGTCCGTCTCGGGGCTCGTGAAAAACATGTGACGCGTGTTCCTGAAATCGTTCGATTCTCCGATCTTGTCCGCGCCCGCGATCACTCGTATGATCTCGCCGAACCTGTTCGCGGGATGGTTGTACGCCCCACACCTCTCGTTGAGGAGGTAAGAAGCCCACTCTCTCGCGTTCTCCCCGTCCTTCCCGGTCACGGTGCACACAACGTGATTTAGCTCGGGGTGGTCGGTAAAATGTGTTTTCGCGGCGTTTACTTCATCTTCGCTCATTCCCATCTTCGCCAACTTGTCCCATAGCTTCTCTCTCACAGCCTTGACGATAGACTTCTTGAGCTTTGGTTCGTCAAACTGTGGATTTTTACGATCAGCTCTCGCGGAGTAGAACTCGAGACACTCGGCTATGTTCAAGCCCAAAATGTTGTCGTCTTCGCGTGCGCGGAGGGCCTTTGCGTTCATGCCTTCGCGTAGCTTGAAATCCTTCGTTGAATCTCCATCCGTAAACTTCAAAACCCAGTAGTTGTGTGCTTTGAGTGCGTCTTCACCGTCTTCGCCGCCGTAGTAGTCGTTGTTCCAGTGTCTGTTTCGCATGTTGAGGTACCACTCGAAACCCTCGAGATACTCGAGGGAGTGACCGCTGATAAACCGGAAAAACAAAACGATGGGAGTCATTCGTCGGGTTTCTTGAGTCTCTAGCATCCTGAATAAGAGTTCATATCTCGGGCTGTAGGCTCTCAAATGCTCCCGAAGGTGCGATCTCTTTTGAATCGGGTTCTTGCCGTCTTTATACACTTCTATCCATTCATCACTCATCAGATGCTTCGAATCCAGTGTTTCAACATCAGCGTTCGATCTCGAAACATCGCGAGTCGAACCCGGGGATTTATAAACCTCGTTTAATTTCATAAGCTGTTCCTGTCGTAGCTTAGGCACCACGGAAAGCTCGACTTGCGAGACGACCCCTTCGTGATGTGTGTAAACAACTCCGACGTCTTCCGATGTGGCGAACAAGTTGTGTACCCTATTGATCAAAGTCTGGTTCTCGATGTTTATACTTTTCACACGGAAGAGTTCGATACTCTCACGGGCGAGGTTCAAATGCGTGTTTACTGTATTCATTGATAGAGGACCATTCACGATCACCGTCTTGTCCTCGCCTGAATCTGAAGAATATGTCACGACGTGAGTTTCGGACTCTTTACTACCAAGTATTGTGTTTCTGAGTTCTGATTCCGCCGCAGGACTCAATCCTACAGTCAAACTTCTTGTTGTTTTGACTTCTTTCCTTAGGTACATCGGTGTGGGTTGTTTGTCGCCAATAGCTTTCTCCTGCGATGTTCTGATGTTCAGGATGGTGCTTTCAAGTAGCTTGTCTTTCAACCACGGCACACCCCCGTTCCTGTTCGTCGAACCGCCGGGCGCGATGATGTTTCCTCCTTCCCCGAGGAAGAAGTGGCAGCACCCGAAATCTTGACGCGGAGCTGTTCTCGGATCGATTGTCGCGGAGCTTATTTTGACGGTTGG
>Ga0209711_10004678_pt1 | contig 10916 bp, 9 predicted proteins | sample ArcticOcean_MG_C_7_FD_187441 | JGI IMG/M metagenome (GOLD analysis project Ga0209711, IMG submission 187441) | Marine microbial communities from western Arctic Ocean - ArcticOcean_MG_CB11_88 (SPAdes) (version 2) | ecosystem: Environmental > Aquatic > Marine > Oceanic | place: Arctic Ocean... | reverse complement strand
ATGTTTAGGACGGTAGTTTTTGAATCAAAATGAGAAGTACTTGCGGCTTATAAAAAGGAGTTTTCATAAACGTATAGTGACATACGCATCTCTTTTGTCTAAAGTGAATATTCAACTAATAAAAAGTAAGGCATTTAGAATGAATAAATTAATGTACGTGTTACTAACTTTTTTTATTACTCAAACGGCATTTGCGGATCACCATGCGCCTCAAACTAATGCAGTTGAAACGTTCTTCTGTAGTTTTGCCGAAGGCAAAGATATGGATGATTTATTAAAGGTCGCCGGCGAATGGGATGCTTGGGCGAGCAATAATTTCAGTAAAGACTATAGAGGCTATGTGTTGCAATCGGTTGTCGCAAATGATGCAGATTTTCCGTTTGATACAGTCTGGTTAGGTTTTGCAAACAACCATCAAGCGATGGGTACTATCAATGATGAATGGATGGCCAAGGGTAGAAAGGTACAGAAGAAGTTTGATTCTGTTTCTCCCTGTAGTTCGCATTCACTAATGACCGCCATGACAGTGAAGCCGGTTAAAAATATGGGCGGACCTGGGTTTTTACAAATCTCTGCTTGTGAAATGAATGAAGGCTCTGATATGGCATCATTAATGGCAGGAGATAAGGCATGGGCGGCGTGGATGACAGACAATAATATGCCGGGTGGGTTGTTCCGCTGGTTCACCGCTGTTGGTGAGCCGCGTGGTAGCAAAACCGATTTTTATAACGTCTATGTTGCCTCAAGTATGGCAGAGCGAGGACAGGCCCATGACATGATGATGGCGGGTGGAAATCAGGCACTACAGTCAGCCTATGGTGATCTTGCAACGTGCGACAACCCCCGTGTTTGGTATGCTCAACCCGTTGGTGGTAAATCAGGAAGTTAAGTTACTTAGGTTCCAAAGATACAAAAAAGCCTCAGAATTTCATAACTCTGAGGCTTTTTTACGTTCAGGGTAGAGGCTTGAAAACGGCGAATAGATCGAGGTTCTTAGCGCCTATAGAAAGAGAAGTTCTTGATGCCTATAAAAAAGGGTTTTGAGCCGGGCTAATTTTTTTGCGGCGGGCACATACGTAAACATAAAGCATCTATTTGGGATAGGGGGTCAAATCCCTAGAGGCTTATGTTCTATGGATCGTCGGGGTAGTGATTCTTTTATATTGGCAAAACTCATAGTGGGGGGGTATCAAAGCAGTTTTGCGCTCGAGTGAAAGGGAGTTGATGACCCTGAGTATGTTTACATTTTGAGTGAGCGAGTTTTTCTCCTAATGCTACTTAATTTGTAGAGACGATTTCCTCAAGTAGGTTTGCAAGCTCCACCGGATGAGATCTCTGCGCATTATGGTCACTTTGAAGGATCTGGATTGCCCACCCTCTAGCTTTGGCGTTCTTCCATGACGGATCAGTTTTCTCCCTGACCTCTCGTATTGTTCGATTGCTCACGAATGCTACATAGGTTGCAGGTAACTTTATTGCTTGATCATTATCAAAAGATACGGGTTCTGTCAGTGTGGCAAGTGACTGAGGGAGATCATGAGGTGGCTTAGAGTTTTTTATCAGCCAAGGAAAGTAGACAATCCCATCTTTTATCTTGAGATCTCTGTCATCAGGCCACAGATCTTTAAATGACATCCCATGATTCGGAACGGCCGCATCTAAAAACACTGCATGCTTAACTTTCTTGGGTATGCTGTTCATGACACCGGTAACGACTATGCCGCCATAGCTATGCCCCACCAAAATAATCTCATCGAGGTCATCATAGATAACGGTGTTTACTACATCCATAATATGTGTGGTTAGATTAATTTTTGGGCTAGAAAGGTGGGCTCTCTCCCCCAAGCCGGTGAGCGTTATCCTGTGAACCTTATGGCCTCTTTCTACAAGGATACTCTCCATAGTTCTCCAATCCCAGCCGCCTCCAGTCGCACCGTGGACCAGGACAAAAGTTGCTTGAGATCGGTCGTTAAGACCCGCACTTACTGTTATCACAGGTAATGCGAGGAGACAAATTAAAATAACAGACTTCAGAATGATTAGAGTAGATGACAAAATAGAGAACCTCACACAAATTAAAACTTAGATCTAATATTTTGCCATATATTTTAAGATAAGGAAGCATTTAAACTTGTGCCATAAAGTTCCCGGTAATAACCTAGCTAGTAATCAGTGATTAATTAATCATCAGGAAGATGCAAATCGTTCAAGCGCTGGTGCGAATACGTGGCCATCTATAAGGCGGTGAAAACAAGGTATCAGCTAACATTTGCAAATAATGACAGAAAGCTACTATCTGGTTGCGCTGAGTGGTGACTAGCAATCGACCTTTACTGCGAGAAATAATCAGTCATAGCTGAATAGCCCATCCAGTCAAATCAGGGCTAGATCGAGGTGAGAAGTTCTTGAGGCTTATGAAAAGGAATACTTTGAGTCTCTAATATAAAGACTGACAATGAAGTCGCGTCGGAGGGTTTTCTTTTGCCTGGATAAAAGTTAATCTAAGATTTTTATACTAGGGAATTGGACTATGCTCTTTCGTAAAACTTTCACTGTTATTTTGTTATTGAGCATTTTAGGCTGCGCCAGCCAGCAGAGCCTTATGTCCTACTACCCTGAGCACGAGACACAGAAGCTCCCTGAGGTTGGTATAGTTGTATCGGCATCAATTGGAAATGCACTAGTTCTTTACAGTAACAAAAAGACTTGGGATTTTCTGGAAATTGAATCGGATGTTCGTGCTATCCCTGTTTGTGCTTACTCGATAATTCTACCCAAGCAAGAAGCTCCGGCATCAGGCTATGATGATCAGGGAAACATGATTTTCTCAGCGGCGGCTTTTATGACTGAACCGAAAGTGCCTCCTAAATCTCGCTACATCCAACCGGGTAGTCAACAATCTGCCAACGTGAAACTTTGGATTAAAAGGAGTGGAGAAATTATGTTCACTTTGGGCTCCGGCCATTGCATGGCAAATACTCCTAGAGTTTTAGAAGGAAAATACTCAAGAATCACAAAACCAATTGATTCGGAGACTAGTTTTTCTCAAGAATTAATCTATAACGGGCGAGTTGATCGCAACCTTAGATTTATTTACCGGGAATACACTAAAGGGCTGGCTCGAGAACCTTTTACTCAAGAAGCTCAATATGATTTAGCTACTTCAAATATTATAGGGTTTAAAGACGTTACTATCGAGGTCATTGAGGCTACTAATTCCTCAATTACCTACAAAGTTCTGAGCCACTTTAAAGACGTGTATTGAGTGCTAGATCGATGTGATACTGGCTTGAGGCTTACTTAGCGAGCTTAATGCCATCACTTTAAATATAGGACAAACTATGACTGGCAGACCCGCATAGATACCAACTGACTCTATCTGCGAACAGGCTCGTGAAATGGCTTCTCGTGGCCTTACATTGTCTCAGATAAGTGATTGCCTAGGTATCTCTGAATCGACCTTATACGGCAAGCAGAACGAGTATAAGGAGTTTATGGATGCTATAAAAAAGGGACGCGCTGAGGGCTTAAATAGCGTCTCTAACGCACTCTTTGAGAAGGCTACCCAAGGTAACGTCACAGCAATGATTTACTACCTAAAGGTCAGAGACAGAGAGAACTGGGGTGAAAACCAGTCTGAGCCTTTGAGAGAGATTCCACCTATGCAGATTGTTGTGAGTAGTATTTAGTAGGCTCTCACTGGGCTCATGGTCTTTAAATGATTCTGAAGAAAAAATGCGATAGCAAGACAGAGAATTGGAATTGCTGTCGGTTAAAAGTGGAGGAAAAATCAAATCACTATTTAAAACTAATCAACGATTACTAATAGAAAGACTCTTCGGTTTCGTCTTGAGTTGTTTGAATACTTAAGTTACACTTTTTTGAATAGGTTTCTTTGGAAACTATTGAAATTTTATAAGATTTAGAGCTTATAACCAATCGGAGATAAAACCATGAGTAAAAATTTTTTTTTGTCCATAGGATGCGTATTAGCGCTATTAACCGGTTGCGGAAGTGAAAATTCTGTAATAAGTGATTCCTCTATAGACTGTAGTTTTGACGATATGGGGTACACTTTATTTGCACCTAATTTTTATGACTACGTAGATAATGGTTCATATAAAGACCAACCGGATGGGAAATATACAATACAGATTAAAACGAAGTTTTCTAAAGGCGATTATGTACAAGAAGGTATAGAGAGGGTTAGATATACCAAACTAGGAAACATATATTCACCGACTTGTGAAACATGTTATGGAACCGTTAACCTTTCCGAGCTAAAAGAAATCAATACAGAGGGTCAAGCTAAAGGTGAATGTTCCATTTCAAGCATAACACCGAGATCATAGGGGAAACTCAAATCAAGATTTCCACCATAATTTTATTACCTTTAGCGATGTTTACATCAATCAATGTCAATTCACATGATGTTTGTGAAAGAGTAGAGGTTGAATGTTCACATGAATACACCACTGTTTACGAAAAATTGCGTTCAAATGTAAACTATATATTTTCTGGTTCTTACTTGTTGGATGTTGATAATTCTGACTATTTTAAACAATTAGAATTATTAGTTACGATGCAAAAAAAGGATGAGGATGCAAAAGATAGAGAAGATGCCGAGAGCTTTGCGGTCGCAGTAGAATACGAAAAAACCAGATACACACGTTTGAATATAAATGAAGATAATTCATTTATGTGGAAGGGTGGTAAGCATTACTGTCAAATAAAAGATGTAGGAGTGGTCCAAGGAGTTAAATGTTTTAGAGATAAGGAAGAAGCAGTTGAATTAAATGGTAAAGAACGATCAGGTGCAAATATTAATCTTACAATAAGAAAGACCTCTGATGGTTTAATCATCACCAACCGAAAAGATGCTGAGGGAAAAGCTTATATTAAGGACTAATTTTGCATGCTGGGATAATGCTATTTTTATAGAAAAAGTTCTAAATTGAATGGTGAACGCTACAATTTAAAAAACTTTAATCGATACCCAATATCACCACCTAACATCTAAACTATCTGTAAAATACACCGCTACGGGTTCTTCAATGTCTTAGTAAAAGTGACGTACTTGTGGAACCCCTTGTGTCTCAAAAACACCTTATACGCAATCAAAGCATCATGTATTTGCTCTGTTTTTGTGATTACTTGTGCGTGTGTCGTTCCTACTAAACTCATTAGGCGCTTAACTATCTTATCCCACGCTTATGCGTCTGGCTCCCGTTTTTCTTTCCTGACTAACAAGATCAACCGCGATAAGATTACCCTCCAGAGGAATTTTGTGGCGAACATCAAAGCCATAATTACAATCGATTTTTTCGTCTGCCGTTAACTCGACAAAATAAAAACTTTTTGAGAGTATCTTTCCGTTAATTCTTCCGCTGATAACTTTTAAATCCATTCTGATTTCCTTTTTATTTAGAGGAACACAAGGACGCTATAGTCCCTGTTGCTCTCGTCTTTTTCTCCGCCACAGCCTTGAAAGCTACCACTAGATATCATGCAATATGAATATTTATTTCTACCGCAAATGACACCGTTTATAAGCGTAGTAGCCATGAGGTAACTCCCTTTATTGATTGCTTAACCATACCTGAATACCTCATCCAGTCAAATCAGGGCTAGATCGATGTTACCGGATTGCTAGTTGGAGGTAGGGGGGGTTAAATCCCTAGAGGCTAATGTTCTGTAGATCGTCGGGGTAGATAAACTCTTTTATTGGCAAAACTCAGAGGGGGGGGTATAGGTCCGCTTATTGATAAAGCGCCACGTCGGTGTTGCACTGGCGACTGAAATCCCAGATTGCAAAAAACAAAATTTAATCTAATTAACCCGTTTTAGGCCAATGGTTGCAATACATTCAATTTCAGCCAAGGCATCAATAGCTAAGCCGTCAGCACCGAGAGCCGAACGCGCGGGTGGGTTGGCGCCAAAATAGGTTCGGTAAACCGCACTTAAAGCGTCCCATTCTTCCATATTATCGATAAAGACCGTGCATTTTACAATTTCATCTAAGGATGAGCCGTATTTCTCAGCCGTTGCTTTAATGTTTTTCATAATCTGATGGGTTTCAGCTTCAATACCCCCTGAGACGACTTCATTTTGATCAGGAAGGTTTCCCAATTGGCCAGACATATAAAGTATGTGACCAACCCTTACGGCTTCGGAGAAGGGAAGGTGTTGAAACTCAGGAGGGTTATAAAATTCAACGTCTGGTCTCTCATCAGCAATTGCTCCAAGCCCCAAAAACGATGAAATAATTATAGTTAAAATGGATGTAATTTTTTGCATGTCTGCTCCTCATTGAGTGGTTAATCAAGATTATTCCGATACCTTAGAGTATTTCACTTTTTATACTGCTTACGATTATTTCTTCTGTTTTTCTTCTTCTAATCTGCGAAGGATATTTAGATGTATCACATGGTGGTTAGCCAACTGCGTGCTTATTCTGTTTAACACACTAAGAATTGAAGAAATTAAATAAAAAGCGATCAAAAACATAATAGCCCTGTAGGCACTGGAATAATCAAATGACCTTAAGACAAAAGCTACGATGGTAGCCACAATTATATTCAGTCTTTCCCTATACTTATTTTGGTTGGGGCAAAGCCACCTTTTATCTTCCAATTGTCGTCAAAGTTTATCAAAAGATAATTAGCAGAGGCAGTCAAAATAACTTGGTCATCTGCGTCATATCTTGAGAAATTCATGTGAACCATTGATGTTTTTGAATCTTCATAGATAAGCTCAAGCGAGTTTATTTTTGAGTAACTCCATCCATTATTTTGCAGAGCTTGAAAATCTATTGAATCACCATATTTGTCATATACGTTCTTGTCTTTACCTCTCAACCAAAAGAAAGGGGAAGCGGTTATTGCATTAAGTGCTGGCACATCAGCACTATTAAAGCTATCAACATATTGAGAAACAGTCTCAGTAGGCGTTCTTTTATTACTATTAGTACCTAATTCTATTAACACGGTACACCCAGCTAAGAATATTGCTGTAAGTAAAAGTAATCGTTTCATCAGTAACTCCCTTTATTGATTGCCTAATCATAACCGAATACCCCATTCAGTCAAATCAGGTCTAGATCGAGGTGAGAAGTTCTTGAGATTGATCTAATTGATTATTCTATACCTCGTTGTATACTCAAAGAGTACACCTTTATATATTTACCACACATAGAGGGTTTAAAAGGGAATTTAACAGATGAATATCAAACTTAAATTCCTCCTATTCTCGACTCTCCTTTCGTTAAGTGGGTTAAGTTTTTCGGCTGGTAATCAGCACTGGGATTTTGAAAACACCCAGAGATGGATTGGAGATTCAGCTGAGGGTAGTGTTAGCTATTGTTCCGAAAAATCAGTTCGATGGACTAATCCTCAGCTTGGCTTCGATATTAATCAAGATTCTCTAGATGACTTTATGGTAGCAATTAGTTGCTACCAGGGAGAAGTAGCAGACGGTGCAAAACATAACCTAAAGGTTCGGGCTGCTTGGAAGATGTACTGTAGTGAAGATCAGAGTCATTATGACTGCACATCAGAACTTTTCGGGACACAAGTAATAGAGGTAACTTCTGTTTCTGACGATATAGGGCTGGGTAATGATGGTGGAGGTAGTCCATATATTCATGTATCAGAAACTCCAAGGGACCTTAATAATGATGGATATCCTGAATTTTGGTATGCATTAAATCGTGATGATGGCAGACAAGGATTTAACTTCGACGATCAAGATGACCGAGCCTTACTAGAACAATATTGTGGCCCTCAACCATCAGGAGGAGCGGGGGCATGGACGTGGGACTGCACACGAAAGTCAATTCAAACAATGTTGATTAGTCGCTCAGACGGGACTTACGAAATTAAAAAGCTCCCATGGGACCCTGTAAACGCTCAAGCAATGTCTATTTTGCCTAATGTGCACGGGACTTTCGATATCTGGGCGACAGTTTACGGCCCAAGCAAAGTTGCTCGATATAAAGATGGAGAATTTTTTGACGTCACCTCAGAGTATGAGGCATATCAAAACTGGTCTCTCATGAGTACTTACGGTAATCCTTATCTAAAAGCATTTAGCATTGATGGTTCTTTCTACATTGCCAAGGCAGACATACCTTATGAATATAGATCAAGTTGGGCAAAAGATATCCCTAACAGCGGCTTTGTATTGTGGAGGTTTATACCTGGTAACGGTGTTGAAGTAAGCGATGTCTATTCACCTGAGCAATCTGAGACGTTTTACTACAAGTTCCAAAGTGGAGACAATATAGAGACAAAATTTGGGGCAATGATCCGAGATGTACCAGTATTTGAACCTAGATGGCATTTCTTTGATCTAGAAACCTTGGATGACTCAGGAGAGCCAACACTTATAGTGAGAACTGAATCTTTTTCTCAGAGTGGAAACTCAAAGAAATTAACGCCTGATCCAACTGTAATCTATCAACCAGGGGATAGGCTGTCATCTAGGTCTACTGAAAATAAACTTTTTGCTGATGGATCAGGGTTCGAAGGGTTTAATTTAACAAACGGTAAGTTAGTTCGAAGAGAAATAGATGTAATAGAGGGAAACACTACAGGTGGTGTATCTTTTTCAAGATTCTATGACATTAATGTTGATGGGCATTTGGATATGATTGCGGTGAGTGGCGGATCCCCTAGACCCTCAGTTTTTCTAAATGATGGTAATGGAACATTAAACAAGTTATTTCTTGGCGATATATTTCCTGATTTATTTAACAACAGGGAGTACTGGCAGGTTGATGAAGACCATAATACTGCTGGATGGGGCGCTGCGATATATCCGTTTTATAACTCAAACAAAATTGATCTGCTGTATTGGACAAAAGGATATGCAAATAACCTCCCATCTTGGTTGGGCGAGGACTATGTTTTTTCACCAGGTGACATAGTATTAACAAGAGGCTCAACAGATATATCTAAGTTGAAACTATTCTCAAACAAGGAAGAACAAACACTCTTTGAAAGCTGCATCAGAAATGGGTTTTTTGGAAAAGATGGGTATCAACTCGCATGTGAGCTGGGTATACCATTTCCTAATCATACAGAATTAGATTCAGATGAGGATGGCGTGGTAGATAGCGAGGACGCATTCCGATTTGATAATGCAGAAATACTAGACTCAGATAATGATGGACTGGGAAATAACACTGATACAGATGATGACAATGACGGCGTAGCTGATGAAGTGGATGTGTTTCCACTTGATTCAAGCGAATCTGCTGATACAGATTTTGATGGTGTTGGTGATAATGCGGATGTATTTCCAAATGATGCCTCAGAAACAACTGACAGTGATTTAGACGGTATTGGCGACAATGCGGACAACTGTGTTTCCGTAGAGAATGCGGATCAGCTAGATACTGATGGTGATACCCTAGGGAACGCATGTGATCGAGATGATGATAATGATACTGTATTAGATGGTGATGATGCGTTTCCTCTAGATGCAACAGAGAGCATGGATACGGACTCAGACGGGATTGGTAACAATACTGATACTGATGATGATGGCGATGGCGTGAATGATAACCTAGATACTTTTCCATTAGACCAGACTGAGACTACAGACACTGATTCTGATGGCATTGGGAATAATGCAGACACAGATGATGATAACGACACTGTTTTAGATGTTGATGATGCATTCCCGTTAGATGCCACAGAGACACTAGATACAGATTCAGACGGCACTGGCAACAATGCCGATACCGATGATGACAACGATACTGTTTTAGATGTTGATGATGCGTTCCCATTAGATGCAACAGAGAGTCTTGATGCAGACTCAGACGGCACTGGCAACAATGCCGATACCGATGATGACAACGATACTGTTTTAGATGTTGATGATGCGTTCCCATTAGACGCTACAGAATCTGTCGATACAGATTCAGATGGCACAGGAAACAACGCTGATACCGATGATGACAACGATACTGTTTTAGATGTTGATGATGCGTTCCCATTAGACGCTACAGAATATGTCGATACAGATTCAGACGGCACTGGCAACAATGCCGATACTGATGACGATGGTGATGGGGTATTAGATGTTGATGATGCCTTCCCTTTAGATGCAACAGAGAGTCTTGATACAGATTCAGATGGAACGGGTAACAATGCCGATACTGATGATGATGGGGACTCTGTCTTAGATGGCGATGACGCGTTCCCTCTGGATGATGCAGAGAGTGTTGATACGGACTCTGATGGTTTAGGTAACAATGCCGATACTGATGATGATGGGGACTCTGTCTTAGATGGCGATGATGCGTTCCCTCTGGATGCTGCAGAGAGTGTTGATACGGACTCTGATGGTTTAGGTAACAACGCCGATACTGATGATGATAATGACGGCATTGCAGACTCAGACGATGCCTTCCCACTCGACTCAGCTGAATCTAACGACAGTGATGGTGATGGATTAGGCGATAATGCTGATGCGTTCCCTAACGATTCAAACGAGACCGTTGACTCAGACTCAGACGGTGTTGGTGATAATGCTGATGTATTTCCAAACGACTCAACAGAGAGTGCGGATACTGATTTAGATGGCGTTGGTGATAATTCCGATGCTTTCCCCAATGACGCATCTGAGACAGTAGATACTGATAACGATGGCGTTGGAGATAACTCCGATCCATTCCCTAATAATGCCCTTTACTCAGTGGATAGTGACTCTGATGGAATGCCAGATGAATGGGAAACAAAGTATGGTCTTGATCCGAATGACTCATCTGATGCCACTAGTGATAGAGACAATGATGGAGTAGCTGCACTGGATGAGTTTTTAGCAGGGACCATTCCTTCAGGTTCTATCGATTTAGATGGTAATGATCAATATGACGCCCTCACAGATGGACTTCTTCTGTTAAGAGG
>Ga0209711_10004675_pt1 | contig 10922 bp, 9 predicted proteins | sample ArcticOcean_MG_C_7_FD_187441 | JGI IMG/M metagenome (GOLD analysis project Ga0209711, IMG submission 187441) | Marine microbial communities from western Arctic Ocean - ArcticOcean_MG_CB11_88 (SPAdes) (version 2) | ecosystem: Environmental > Aquatic > Marine > Oceanic | place: Arctic Ocean... | reverse complement strand
TTCGTTTCCACAAATGCGAGCACAGTTCTTCCCTGATGTTGTTATAGATAACGTAACAGTCAGTGTTCGTTGGGACGGTGCCGGTCCGGAAGATGTGGACCGTGCCATTGTTCAAGTTGTGGAGCTATCCTTACTCGGCGTCGAGGGAGTTACCAGCACTACTGCTACTTCATCGGAAGGCCAAGCTCGAATTTTAATGGAATTTGAACCTGGCTGGGATATGGCCCGTGGTACTGATGATGCTCAAATAGTGGTTGATTCCGTTGCGTCACAATTTCCCAATGACGCGGATGACCCTAGTGTGAGGCGTGGGTTCTGGCGGGACAGGGTGACTGATGTCGTGATTTCAGGTCCAGTCGATATTAAGCAATTAGCCCTATTTTCTGATGAGTTTATCACCCGCCTTTTTGCTGCGGGCGTTACCCGGACCAGTGTTCGTGGCGTGGCGGCTGGCTCTACTATCGTAGAGGTTGATAGCCTATCTTTAATCCAGCATGACGTAACTATGTCGCAAATAGCGAGTGCGATTATGGAGGAAGCTGAAGCTGATCCGGCGGGCGACGTTGCGGGTAGTGCGCGCATTAGGACTGGCGTTGCGAAACGCAGTGTAAGTGACATTAGCGCGATTATTTTACGTTCAAATACAGATGGTTCCGCGCTTGTCATTGGTGACGTGGGCCGAGTGATTGAGCAAGGTATCGATCGAAATCGGGCCTATTTCGTGGGTGAAAAGCAAGCAATATCCATCCGCATTGATAGGTCAGCCCAAGGGGATTCTATCACTATTCAAGAAGCTGTTGAGAATGTTGCAAAGGAAATGAAAGAAATTTTGCCGCCGGAGGTTCAGGTCGAACTGATACGCACCCGATCTGAGGCTATTTCAGCTCGACTGTCAATGTTGATGAAAAATGGCCTTCAAGGCCTTGGATTAGTCGTGCTTTTACTGTTTTTATTTTTAAACGTTCGAACAGCTTTTTGGGTAGCTGCCGGGATTCCGGCTGCCATGGCCGCAGCCGTCGCTCTGATGTACGTGTCTGGAATAACAATCAACATGATATCATTATTTGCTCTTATTATAACACTTGGGATAGTAGTTGATGACGCTATTGTGGTTGGTGAGCATGCAGATTTTCGTGCGCGTAGTTTGGGTGAAGTCCCCATGGTGGCGGCAGAAAATGCTGCAAAACGTATGTTCACGCCGGTGTTTTCAGCAACGCTCACGACGGTAATCGCATTTTTCGGTCTGGTAGCTATTGGTGGGCGCTTTGGAGACTTGATTGCAGACATTCCCTTCACAGTGATTGTAGTATTGATTGCGTCATTGGCAGAGTGTTTCTTAATTTTACCGCACCATATGGCACATTCGATTACTAACGGGGAAACTTTGCGTTGGTATGACTTACCGTCGCATAATATGAATAAATTACTCGATCATTTTAAAAGGCTTCTTTTTCGACCATTTATAAAATTTGTAATATGGGCTCGTTATCCAGTATTTGCGGCTGTCGTTCTTGCATTAGCAAGTCAGGCAGTTTTATTTATTAATGGTGATGTCCAGTGGCGATTTTTTAATGCGCCAGAGCGGTCGTCGGTTACTGGTAACTTTGCGATGGCTCCTGGCGCAACGCGTGAAGATTCAATAGTTCAGATGAAAGCATTTCAGGATGCAGTCGAAGAGGTTGGTGCGCAGTATAAAGAAAAACATGGACGCTCTCCAATCAGCTTTGTGATGGCAGAAATTGGTGGAAACTCAGGTCGGCCCCTCGCTGGATCTGACACAAAAAATCTCGACCAATTAGGCTCAATTGCGGTCGAACTTATAGATGCAGATCTGAGGCCTTATTCTTCGTACGCTTTTGTAGCAGATCTTCAAGATGCTGTTCGGCGGCACCCACGTGTAGAAACAATCAGTTTTCGTGGGTGGAGTTCTGGGCCCGGTGGAGATGCATTAGACGTTCAATTTTCAGGTGCTGATGCAGATACCTTGAAGGCGGCATCTGAAGCCTTGCAATCCGCACTCGTCAAATACCCTGAAGTATCGGCCGTTGAGGACACCCTGGCTTATGATAAGGAAGAGTTGATCTTAGAGTTGACGCCACAAGGTCAATCCCTCGGGCTGACCATTGATGCTCTTGGAAGAACTCTACGAAACCACTTGAATGGTATTGAGGCAGCTAGCTTTCCAGATGGACCGAGATCAGCTACAATTCGAGTAGAAGTTCTCAAAGGAGAGCTAACAGCAGATTTTACAGATAGAATGCTCATCCGTACGCAAGCAGGTGATTATGTGCCTCTCGCTGATATAGTAACAGTAGAGCAACGTACGGGTTTTTCCACGGTTCGTCGTGAGAATGGGATCCAAGTAATCTCAGTCACGGGAGACATATCTGAAGATGATCCAGCTCGTGCGAATGCCATTATTGCAGAATTAGAGGAAACAATTTTACCAAAAATTGCGGAGGAAACTCAAGTAGTTTTCAATTTGTCTGGGTTGGCAGAGCAAGAGGACGATTTTCGTAATGATGCTACACGTGGACTTATTTTGACTCTTGCAGGCATATTTATGACGTTGGCGTGGATTTTTTCAAGTTGGACAAGGCCCTTGGTTATTATGGCCATTATACCATTTGGTTTAGTGGGCACAATTTATGGTCACTGGTGGTACGACATCCCATTATCTTTGTTTTCGGTAGTTGGACTGATTGGAATGGTTGGTATAATCATTAACGATTCAATAGTCTTGATAACCACTATAGATGAATACGCAAAAGAGCGGGGTCTGTTTCCAGCCATTTTAGATGGTGTAACTGACCGCTTGCGACCTGTGATGCTCACCACATTGACGACAGTTTTAGGGCTTTCTCCTTTATTGTATGAAACCTCATCACAAGCGCAATTTCTGAAACCAACTGTAATTACTTTAGTTTATGGCTTAGGTTTCGGAATGTTATTGGTTTTGATAGTAGTTCCTGCACTGTTAGCAATGCAAGCTGATGTTGGTGCGCAAGTGGCGAGTTTTAAACGCGCGCTCCGTGGATTGATGCACGCTCGTGGTCCCAGCCTGCCGTTTGGGGCAGCCATTGCTTGTGTGTCTGGTTTGTTTGTTGGAACTTTGGGGTGGGTTATGGTTAGTGGTAGGCTTCCGTCACCGTTGGAAAATTTATCCTTTGCCTCGCCCCCTCAAATTGCTCTCGCACTGTTTGTAGTGTGTAGTGCCATCGTCCTTTTCGGGTTGTATGTATTGTCTGCTTTGGTGTTGAATTTTCGAGTGAAACGCTAAGAACCTTGGCAACCAATATATTCAGTTGCAGACGTGGCGCTGAAAATTGTAGTGATAACGTCGCCACGCCCCACAGCTACGGGATTGCCGCTTGGGGTTAGGATGTTTGCACTAATGTGCAATTGGTCGCCTGCGCGCATGGCTGTTGGAGTTTCAATCCAAAGCCGGGAGTTGCCCAATTCTATTGTGGCGTCGCTTATTTCTTGGTCTGGATGCGGTAGGGTGAGCGACAGCTGCATTCCTTCGTCAGCGGTCGAGAAAGTGCAAATAATTTTGTTCTTGCTCGTTCTTGGCAAGGTTTCTAGCGCAGCTACAATCACCGGATCTTTGGGGCCGCGTGCCGGAAGGCGGGCTGAAAGGTCCAAAGAAACTGGGATGCAAATTTCCTTACATACGCCAACCTCGATTTGTCCCATCAATGTCACATCGCCTGTTATTCTGGGCTGAGTAACAATTGGAAACACCACACTGCCTTGGTAGCCAATCGTGCGGATCTGATGCTGCCATGTAATTTGTGGGGTGGGATACAGCACGTCCACCAGATCCAAATCCGATGACTGGGTAAAATCAAACTTTGGCGGAATGCCAGTGTCCCCTGGTTGGCGCCAGTAGGTTTTCCAGCCGGGGGCCAACGTAATTTGTAAGGCCGCTATATGGGTACCGTCAGTCGCGCGCCAACCAGGGCGCAGGGTGACTTGCAAAATGTCATCCAATTCATCTGCTGAAATTGGAGTGGGAAGCGGTGATAAAGCCAGTACCATAAGGGCTATTTTGCGTAGGAATGTGTTCATAGGAACTTGCATAGCGTGATAATGTGAAAATAAGAACTCACTTTTTTCTGAACAAAGCGCGAAACGCGTGAAACAGCTTGTTGTTGCCTCAAATCAAATACATATTTCATTTATGGTATCTCAAAATTCGAATCTGGTGGGTAAGTTACTTGTGGCTATGCCAGGCATGGGTGATCCGCGATTTACCCATTCGGTTATATATATAGGCACGCATTCGGCAGATGGTGCAATGGGCCTGATTGTAAACAAACCAAACGCAAAGCTGGAGTTGAAAACTCTTTTGGGACATTTGGATATTGCGACCGGCCCATCCACGCCAAATATTTCGGTTCATTTTGGCGGGCCTGTTGAGAAATCGCGAGGGTTTTTACTACATTCTGCGGAATATATAGGCGATCCTGATACACTCAGGATAGGCGCAGATTTTGCGCTGACTGCCACAATTGATATTTTAAGAGATCTATCGCAGGGCAATGGGCCCAACACTAGTCTACTAGCCTTGGGCTATTCCGGATGGGCGGCTGGTCAACTTGAGGCGGAACTGCTGGCAAACGGATGGCTGATTTGTGATGCCAGTTTTGAGATTGTGTTTGGTCTAGCGGATGAGGATAAATGGGCTGCGGCTCTTGGTTCTATGGGTATTGATCCAATGATGTTGTCGGCCCAGTCTGGGCGCGCCTAATTCTTGGGTCTGAGTTGTATCATAACGTAACGCCGCGTTTTGCGTGAAAGCTATTTCAAAGATACAAGTGCTTGGATAAGACACTTTGTGAATTCTACAGATATTTTGGAGTATTTTATGCCCTACCAAGCGCCTATCAGTGAATATCAGTTCATTTTTGATCAAGTTGTGCCCCTAGCGCCTGTGGTCGCAAACGAATGCTTTTCTGAAGCTACACAAGATTTAACAGATGCTGTGCTAAATGAGTGTGGTAAAATGTGTGATACGGTCATGGTGCCATTGCAAAGGCCTGGTGATTTGAACCCAGCCAAGCTGGAAAATGGTGTTGTGCGCACGTCACCAGGGTTTATTGACGGATATACTGCAATTGCTCAAGGTGGTTGGGTTGGCATCTCAGCCACACCTGCGCATGGTGGCATGGGGCTGCCTTTAGCGCTGAACACGGCTATGCATGACATGATGTGTGGCGCTTGTATTTCGCTCAACCTGTGCCCGTTGCTTTCTCAGGGTCAAATTGAGGCTCTTGAGCATCACGCTAGTGCAGATCTCCAAAACCTTTACCTCCCAAAGTTGATTTCTGGGGAATGGACTGGGACTATGAACCTCACTGAACCGCAGGCTGGATCAGATGTGGGGGCGCTGTCTAGTAAAGCTGAGCAGCAAGTGGATGGAACCTATAAAATTTCAGGCCAAAAGATTTTCATCACCTGGGGTGAACATGACGTGGCTGAGAATATCTGCCACTTGGTATTGGCCCGTCTCCCCAATGGCAAACCCGGCCCCAAAGGCATAAGCCTATTTTTGGTTCCAAAATTTATTCCTAATACCGATGGTAGTTTGGGCCCACGCAATGATCTACGCTGCGTTAGCCTTGAGCATAAGTTGGGCATTCATGGCAGCCCGACTGCTGTGATGGAATTCTCGGGTGCTAAGGGTTGGCTTGTGGGGCAAGAACATAACGGAATGGCCTGCATGTTTACCATGATGAATAATGCGCGACTGGCTGTTGGAATGCAGGGGGTTGGTGTCGCAGAAGGAGCATATCAGCATGCTCTAGCTTACGCGATGGACCGCAAGCAAGGCCGTTCTATGATTGCAGAAGGCACCGGTGCAATTATTGATCACGCAGATGTGCGGCGCATGCTGGCGCAAATGAAGTCTGAGATTTTTGCTGCCCGCTCTATTGGCGTGGCGTGTGCTGTTGCAATCGATATGTCTAAGGCCACAGGTGATGCTGATTGGCTGGCACGTGCCGCTTTTCTGACTCCGATTGCTAAGGCCTTTGGCAGTGATGTTGGCGTCGCAGTGGCCGATCTTGGTGTGCAAATACACGGAGGTATGGGATTTGTGGAAGAGACCGCTGCTGCCCAGTACCTGCGCGACGTTAGAATTACGCCAATCTATGAGGGAACTAATGGTATCCAGGCTATGGATTTGGTGAACAGAAAGATGGTCGACGGCGGGACAGCTGCTTATGCGCTGATGGATGATATCGAAGCATTGGCAGCAGCTTCCAGCAGCACTTTGGCTCGCGCGGTGCTGGACGCTGCGGCCGAGCTGCGCGCGACCACCGAATGGTTACTTACACAGGAGTTGAACGATCGGTTTGCCGGCGCCGTGGCGTATCAAAAAGCCTTTGCCCGGGTTCTTGGCGGGCATTTTCATTTGATCGCTGCGATGTCTGGTGAGGGCAAACGGACCCGAATGGCCACCTTCTATATCAATAGTCTTCTTCCTGAATATACAGCGCTTTGCGCGCAAGCTAGAGCGGGGTCGAGGGATCTTTATGCGCTTGAGCTTGACGATTTTGCACCTTAGCCTTTTCGAATGACAACCATTAGATATCCTTGGGAAACGCCACCTGAAAACGGTGCGATGATTGAGATTGCCGAATCTGTGTATTGGCTGCGCCTGCCCCTTCCGATGAAGCTAGATCATGTAAACATCTATGTCTTGGACGATGGTGATGGTTGGACCCTAATAGATACGGGCATGAAGTCCAGGAAAGTGCTGGGCATGTGGCAACACTTGTTGGATGGTCCATTGCGGGGCAAGCCTGTCAAGCGTGTGGTCGCCACCCACCATCATCCTGATCATATTGGTTTGAACGGTTGGTTTGTGGAAGAATTCGGCGCCGAATATATATCCACACAAGTGGCCTATCTAACGGCACGCATGCTGACGCTTGATGTGCAAGATAGCTATACTCCGAGCCAAATTGACTTTTATCGCCGCGCCGGAATGCGCGCTGACTTGCTTGCGACAAGAGAGACTGATCGTCCATTCAATTTTTCTGATGTAGTGCACCCAATACCCGTTGGTTTTAGCCGAATTCACGAAGGTAGCATTATTGAAATGGGTGGGCGAATATGGGATATTCGCGTAGATAACGGACACGCACCTGGTCATGCAAGCTTTTGGAGCCGCGACGACAATTTGGTACTGTCCGGTGATCAGATAATTCCTTCTATCAGCTCTAATATTGGCGTGTACCCAACTGAACCTGATGCCAACCCCCTCGCCGAATGGATGCACAGCTGTTCCCGGCTGAAGGACTTTGCACGGGCAGATCATCTTGCATTGCCGGGCCACAAATTACCTTTTATCGGTATTCCGTTGCGGCTGAAACAACTTCTAGAAAACCATCACGGTGCCTTAAATCGGCTGCGCGTAGATTTAAAAACTCCCAAGACGGCCGGAGAAGTTATGCTGGCTGTCTTCAAGCGTAACATTGGTGATGGCGAATATGGCCTGGGTCTTGTTGAGGCTTTGGCGCATTGTAATTACCTATGGCATGCGGGTGAGGTCAGCCGTACCCTAGATAGGGACGGGGCCTACCGGTGGCAGTTGAAATAGCTAGATCAAGCTGCCCAATATGGATTTTAGGTGTCATAAATTAGAATAACGCGCGCTTTGTTGCCGCTACTGCCGTCTGAACACGTGACAAATGTTGAAACGACAGTTATAGCAAAATAAAATAACATAGAGGTTTAGCAATGGCTGATCAAAAACACGAACATGGCTCTATGAGCACAGATGACCAGGAAAAAACATTTGCAAGTTTCATGGGTATTGTGTCCAAATCAACCGTTGTGATTGTTGCTGCTTTGGCTTTGCTCTATCTGATCAACGGATAAAATCGGTCTAACCTACGCGTTTTGTACTTTTTTATGAGTGTATGCTCATACTTGTAATGCCCAGTAGTATCAAAAGCTGATGTTTAACATCGAATAGAGCGTTATGCCGCCAGCTATAACTGCGACGAATAAATTGCGCGTCCAGACGCCTACACCCAGCGTGACAGCCGCTGCCAAAAAACGTGGTAGGTCAAATACACCGCCAGTAGCTTTGGGTAGAAACACCAAGGGTGCGATGATGCCTGGTAACACTGACACTACCGTATATCGTAAATGTCGCTTGAGCCACTCAGGCAAGTCCTTGCTACAAATTAACCCCAGAAATGAAAATCGTAGTAACCAACTGCCGAGAGCTAGCCCGGCAATGATAATCCAAAGCGTTGTGGAAGAATAACTCATAAGGTAGTCTGCATGCGGCGCTCAAGTTCGGCCCCTAGCAGCAAAGCTACAAAGGCGGCCATGATCAGACCTAGTCCGTAAGGTAGGGCTGCGAAAGCTAGTGACAGCACGGCTGCAGCTAAAGCTGTTGCCACTTGAGGCACCGTGCGTAAAGCGGGGGCTACCAAAGCGATAAAGGCAATTGGCATTGCGAAGTCCAGGGCCAGCCAATCTGGAATCCGAGTTCCCAACCAAGCCCCTAATCCCGTCCCCACGATCCACATAACTCCTACGAAGCCAGTCGCCCCGAAGAAAAACGCCAGCTTCTGTGATATTGTCATCGCAGGATCTGCCTGATATTTGGCATCTGCAAGTACAAAACTATGATCTAGAGTTGAATAAGCCACCAGCGCTCGAGACCAAAACGGAGCAGCGCCCAAGTGTGGCGCCAAAGTTGCGGAATACAAAGCCATGCGTAAATTTACGGCCAGGCCGACGACGATAATAATCACAGTAGGCGCTTGGTCTTGCATCAGTGATAGCGCTGTAAATTGTGCTGCCCCAGCAATTACTGCAGCTGAAAACGCAACGGCTGTTAACACATCCAGTCCAGATTCAGCCGCCAAAACACCAAACACCATCCCGTAAGGACCAACAACAAAGCAAAAAGGCAAAGCCCCCCAAAAGCCTTTCCAAAAGTCATGTCTGGCAGATCGCATCGGCTTGCCCTATCTATAGGAGGTGTTTTTTATTTTGGTTGTATAGGAGATTCCCATGGCCCAAGCCAAGCCCAGTTTGATCTTGCCTAACCCACTCGCTGAGGGATTAACACGCCAAGTTGTGGGTGTTGATCATCTCGGGGCAAAAATTTCTCTGAATGTTGTGGAAGAACGTCCCCTAACGATTTGGCTAAACGGACAAGAAATTGTGACGGCTATGACCATTGGCGATTACCCTGAATATTTGGCGCAAGGGTTCCTGAGCAATCAGGGCATGCTGTCCAAAGAAGAGATTGTTGAGGCTATAGACTTTGATGCAGAGCTGCAGACGGTCGTGGTGCGTACAAATACCACTACCAATTACGAAGCTAAGCTCAAGAAAAAAACTCGCACCTCAGGCTGTGCGGTGGGTACGGTCTTTGGGGATATCATGGAGGGTATTAACGGGCTCCGCCTACCAAAATCCACCATTCACACTTCCTGGCTTTACAGCCTGGCGCGCCAGATCAATCAAATGCCTAGCCTCTATCTGAGTGCAGGAGCCATCCATGGTACTGTACTCTGCGAACAAGATCAGCCATTGGTGTATATGGAAGATGTTGGGCGCCATAACGCCGTAGATAAAGTGGCTGGGTGGATGCGTGCGAGCCAAACTTCAGGCGCTAATAAAATTTTATATACCACGGGCCGTTTGACATCTGAGATGGTGATCAAATGCGCCTTAATGGGCATTCCGGTTCTAGCGAGCCGCTCAGGTTTTACTGCCTGGGGTGTGGAGTTGGCGCATCAGGTCGGGCTGACCTTAATTGGCCGGATGAGGGGGCAGAGGTTTCAATGTTTGGCTGGAGATGAGCGACTTGTTTATGATGCTGTTCCCTCTGTCGAAGACGAAGACCGAATACACCGTAGGAAATCGGCACAATGACAGCTCTTTTGGGGGTTGTTTTGGCTGGAGGAAAAGCAAGCCGCATGGGCGGAGGAGATAAATCTCTGTTACCCTTGGCGGGCCGCCGGGTAATTGACCATGTGCTGGAGCGACTTCAACTTCAGGTTTCTGATCTCGCATTAAATGCCAACGGTGATCCTACTAGGTTCACTGAATTTGGGCTGCCTGTTGTGGCGGACTCTGTATCTGAATTCCCTGGGCCGCTTGCTGGCGTATTGGCAGGCCTCGATTGGGCTGCCGAGCAGGGAGTAGATCATATACTCACTGTGGCTGCTGACACACCATTTTTTCCCATGGATTTACGGAGCCGCCTCGAACAGGCGCGCGTTTTACAGGCTAAGCCCATTGCATTAGCGGCGACTCAAGGATTTGGTAAGCTGTATAGGCATCCAACTTTTGGGCTTTGGCCTGTATCACTTCGGGATGATCTACGGCAAGCGTTGGCCACTGGGATGCGCAAAGTGGTACTCTGGACAGATCAACATGGCGCGGCCGAGACTTTGTTTCCCAGCGATGGATATGACCCGTTTTTTAATATCAATACGCCAGAAGATTTGGTGAAGGCTGAGGCGATGAAATGAACGTATTTGGTGTAACTGGGTGGAAGAACGCGGGTAAGACCGGGCTGATGGAGCGTTTAGTCGCGGAAATTATTGGTCGAGGTTATACTGTATCCACCCTCAAACATGCACATCACACCTTTGACGTGGACCATCCTGGAAAGGATAGTCATCGGCATCGGATTGCTGGGGCATCACAAGTTTTATTAGCCTCTACTGAGCGGTGGGCCTTGATGAATGAACATCGCGGTACCCAAGAACCCAGCTTGCCGGAGCTTTTGGCTAAGCTTGACCCTGTTGACCTTATTTTGATTGAGGGCTGGAAACGCGATAGCCATCCAAAAGTTGAGGCGTGGCGTGCTGAGACTGGTAACCCCCTGATTGCGCCCAATGACCAGACAATATTGGCTGTGGCGAGTGATATTTTCT
>Ga0209711_10004673_pt1 | contig 10928 bp, 10 predicted proteins | sample ArcticOcean_MG_C_7_FD_187441 | JGI IMG/M metagenome (GOLD analysis project Ga0209711, IMG submission 187441) | Marine microbial communities from western Arctic Ocean - ArcticOcean_MG_CB11_88 (SPAdes) (version 2) | ecosystem: Environmental > Aquatic > Marine > Oceanic | place: Arctic Ocean... | reverse complement strand
CCCTTTTCTTTCTGGGGTTTTCTATTTTATTCTTCCTAATCCAATAACGTTATTTATCATTGCTGGGGTTTGGGCAGCGTTGGGTCTTCCCATAGTCAACATTGGTGCACTTTTTCTTATCAGCAAATTGGAAAAAGAACTGCAACCAAAAGCCACTACAAAGTTGATACTCTGGGCCAGTCTTTGTTTTCAAATATTCATTGGCTTCTTGCTGCTGATCGATAACTTTAAAGGCATTTAGATATGATTAAATGGCCATATTTATCCCAAGACTTGGGAATAGAAATTGTAAAATCTAAAGGTGCATATCTATACACCAAAGAAGGTTTTAAAATTTTAGATGCAGCCGGAGGAGCTATAGTTAATAACATCGGCTATGGCAGAGAAGAGGTTGGGGAGGTAATAAAAGCAACTGCCATAAAAAACACTTATGTCCTCCCTCCTTATTCAACACCCGAAAGAGAAGAATTGCTAGATGAATTGAGAGAGCATTGGTTGCCCCCTCACCTAACTCGCATACACCTATCTTCAGGAGGATCGGAAGCAAACGAATCGGCTGTAAAAATGGCAATTCAATATCAGGCCAGCAGAGGTAAATCTGAAAAGAAAATTATCTTGACGCGTTCGCTTTCCTATCACGGCACAACACTAAATATGTCAGGAATTTCAGGACATGCTGCAAGAAAAAGAGGCATGGAAAGCTATCTGCCCACTGCTAAAACCATCGAAACCCCCTATCCACTAAGATGCCCTTTGGGAAGCTTTCATCCGGGAGCTAAAGATTACTATTTGGATAATTTAAGAAAAGTTATAAGCCATTACGGAGCAGAAAATATTGCCGCCTTATTAATGGAGCCCGTTAATGGATCCAGTGGAGGCGCAATCCACCCACCAGAAGGTTATTGGGTTGAAGCTCAAAAAATACTAATTGAGAACGACATACTCTTAATAGCGGATGAAGTTATGACTGGGTTTGGTAGAACGGGTTTCAAATTCTCTTGCGAGGATTACGAAATAAAACCGGACATCATGATTGCCGGTAAAGGAATGAGTTCAGGTTACGCAGCAATCTCTGGTACCTACAGCACCGACAAGATAGCCAAATCCATATTAGATGCCGGGTACTTAGTAATGTTTCATACTTTTGCAGCATTGCCATTATCTTGTGCAGCTGCCAGTTCTGTTTTGCAAATACTTCGAAGAGAAAAACTGTGCGAAAAGGTTGCACCTCTTGGTGAAAGATTAAAACAAAAACTTACAGATGCATTGGGTCAGCACCCTTTGATCGCTGAAATCAGAGGCAAAGGCTTACTTATAGGCATTGAAATAGTAAAAGACAAAGAAAAACTAATAAGTTTTGATGAACAAGAAAGAATAACCGAGCAAATTATAAGCATGGGTTTAGAAGAAGGCGTTCTTTTGTACCCAGGTGGAACGGGCGTGTACAGGGACATTATATGTCTAGGACCTCCCTACATAATCGGTGATGAAGAAATAGACTTGATGGCAAACGCATTGAGTAAAGTACTTAACCGCATTCAGGAAAAGTACAAGATTTAAGAAACGATACAAATATAAAAGTTAATAGCTTTGTTTCACTCATTCTTCACCATCATCTTTTACTAAACGAAGCTTTTGCTCTTCTCTCCACTCTTCCAACCCTAGATCCGAGATCCGTTGTTGCTCATCCAAACAATACTGCCAGATTTCTTCTGCTTTTCTTATTGCTTTGTATTCCTCTAGATTAGTAAACACCTTGCGCTTGGCGTTGTACTTCAAGGTTACTATGTCTACAAACAATTTAGCCGTCAGTAGGTCACCGAACATGTACTCATTTTCAAACCTAAGCCAAGATATTCTGTCTTTATGAGTGGTGTTGCAATAAACGGTAGCTGGCCACCTTAGTGGGCTGTCGTCTCTTTTCTTGTTGAGGTCTTTTTTAAAATCTTCCTTCACATTTATAACTATAATCTTAAATTGGTTTTAAGTTAGAAATAAAGAAGGGAATGGTGGAGCCAGTCGGGATCGAACCGACGACCTCATCCGTGCAAGGGATGCGCTCTCCCATCTGAGCTATGGCCCCTAAAGGGACGCGTAGATTAACAAAATTAAGCACTTAATGAAAAATAATTTTTTTTTTTTTACGATAGGCTTCCGCTGCTTCCTTCTATGGCATCAACAATCTTTTTTAAAGTATCCTTCTGATCAAGGTCTTTTGTTAACTTGTAATGAGGATGACCCAAGGTAGCTAAATCATTTGCAACTTCCATTGCTCTAACCATTAACTGATCAGGCTCTACGACTTCGTCAAGATAGCCTGGCTCTATAGCCTTCTCAACCGGATAAGCTTCTGCGTTCAATATGGCTCGGTACCAATGTGTCTTAGCTATTCTTGATTTAGACAATTCAAGAATTGGCGTAGGCACAGACATGTTGTTTCTGGTTTCGTTTGCTTGAACTATAAATTTGCCATTTGCAGCAACACGGTAATCCCCGCAGCAAAGTACAAAAGCACCAAGAGCCACTGCATGACCGCTGCATGCAACGATAACTGGTCTAGGAAAACTGTAGAGTCTGGCAAGTAGTTTAAAGCCTGCTTTTACCATTCCAGCAGCAGCTTTAGCATCGCCTGAACCAATTATTTTTAAATCAAAACCTCCAGAAAACATCCCTGGTTTTCCAGTCAGCACCAAAGAACCTTTGTCTTCTGGAACTTGATCTAAGAGTGAACTTATCGTTTCACTCATTGTAGGGGAAAATACATTTGCCTTGCCGTCGTTTAGAGTAATTATTGAAACATCGCCTTCTGTGGCGAGGGTTGCTATTTGATCCGTCATTTTGATTCCTTGGTATTAGTATTTTAGATCACTATATTCTAATATCTTACCCAATAATTCAATCAATAAACTTATGAAAAAATTATCAAGATCTGTTTTAGACAGGGTAACGCTAATAACAGGAGCTGGAAGTGGCATGGGAAAAGCTACCGCCATGGTATTCGCAGCAGAAGGTGCCAAGATAATAGCTACCGATGTTAATAAAAAAGATGTCAATAAAGTTGCTGAAACAATCAATGAAAATGGCGGTGAATGCATAGGTCTTCAACTTGATGTAACCGATAAAAAAAATATAAAAGAAGCGATTCAGGAATCAATCAATCATTTTGGTCAATTGGATTACCTCATAAACAATGCAGGAATTTCAATACACACAAAGCTAGAAGACGAAGATTATGAAGAACATTGGGACAAGACTCTGAATGTTGTTCTAAAGGGGCAAGTTAATCTCATAAGGGCCGCTTTGCCCTATTTATTAAAATCTGACGCAGGGAGAATAATCAACATATCTTCAACCGAAGGATTTGGAGCTACGCCTTATGTCAGTCCTTATACGGCTGCCAAACATGGAGTAATAGGATTAACTCGATCACTTGCTCTGGAATTAGGCCCTCAGGGAATTACCGTTAATTGTGTTTGTCCTGGTCCGATCAATACGAACATGACGTCTATGATCGATGAAAAAGACAAGATGATTTTTGCTAAAAGAAGGGTTGGTCTTAAGCGCTACGGAGAACCCGAAGAAGTGGCTCATGCAACGCTTAGCTTATGCTTACCTGCATCCTCTTTTATAAACGGTGTTTCCCTTCCCGTTGACGGAGGTCTTTCAATCAGGAGAGCTTAGTTAAGAATTTTCTTTTAATAAATTATAAATTTCCATTCTAGAAATACGCTCTTTGGATATCTTGGGTCCAAGTAGATGCCAACATTCTTGTCCGGCTTCCATTGTTTCCCATAACGGCAAATTGTCGCTGTTAGGATTTCCTATTTTTGAGAAGTTGGTCCAATAAGAAATCATAACGTTGGATAGCTCTTCATTCTCAACCGGCCCAAGTCCAGTCGACGAACCCTTTGTTGCTCCAAAAACGTACCCTATCTCGTAAGCATGAAAAGCACCCAGTATTTCGCCAGCTTTTCCAGATGGTTTCTGATTGAAATGATAAAAGTAGATATCTTCTCCTCTTCTTGCCATTGCTTCAGAAGCAAAATACGAGGGTGCTCCAAATAAACTATCTCCTAAAAGGGCTTTACTTGAATCCAGCATCTCCTCTTGGTTGTTGGCAGGATAGAGAGACAATACATTCTCTGCTTTCTCTTTAAAAACCCCTCGTATAACCTGATTGTACTTATCCACTGTATCCACGGGTGGAGGAACTTCGGCCATAGGAGATCCCCAATAGAGCGCCGTTCCTTCATCTGAGTTTGTACCTATAATCGTGGGCACCTTGTGATTAATTCCTTTTTCAAAACCTTCTATAACCGGAGACATCATTGAGACTCCGTCTGTATACAACGAAGCCGGAAGACCGATTCCCTTTTGTATTATCTCTTCTACAGGAACTTCTCTGAGAGTTTGTAATTGAGAAGGCCCCTCCTCTATTCCGCATTTTTCTCCAAAGGCGACGCCTAATATAGCCCCTGAAATTCCTTGGTCTGCTAGCTCCTTCTCGTGCAATGCCATCCTTGCGAAACCTCCACTTTGAACTATTGCTTTGTGAAACAAACCCTTGGAAAGCGGTGAAACTAACAAAGCAGCAACGGACAATCCGCCCGCCGATTCACCAAATATAGTGACGTTTTCTGGATCGCCTCCAAAATTCTTGATATTTTCTTTGACCCACTCAAGAGATTTAATTTGATCGAGTAAACCAAAATTTGTTGTGAGATCTTCGCCGGAATCTACCAGTGAAGGGTGGGCAAAGAAACCCAATTCTCCAAGCCTGTAGTTAATCGTCACCAACACATTTCCTTTTTTAAGAAATCCTTCGGGCAAGTAAGCATCGCCTGAGCCATATCTCAAAGCACCGCCATGAATCCAAACCATCACAGGCGCTCCTTTTAAAGGATTTAATTTAGGAGAATAGACGTTGAGCCTTAGACAATCTTCAGACTCTACCGGGGGTTCTTCGATGGGCAGTTCCAAATCGTATGCATTTGCTATTGTTCCTCTGAAGCCTCCCTCGCCCATTCTAAATTGTGGGCATTGAGGCCCAAACAATGACGCATCGAAGGGTTCCGTCCAACTTGCTGGTTCCTGAGGAGCTTTCCATCTGTTGTTGCCCGATGTGTCAGCAGCATAAGGTATGCCCTTAAAACAAAAGCCTTCGTATTCGGCAAACCCTTTAACCGGTCCGTTGTGTGTTTCTATTATCAATTCCTTTTCGTCTGTCATTTTAATTTTCTCCTTAGGTTCCTAGTAATTTATAGAAAAAACATTGGTTAATCCAATAAATATCAGAATACAAATTTACTAATCTATAATGGAATTGACTTAAACTACTATCTCAAATGGTTAAAAAAATTATTATAGATACAGACCCTGCAATGGGTACAAAAGGAGGCGATCCTGAAGATTGCTTTGCGATAATGATGGCACTAAATTCTCCTGAATTAGAAGTGCTGGGAATTACTGCGGTGCAAGGAAATGTTCCTGTTGAACGTGGATACAGCAATGCACATTATTTGATTAATCATTTTAAACGAGACATCCCGATTCGTTCAGGACCTTCTAATGCATTTGACGATTTAAGAAATAAAGATAGGATTTGGTTGAGCCAAAGGGAAGAGATGGAGCAAATTGCTCCCATCGTCTCCAAACCAACCGATGAAGAAGATGCAGCTGACTTTATATACAAAACGGCAACCGAACACTCCGGTGAACTTGAATTAATAACAATTGGTCCACTCACAAACATTGCAATTGCCCTCCAAAGATACGAAGACTTCAGCAATCATATAAAAAAAATTACCATGATGGCAGGTGCCGCCAAGACGCCTGGTAACATAACCCCTTCTGCTGAGTTTAATGTTTGGGCCGATCCAGAGGCTGCCGATGAAGTCTTTCAGTCAGGCATACCTCTGATTATGATTCCTTTGGACGTTTGTCACCAAACCCGAATGAGCAGAGACGAATTGATAGACATAGGTAAGAACGATCACCCTTTCTGCCAATTTGTTAAAGAATCGGTAGACCCTTGGATCAATATCAGAAGCGACTTAATAAGCGATGCGGGTTTGCATCTTTACGATTCTTTGGCCATGGCAAGCTTAATAGACGATGACATTCTTTCTTACAAAAAAGCCTTCGTAAGAACCGAAACCTCAGGGTCTCTTACTTCTGGTGAAACGGTCTGCGAATTCAATGAATCAATCTTGGGTCAAATAATGAAACCGAAGCCAAACACAGAAGTGGCGCTGGAATTAGACGTAGAAGGTTTTAATAAAATATTTCAACACAGAGTTGTAGATTATCTAAAGAAACTTTAGATCAATCCCAGAATCTTTTTTTGACCAGATTTCTCTGAATTTTTCCTGTTGGCAGTCTTGGCAGTTCTTCGTCCCAGAATTCAAAAGTTTTGGGTCTTTTAAAACCCGACAGCTCTTTTTTAGATAACACCAATAGCTCTTCCAAGACCTGATCAGCATTCGCATTGGGTTCAAGATTTATGACCGCTTTTACTTCTTCGCCCCAATCTTCATTGGGAACACCAATACAACATATTTCTGCTACCTGTTCGTGTTTCATTAGCACGTTGTCTATTTCTTGAGGGTATATATTTGTCCCCCCTGAAATTATTGTATCCGCGCTCCTTCCGGTTAAGAAAAAATATCCATCCTCATCACGATGACCAATGTCCCCCATGGTGAAGTAGTTACCCCAATAGGCACCTGAGGTCTTCTCTTTTGCCTTGTAGTACTCAAATCTACCAGTAGCTGGGGCACTAAAATAAATAGTCCCGTCCTTTCCTTGCTCTACGGGTTCATGCTCTTCATCCAACACAAGAACTTCTGTTCCGGTATTTGCCTTTCCAACACTTCCAGGTTTTTTTAACCACTCTTCTGGTTTGATAAAACATCCACCGCCTTCTGTTGCAGCGTAATATTCATAAATGACAGGGCCGACGTAATCCAACATGGCTTGTTTGACTTCAACCGGACACGGGGCAGCGCCGTGCAATATCCATTTTAAAGAAGACACATCGTACTTAGACCTAACTTCTTCGGGCAGCCTCAATACTCTATGAAACATGGTCGCCACCATGTGGGTATGCGTGCATTTGTATTCAGCTATTAACTCAAGCATTCTCTCTGGGTCCCACTTGTCCATCAAGTAAACTCCAACTCCTGCCATCAAAGAGATGTTTATGTTTAAACCCAAAGGAGCTGCGTGATAAGCCGGTCCTGGACAAATTGAAAAATCGGTTTCTGGATTAAAATTTGCTGTTTCCAATGTCAATTGTTCGGTTTGAGACGGAGGAGGACTTTCTTTTCTAAAAACACCTTTTGGTCTGCCGGTTGTTCCTGATGTATATAGCATAGACCTTCCTGCAACAGGATTAAGAACGTCGGTGCCGTCGTATTGACTAAGCGATTGCTCGTAAGACAAAGCATCAGGATTCTCTCCATCGACGGTCAAGATTGTAACGTCAGGTAATAGCTTCTTAACCGCTTCAATTGTATCGGCAAAGAGTGCATCACTTACTAAAACTTTGGCCTCACAATTTTCAACAATGTAGCAAACTTCTTCTGGTGTTAAGTGCCAGTTTATTGGCGTTATCCTCAATCCAACTCTTATGGGACCTAACAGAGCTTCTAAAAATTCTGGACGATTTTTACACAGTATCGCCACTGCTTGTCCGGGTACTAAGTTCTGGTCTACAAGAAACTTTGCGTAGCGGTTGCAGTTCTCATTAAGCTCTTTGAAGGTTCTTTCTCCATGCTCACTAACTATGGCTTTTTTTTCAGGATAATTCTTTGCATGAAAGGCGATTCCCATTCCTGAGACGATGTGCTCTTGTAAAGTCTCCATTTATCCAACCAGATCTTTCTGGTATTCAGAAAGAACCGGCTTTTTTGGCCACTTGAATTTGTCCTGACCTTCAGCTTCAAGTATGAGTGGAAATTCATCCGCATTTTGAAACTTATCAGACCAGTTGGTTGTTGAAATTAATTTATCAACGGCTTCTCTTCTTTTCTTTATCACTTCAGAATTGGATTTTTCTTTAGGCATCATGCAAATTAATGAGGCAGCCCTTATAAGATCCTTAGTGCCATCAGGAATGCTCTCTCCAGAATTGCTGCAGTGTATGGTTCTTGAATCCCAAAGTAGCATGTCTCCAGGTTCCATGTGACACATTACGGGTTGTTGCGAGGAAAGCTTAGGATCATCTTTAGGGAAACGAAAATGATCTACCCCTAGTGGCAATTTTGATAACCTTTCTGTGTAATCTTCTGGTAACTTTTCAAAAAATTTATGAGATCCTGGAATTACGACGTTTCCTCCAACCTCTTTTGAAGTTGGGAGCAGATTTACCAAACCTTGAATGCATTGTTTGCCGGGTCTTGATATAGGGTGTTGATCAATATGAAACCAAGAACGACCGTTTTCAGTTTTCCATTCAGGATTGATGTTCCAAGGTCTCCAAAGAGAAACGGCATCGAAACTCGTTAGCAGCTCCTCGGTATCCCATATCTTAGCAAAGGCTTTCTTTACATTAGGAATACTTCTTAGAAACCATTGAGATTCTGAATGTCCTATGCCGTAACTTGGCATTATTCCGCCATGAGCACAGGTTGGCCATCTGTCGTCGTTCCAAGTTTCTGGATCATTTCTGTCTATTCCCGTACCCAGATCTTCTAGGTAGTCCCACAGTAAGTCTAAAGTTTTTTTTGCTTCCGCTTTGCTTAAAGCTTCTTTGATGATTACGTATCCATGTTCATCCAGATAATCTATGCTTTCGTCTGATCCAGAAACAAAACGCGGTACGTGCTTGTAATCTATTTCTATATTCCAATTATCTTCCATAATACCCCCTCTGTATTTAACTAGATTAAGTAATTTAACTAGGATTTACAACTTCGTTTAAATAAGGCATTGATGCAGAAGCACCTTTCTTCATAACGGACAAAGACGCAGCTTGGTTCGCAAAATTTGCTGCATCCAATAAATGTCCGTGATTTGAGTAATGACTTGCCAAGGCTCCAACGAAGCAATCTCCAGAACCAGTGCTATCTAAAGCCACAACTTCAAGTCCTGATAAGAATGTTCCTTTCTGTTTTTCAAAGACATAGGCGCCCCTTGATCCTAATGTAACTATTGCTGATTTAGAATTACTAGATAGAACTTTTTTTATGGATTCGTCGATCACTTTGTAAGAACTCCCTGAGAAAATTTGGTCGCCGCTTAAAGTGCTTAACTCGCTTTCGTTCATAACAAGAAGGTCGGATTCTTCTATCAACCTCTCACTCACTCCAATTGCTGGTGCGGTATTTAAGATGGTGTAGCAATGAAATTTTCTGGATCTGCTAAAAAGTTTTTGAGTTTCTTGGGGACGGGTTTCTAGTTGAGAAACTACAATATCGGTAGAAGATAAAGTCTGATCGTCTATTTGTGTTTCTTCTGCATAAGAATTTGCTCCTGGAATTACTATGATTTGATTTTCGGAAGTTTCTTTATAAACATAAATAAAAGCCGTTCCTGATTCTCCTGAATGCTCTTTGAGCATTGAAATATCAATGTTCTCATCGCCTAAAATTTTTAACAACTGCTGCCCGAAGACATCGGAACCAACCTTCCCAATTAATGAGACCGAAGAACCCAATCTCGAAACTGCTACAGCTTGATTGGCTCCTTTTCCACCTTGAAATGTTTCAAAACTGTCTCCAATAATCGTTTCTCCTTTAAGCGGTTCTGTTGAGCAATACACCACCAAGTCCATATTGATGCTGCCAAAAATGCTTATGGAAGAGGCCATAAATTATTCCAGATCCTCAACTAGAGAAAATCTATCAACCAAAGCCATGGTTCTGTTTACCAAGTCATCGAGTGCCATCTCTCCTACACCAGCGATTGAGGTATTAACTCGTCCTTGCCAAGGATCGGTCCAAAGCGGAGGTATTGAACCTTTATCGAGACCTATTAAACCTCCAACGGTTGCTCCGGTGCAGTCGGTATCCCAACCAGAACAAATTGTCTCTCCTATGGCCTCATCAAAAGAATCTTGGAAAGATAAAAAGGCCCAAACTACGACAGCTAAATTATTAAGGCTGTGAACCGGAGACATTTCTCCATAGAACTCATGCAGATTAGAGGCAGGTTGATTTTTGTATTTAATTCCAACCTCTACCGCTTCGTAAGCTTTCGATTCTTTATCTATTAACTCAAGAGCAGACATTACGGCCTCTTCTCGACTGGAAGAAACAGGAACAAGGGCACAAAGTGCCGCTATGTAGGCAGAAGCATCTACCGCACAGGATCTATGAGACAAGACTGCGTCTCTTATGGCCAGTTCTGCAGCCAATTTTGGTTTTCCAGGCAACACCCAACCGTACATATCAATTCTAATCTGTGCACCGATCCAGTCGTTGTACTCACCGTCATTTATTTCATCAAAATCAAAACTTCGCGGGCCGCCAAATTGATAAGCCATGTTCGATTTTTCAATAAGCTTAAGGTAAGAATCCCGCTCAGCGGTAAAAGTAGCCCCAACTGGTAGTAAATTTATCCATGATCTAGCAACATCATCGGTGGTTAAATCTAAGCCATACTGCTCCATCATCATCAAAGCCAACACAAGATAAGTTATATCATCATCAGCTTCGGCTTTATCCATCATTCCTGAGCAACATCTTTTGTTGGCACCTCTCAGTAATTCATGATCCATATAATTAACATAATCTCTTAGAGGCAACGATCCTGATTTTTCTAAAAAATTATGTAAACCTTCCGGTCCCTCCCTCATGGAAATCATTTCTACAGGCTTGCCCAACAGGCAGCCTGAAATTCTGCCCTGCCAAGCTGCTCTTATTCTTTGTTCATTTGTCATAACATCCTCCTATTAATCCAAAATCTCTTCTTCTAGTTCTTCGAAG
>Ga0209711_10004651_pt1 | contig 10962 bp, 12 predicted proteins | sample ArcticOcean_MG_C_7_FD_187441 | JGI IMG/M metagenome (GOLD analysis project Ga0209711, IMG submission 187441) | Marine microbial communities from western Arctic Ocean - ArcticOcean_MG_CB11_88 (SPAdes) (version 2) | ecosystem: Environmental > Aquatic > Marine > Oceanic | place: Arctic Ocean... | reverse complement strand
TAAAACCACTTTCAGCTAAGGCTAAAAATTTAAAATCGTCAGGTAAATTATATTTGGCTAACAAAGGTTCTAAAATAGGAAAGTATCTATTTGCTCTTTTAAGGAGTAAAATACCGTTAGATTGCCAATAGGTATTTACCAACAATTCTCTTTCCATTCTCTCCTTAACATCATTAATTTCTATAGGTACTCTTTCTCCTGCCAAATTAAGTCCCTTCGGAAGTTTTAATGCTTTTATTTTATATCCTTTGTGTGTTTGTAATTCTGGATTTGGTGCTGTTTTAAGAATCGCATTATAAAAAATAACGGTTATAATACTAATACTTAGAAGAGAAAGAATACGCTGAGCCAATTTCATATTTACAATTTAGATACGTTAAAAGTATGAAATCAACGTTGTATTAACAAGTTAAAACGGTATCAATAATTTTAGATATTTTTTTAGCTTTTGTTAATACCATAATATGAGTTCCTCCTTTAACCTTAATAGTGTTTTGAATATTTTTAATAGGAAAAATAGCATCGTTTGTGCCATGAATATGAATAATATTTTTTATTGGTGCTGTTTGTTGCCAATTTATAATACTTGCAATAGACCATTGTAAATATTCTTTGCTTCTAACTGAAAGGTACTTTTTATATAGATCTGCTCTTTTTTTTAACCCTTTTCCTATGAAAAACCCTAAATAATCTTCAAAGTTTTCGATTACTTTAGTTGGAAAAACTTTATATATTTTCGTTAATTTCGCAAGTTTAAATCTCTTCGGAAGCTCGTCGTGGTGCTTAACACTAGAAATGATAATAACTTTTTTAGGATGTACATAACTTGCTAATTCTTGCACTATAATTCCGCCAAAAGAAACACCAATTAATACAGGATCTTTTTCCTTGATTTGCGCACTTAAATGGCATGCATAACTACCAATATCCTCCTCAGAGGTTTGTGGTGCAATCCAATTTAGATAATGAAGTGTATATCTATCTAGATCAAATTCTAGGTTTTCAAAGATTTTATGGCTTGCTGCTAAACCTGGCATAAAATAAATGGGCGTTTTCTCCATTATTTTTACTTTTTAAAAGATTTAATTGATGAAATTTAGACGCACAGAACCATCTTCATCAATTTCTGTTAAAGTAATTTCATGCAGGGTATTTACCAATTCTGGATTCCAGGGTGTTTTTACCTTTACATAATTCTCTGTAAAACCATGAATATAACCCTCTTTATTTTCGCTTTCAAACAGTGCAGTTAAACTGTTTCCTAATTGAGATTCATAAAAAGAACGTCTTTTCTTTGCGGATAGACCGCGTAACATTTTACTACGTTTTGCTCTTACTTTTTTAGGAATAATTCCATTTAAAGCAACAGCTTCTGTATTTGGTCTTTCGGAATAGGTAAAAACGTGTAAATAAGAAATATCTAAGTCGTTTAAATAATTATATGTTTCTAAAAAAAGTGCATCTGTTTCTCCAGGGAAACCGACAATAACATCTACACCAATGCAAGCATTTGGCATGGTTTCTTTAATTCTAGAAACTCTATTTGTATAGGTTTCTTTCAGATACCTACGTTTCATTTTTTTAAGTAGTTCATCTGAACCCGACTGCAAAGGAATGTGAAAGTGTGGCACAAAAGAAGAGGATGTTGATACAAAATCTATAGTTTCATCTTTTAATAAATTTGGTTCGATTGATGAGATTCTTAAACGATGAATTCCTTCAACTTTATCCAATTCCTTTACTAGATCTAAAAAGGTGTGTTCATGTTTTTTATTTCCAAACTCTCCTTTACCATAATCACCTATATTAACGCCCGTTAAAACAATTTCTTTAATTCCTTTAGAAGAAATTTCTTTAGCGTTATCTAATACATTTTGAACGGTATCTGATCTAGAAATCCCCCTAGCTAAAGGAATTGTGCAATAGGTGCATTTATAATCGCAGCCATCTTGGACTTTTAAAAATGCGCGTGTTCTATCTCCAATAGAATAAGAACCTACATAAAAATCTGCATCAGAAATTTCACAAGAATGAACTTTGCCTAAATTATTTTTGGTTAAATCGTTGATATAAGAAGTAACATTAAATTTTTCTGTAGCACCTAAAACTAAATCTACACCGTCTACAGCAGCTAATTCTTCTGGCTTTAATTGGGCATAACAACCAATAGCAATTAAAAAAGCTTCATCATTTTGTTTTAAAGCATTTTTAACAATGGATTTAAAGCGCTTATCTGCATTGTCTGTTACAGAGCATGTATTTATAACATATATATCTGCTTTCTCTTCAAATTCCACACGCTCAAAACCTTCACTAGTAAAAGTTCTAGCAATAGTAGATGTTTCTGAAAAGTTTAATTTGCATCCTAAAGTATAAAAAGCAACTTTTTTTTCTGCATTCATTTTGTTATTTTTGACAGTCACAAAACTACAATATTATTCATAGTTTTTGAAGTAGATAGATTACTTATTAGAAAATTATATTTAAAGTTGCAAGTTCGCTATTTTAATATAATTTCAGCATTATTTCTGTTATTTCAACAGACCGTATAGGTTACATTCTTCAAAACCTAATCAAACTCTTTAAATAGGTTACTCAAATAGCGTTAAGCAGTTATTAGTTAAAGAAATTACCAATTAATTCTTGCTTGAATAGGGTAGTGGTCTGAATATTTTTCTAAATAATTTGAAAATTGATTTACGATTGCATTTTCATCGGTTAAAATAAAATCTATCCTCATAGGAAACCAATAATTATATGTTTGTCCAAAGCCCTTTCCTGCTTCAATAAAGGCATCTTTTTTGTTTTTTGAAATTTCATGATACATCCAAGAATAAGAGGTGTTATTAAAATCTCCACACACTATTTTTTTACCAGTCCATTTTTTCTCATGCTTTAAAAACACTTCAACCTGTAAGGCTTGTTTTTTAAAGGATTTCGATACTCTTTCTATTAATTTTTCTGAATTTTTCTCGCCAAAGTTCTCTTGATTGGGGTTTATCCTTAAGGATTCAAAATGTGTATTGTAAATTCTAATGGTATCTTTCTCTTTTAAGATATCAGCGTATATAATATTGTTGCCACTACTTTTTAAATTAAGAGACCCAGCATTCAATATTTTAAACTTTGAATAAATTGCCATTCCGTATTTACTAATTCTTGATCTGAATTTTACATATTTATAAGGAAAGGAGAATTGCACTTTTTTAGATTTATAATATTCTTGTATCACTAAAATATCAGGATTTTTTTCTGCTATAAAGTCATAACCATTTTGTTTTTTTTCAAGTGCTTTGTTGTTCGAAAATAAATCAAATGTTTTTACATTGTAGCTCATCACTTTTAAATCCGAATTTAAAGAAGAAGTATTACTAGATATTTTATAAAACGGAGGAGCAAAGAACCACCCAATGCCTAAAATAATCAAAGATAAAAGAAACTGTTTCTTTAGTTTAAGTAGCCAATAAATTGTACAAACAAAATTCATGATTAATAAAACAGGTACAAAAAGACTCAAAATAGCAAATACAGGAATTATTACTGGAGAGATATAAGGTAATAAAAAAGAAAGCAATAGTAAAGAAGCAAATAAGGAGTTTGCTAAGTATAATATCTTGTCTAAAAAAGATAGATTTTTCATTTATCTTTTACCTTGTTTAAACAAAAATTCTTTTTCAGCTTTAGTAAGTGTATCGTAACCCGATTTACTAATCTTATCTAAAATAACGTCTATTTGTTCTTGATTTTTACTACTATTTTTTACTATCTTTTGACTTTTTTTTGCAGATTTATGTACTGTTTTTAAAGGTTTTTCTTTTCTTTTGAAAAAAGAGGAAAATATCGTTGATAAATTTGTTTTCTTATTACTTGCTTGTTGAACATATAAATAACCGAATAAACTTCCTCCTAAATGAGAAAAACTACCTCCAGCATTTGTACCAATAAGACCCACAAAATCAAAAGCCAACCAAATTGCTGCCAAGTGCCAAAACTTTACAAAACCTATAAACCTGATTTTTATCTGATAATGTGGCATATAGGTTGCAATGCCAATAAATATCGCAGAAATTCCAGCAGAAGCGCCCACTAAAGTAGTATTTCTTCCCTCAAATAAAGGAAAGTAATTTTGACTAATTACATAGAGAAATCCTCCAAATAAGGTCCCTAATATATAGAAAGTGAATGCTTGTTTCTCTGTAAAATATTGAATAAAAAGATTTCCAATAAAATACAAGGTAATCATGTTAAAAATTAGATGAATGAAATCCGCATGTAAAAAACCATAAGAAATTATAGACCACGGTTTTGTAAGGAAGGCGTCTAAATTATTATCTAAAGAAAACCATTCTACTAAAAAGTTTTGCTCACCTTTATACAGACCTTGGAATACGGTAATTAATAGCGTAAGCAAAAATATAGCAATATTTAGGTATATTAATTTTTCAATTATTGTACCTGTCCTATACTTGTTTTTTAGTGTGTTTATAAAACTCATTATGTAGTTTTAAATTGATCTTTTTTCCAGGAATAAGCAATAATAAATCCAATTAAAGCACCACCGATATGTGCAAAATGAGCAATATTACCAACGGAGTATTTTGTCATTCCAAAAAATAAATCACCAAAGATCATTACTGGAATAAAATATTTTGCTGCTATAGGAATCGGCAAAAATATCAAAGCTAACTTTGCATCTTTAAAATACAAACCAAATGCAGCTAAGACACCATAAACAGCTCCAGAAGCGCCAACAGCGGGAGTATTGTATAATTGATTCATTGTTTGTAAATCTTTATTTTGATACATTTTAGTAGGATTCATTAATTCTAATATTTCATTTTGAGAAATTCCAGAATTTACTAAAGTTTCTAAAGCTTCATTAAATTGATAATAGTTTACCAATGTGTAAATTATTCCTGCACCAAGACCCGCAGAAAAATAAAAAAATAAGAATTTTTTTCTTCCCCACATTTGCTCTAAAGGAGTTCCAAAAGCCCATAAGCCATACATGTTAAATAAAATATGAGAGAAGCTAGCGTGCATAAACATGTGCGTAATGTATTGCCAGAACCCAAAATGTTCATTTTCTGGAAAATGCAATGCTAACATATTTGTAAAATCTAATTGTAACAATTGCGGAGCTACAAATAAAATTACATTTATTATTATGAGGTGTTTAATACCGTCTGTAAGTTTATTCATAATTAACTATTAAATAAATTATCTATTTGGTTTAACGTTAGAGTTTTAAAAGTTGCTTTTCCAAATGGTGAAATAGTAGGTTCTTTGCACGAAAATAAGTTATTTACTAAACTTTCTTGTTCTTTTTCAGAAAGCAAGGTTCCTGTTTTTATACTTAATGTTTTTGCAAATGATTTTGCCATCACATCAAAATGACTAAAACTTACATCAGGTACTTCTAAATTAATATCGTTTAATAGCTCTTCTAAAATAATGGTAATTTTACTTTCTGTTACAGAAACTGGAATTCCTTTTATAGTAACGCTGTCTTTAGTGAATTGGTCAAAAGAAAACCCAGCATTTTCTAATTCTGTTTTTATGGTATAAATCATCTCTATTTCTGCAGAAGAAAAAGAAATTTTCACAGGAAATAATAATTGTTGACTATTTGCTTCTCTGATAGTAATACTCTCTAAAAACTCTTCATATAAAACTCTTTGGTGCGCTAAAGATTGGTTGATTAAAACGACCCCTGATTTTATCAAAGACAATACATATTTACGTTGAATTTGAAATGTTTTTTGTGTTTTTTCCTCTTGAAGATGCTCAAATAAACTTTCGTTTTGTTCTGCATCAGTTGTGCTTGCAGATGTATAAAGAGATTCCCAGCTTTGCGTTTCTTTCTCCCTTTTAAAAGGAAAATTAATTTCCTTTTGTTCTTCTTCTTTAAACGGATTAAAATCTGGGTCTACTGAAATTTTAGGGACAGATCCTGAGGCGTTACTGCCTTTAAAATGATAAGGTGTGTCAAGGCCAGCATCTCTGTTGAAATCTAAAACAGGTGCAACATTATATTGTCCTAAACTGTGTTTTACGGTAGCGCGCAACATAGCATATAATGCTTTTTCATTATCAAACTTTATTTCTGTCTTTGTTGGGTGTATGTTGATATCTATTGTGTTTGCGGGTACTGTTAAATATAAGAAATAAGATGGATGCGCACCTTGTTCTAGCAACCCTTCAAATGCATTTACTACTGCATGATTTAAATATGAGCTTTTTATAAATCGATCATTCACAAAAAAGAATTGCTCACCCCGTTTTCTTTTAGAAAATTCTGGCTTTGCAACAAAACCTTGAATAGTAACAATATCTGTTTTTTCATCAATAGGAACTAATTTTTCATTCATTTTAGTGCCAAATACAGCTACAATACGCTGACGAAGATTCCCTGCTTTTAGATGATAGACTTCGTTATTATTATGATGTAATAAAAAAGAAATATCTGCATGTGCTAAGGCAACGCGTTGAAATTCATCTATAATATGGCGTGTTTCTACGGTATCTGATTTTAAAAAATTTCTTCTTGCAGGAATGTTATAAAATAAATTTTTAACAGCTAAGCTAGTACCTTCTCCGGTTGAAATAAAATCTTGTGATATTATTTTACTTCCCTCAATTTTGATGTTAGTTCCTAACTCTTGGTCTACTGGTTTTGTTTTTAATTCTACATGAGCAATAGCCGCAATAGAAGCTAAGGCTTCTCCTCTAAAGCCTTTTGTACTTAAATTAAATAAATCCTCTGCTTTCTGAATTTTAGAAGTAGCGTGGCGCTCAAAACTCATTCTGGCGTCTGTAGTGCTCATTCCTTTTCCATCATCAATTACTTGAATAAGCGTTTTACCAGCATCTTTAACTAATAATTTTATACTGGTAGCACCAGCATCAATTGCGTTTTCCAATAACTCTTTTACTACAGAGGCAGGGCGTTGAACTACTTCTCCTGCAGCAATTTGGTTTGCAACATGATCTGGTAAAAGTTGAATTATATCAGACATTAATTCGTTATAAATATGGATAAATCGAAATCTATAATGTAAAGAAAAATTAAAACTAAAATAGTAATAATTATAAGGAATGTTCTTGCAGTTCTTTTTTCAGATTTCATTTTCAGATCCCCAAAAGCGTCACTAAATTTTCCTTTTATTCCTTTGTTTTTTCCTGCAGTAGTCCTAAACTGATCTAGTTTGTGCTCAATTTTAAAAGGATTTCCTTCTCCTTTATAATATCGAGGTTGATAATCAAATTTTTTATTTGTACGTTTTAAAAATCCCATAGGTTTAGAAATAGTTGGTAAAAAGATATATAGGGTAAAATAATCTGCATACTAAAAGTAAAAGCAATTCAAATTTAAAGAATTTAAAGTAAACTTGCTAAAAATGATGTAAAAAGTATTCTTAATAAATAAAGAAAGTAAAGGGTTGTTAAAAACCGATGCTATCACTTTTTCTATCAATATTTTTTATAGCCGCCATCTTTATGGCAGCAACGGCACATTCTATGCCTTTATTACCCAGTTTACCTCCAGATCTATCTATAGATTGCTGTTTGGTATCGTCTGTTAATACACAGAAAATAACAGGTACGTCATGCTTAATATTTAAATCTACAATACCCTGTGTAACTCCTTCACAAACAAAATCAAAATGTTTTGTTTCTCCTTGAATTACGTTTCCAATAGCAATAATAGCATCTAATTGCTGAGATTGAATCATTTTTTTACAGCCAAACACTAATTCAAAACTTCCAGGTACATCCCAAGAAATAATATTTTCTTTAATTGCACCACAATCAATTAATGTTTCAATTGCACCTTTTGCTAGCTTTCTTGTAATTTCTGGATTCCATTCAGAAACAACAATCCCAAATCGAAAAGACTTCGCATTTGGGATTGTTGCTTTATCGTAGTATGATAAATTAGTTGTTGCCATATTTTAGTTCTTAGTTTTTGGTCTTTAGTGGTTCGATTTTCTCGAACTATTGAAAACCTAATTTCTAAATACTATTTTGCGTATTTAGCAGCATTTATAAATTTCTCAACATCTCTACCTTGGTCAGATGTTGGATAGTTCTCTTTAATTTTAGTAAATAAAGATTCCGCTTTATCAAATTGCTTTAATTCCATAGCAGTTAAACCTGCTTTGTATAAAAACAAAGGAGTAGTAAACCCATTATTTTTTCTATTAGCAGCTTTTACATAATATTCTAAAGCTTCTTTTGGTTGATTCACATCTGCAAAAGCATCTCCAACTGCACCTAAAGAAATAGGACCTAACATTTCGTCATCAGAATTGAATTTTTCTAAATATTCAATTGCTTTGTCGTATTGTTTCATTTCTAAATAAGAAACTCCGGCATAATAATTAGCTAAATTTCCGGCATTTGTTCCGCTGTAAGATTTTGAAATATCTAAGAAACCGTAATTTCCATCTGCACCTTCCAATCCTAATACAAGTAAAGAATCTATTCCAGAACCTGCTGTAGAAGCTTGGTCATAATATTTTCTTGGAAAAGATAACTCGTCAGAAGCTTCTAGTTCATTCGGTTCTGAAATATATGTAGTATAACCTAAATATGATAAGAAGATAACTACAACGGCAACTAGGCTTGTAAATAAAGCTTTGCTATTTTGCTCAATCCATTTTTCAGACCTCGAAGCAGTTTCGTCTAAAGTGTTTAAAACACCAGCTGTTTCGAATTCAGATTCGTCAAACTGTGCTTGTTCTTTTTTACCTTCTGCCTTATATTTTTTCTTGTAAGTTGCCATATTTCTTAAAAATTATTGGCCACAAATTTAGTTTTTTTTATTGGATTTAAAAAGGAGATAATTCGCAAAATTTTCAATAATTTGCAATTCGTTTCAAAGACTCAATTTTATTCATGTATTTACAGAAGCTTTCTTTAGTTAATTTTAAGAATTTAGAATCGCAATCATTTGATTTTCAACAGAAAATAAATTGTTTTGTAGGTAACAACGGTGTTGGGAAAACCAATATTTTAGATGCTATTTATTATTTATCTTTTGCAAAAAGTTACTTTAATTCGGTTGCAGTTCAAAATATTAGACATGGCGAAGCTTTTTTTATGATAGAAGGAGACTATATTTTGAATGATAGAAATGAGAAGATTGTTTGTAGTTTAAAAAAAGGACAAAAGAAGGTTTTAAAACGAAATGGAAAAAGTTATGAAAAGTTTTCTGAACATATTGGGCAATTACCGCTTGTAATTATTTCTCCTGCGGATAGAGATTTGGTAACAGAAGGCAGCGATACAAGGCGTAAATTTATAGATGGTGTAATTTCTCAACAGAATAAAAACTACTTAAAGGATTTACTGTCTTATAATAAGGTTTTAAGTCAGCGCAATGCATTATTAAAGTATTTTGCAGCAAATAGAACCTTTGATGCTTTAAATTTAGAGGTCTATAATGAGCAGCTTTCAGAATATGGTGCAAGAATTTTTGAGGTAAGAAAAGTGTTTCTGGAGAAATTTATTCCTATATTTAATGAGAAATATCAAATAATTTCAGATGATAAAGAAACTGTAAATTTGGTTTATAAGAGTCAGTTAAACGATTCTTCTATGAGAGATTTACTACAGCAGTCTTTAGAAAAAGATAAAATGTTACAATACACGTCTTCAGGAATTCATAAAGACGATTTAAGTTTTGAAATAGGTAGTTATCCTATTAAAAAGTTTGGTTCTCAAGGGCAACAGAAATCATACTTAATAGCTTTAAAGTTTGCACAGTTTGAATTTATAAAGCAACAATCCAATGTAGTACCTATTTTATTGTTAGATGATATTTTTGATAAATTAGACGAAAGCAGAGTTTTACAAATTATCAACTTAGTTGATAATGATGAATTCGGACAAATATTTATTACCGATACACACTCCGAAAGAACGGAGAATATTGTAAAACAAAGCAACAAACCCTATCAGATTTTTAAATTATAGTGAAATTTAAATAATTGAATTAGCAATGGACATGAAGCCCAAAGCTAAAAATTATACAACTATGGCCAAAAGAGAAAACGATTCTTTTTCTATTGAAGATTTAATGCAACTTTTTATCAAAGAAAATAAATTGACAAAAGGAATGCAGAAAATTAAGATTGAAGAAACTTGGCATAAGATGATGGGTCAAGGAGTGACAGTGCATACCACTTCTGTGAAATTGCAAAATAAAACCTTAGTTATTCAATTAAATTCTTCTGTTTTACGTGAAGAGTTAAGCTATGGTAAAGATAAAATTATAAAAATGATGAACGAAGAAATAGGAGAGGAGATTATTTCTAAATTGATGTTGATTTAGGGTTTACTTTTACTTATTTTTTTGGAGTAGAGCCGCACTGACCTTTGTTATTATCGCGATGCATTAAAGAATTTCCAACGCCAGCACCTATGGCAATTCCTAAACTAAGCCAAAGACCTATATTTTTGGTTAGAACACCTACAGCAGTTCCAAATAGGAGTTCAATTGCAATTCCTGATGCTAATTTTTTTTCTTTTTTCATGCTATAACTTATTTTAAAAATTATAATTTTATTTCAACGAAACATTTTAATAGGTCTTAAATATATACTTTCTAAAAATAAAATTAAATAAAAATATTTTAAGCTGATTTCACAAAAAAAAACTCGCAACCAAAGTTACGAGTTTTCTCTAAATATTGCTTAGACTATAAATCCTTAAAATTGCTCTCTTCCAGAAAAGTGAAAGTTTCCTTCAATTTGTGCATTTTCGTCCGAATCAGAACCATGTACAGCGTTTTCTCCCATAGAAGTTGCATATAATTTTCTAATAGTGCCTTCTGCAGCATCTGCTGGGTTTGTAGCACCTATTAAAGTTCTAAAATCGTTTACAGCGTTGTCTTTTTCTAAGATTGCAGCTACAACTGGCCCTCTTGTCATGAATTCTACTAATTCACCAAAAAAC
>Ga0209711_10004641_pt1 | contig 10977 bp, 5 predicted proteins | sample ArcticOcean_MG_C_7_FD_187441 | JGI IMG/M metagenome (GOLD analysis project Ga0209711, IMG submission 187441) | Marine microbial communities from western Arctic Ocean - ArcticOcean_MG_CB11_88 (SPAdes) (version 2) | ecosystem: Environmental > Aquatic > Marine > Oceanic | place: Arctic Ocean... | reverse complement strand
CATAAATACGATCCGATCTCCCAGGAAGAATATTATCAAATTTTTTCTTTTTTTAACAATACACCACTTGAAGTAGAGAACAAGAGTGGGAACGGCGTATCCTTCAATTTTTGGGGACCTAAGATGACCCTTCCTTTTTCCTCCGAGAAAAAAAAGGAAATGGACAGGATAACCGCTCTTTTAAAGGAGAAAAAAGACAGACTTAAAATCTTACAAGTTGAAACCGATGCTGAGTTCCCGAACTGGGTCAATCGATTGAAAGAAGAGACTGTAAAAACGAAAGATTCCGAGCCAGAATGGACAATCATTGAACCCAAAGAGGCCAGTTCTGATCAAGGTGAATCTTTTCAAATATTGAAGGATAATAGTCTACTCGTTAAAGGTAAACCTGGAGATCGATCCACTTACTCTGTCCATTTGCATGCGAAGTCTGGCAGGTGGAATTCCCTACGATTAGAAACTTTATTGCATTCAAGTATGAAACAAAAGGGGCCTGGGCGTAATTTTATCAATGCCAATCCGAACTTTGTCCTTACTGAACTGAGCCTTTTCCATGCGGACTCGAATAAACCAATCACAATCTCGAAAGCTCAAGCTGATTTTTATCAATCCACTTTCAAGCCGGAGCAATTGTTCGATGGTAAGTTTGATTCGAATAATGGTTGGGCAATTTCTCCAGAATTTGGAGAAAGCCACTGGGTTAAACTCGAGTTTCTCAAGCCCTTAATTTTAGAAGAAGACACTCTTTTACTCATTGAGATGAAACACCTATATGGAGGCGGGAGAAATGTGGGTCGGCCCCGTTTTTCACTTTCAAAAAACAAACTTTTACTGAGTCAAGCGATCAATAAAAAACTGATTGGTTTATTGTCCAAAATAAAAAGAACGCCCAAGGAAGAAAAGGAAGTCAAAAAAATATTTGAAGCGGAATCACCCCAACTTGTATCCCTGCGCAAGGAAGTAAATAATTTGGAAAAGATTCACCAAAAATTGGTTCCTCCGACCACTTTAGTAATGGTGGAAATGAACCAGACTCGAGAGACTCATGTCATGTCGAGAGGAGATTATTTATCACCCAAGAAAAAAGTTCAGCCTGGCGTGCCCGAGGCTTTTCATGCTTGGAAAGATAAATGGCCGAGTAATCGACTAGGTTTTGCCAAGTGGTTAGTTGATCCAAAGAATCCGTTGACCGCTCGTGTAACCGTTAATCGTTGGTGGGGACAACTTTTTGGCACTGGCATTGTTTCCACTGAAGCGGATTTTGGTTCCCAGGGAGAGTTGCCTACTCATTCTGAATTATTAGATTGGTTGGCAGTTGAGTTTATGGAAAGTGGTTGGTCAATGAAGCACATCCATCGTTTGATTGCATTGAGTAGTACCTATGGTCAAAGCTCGCGGGTCACTAAAGAGATTCTAGAACTCGACCCGACCAATCGATATTTTATGCGTGGCCCCCGGTTGCGAATGTCTGCGGAAATGATTCGTGATAACGCCCTTCGCGTTTCTGGTTTACTGAGCGAGAAAATGGGGGGAGCACCAATTTATCCGCCCCAACCAAATGGTCTATGGCGGCAAACAGGCCGAAATGAACCGAAGTATATTGCCGCTCGTAATGAAGATCGGTTTAGGCGGGGTATTTATATTATTTGGCGACGGGCCGCTCCCTATGCAAGTTTTGTCAATTTCGACGGACCTGATCGTTCTTCATGCCTCCCCAAACGTAGTCGTACCAATACCCCACTTCAGGCTCTGACATTACTCAATGATCAGGCTTATGTTGAGATGGCAATGTCTTTGGCTTGTACAATTTTAGAGGCGGGAAATCAATTATCAGAGAAGGAAAAAATAACCATGGCCTTCCGTCGGACACTTACTCGATATCCAAATGATCGGGAAATTGAAATTCTTCGCGATTTACGAATTTCTGAATTAAAGCGATTAATGAAAGAGCCCAAAAGAGTGGATGACTTAATCTCATCCTGTTCGGTTCTGGAAATTCCTGATGGATTATCGATGGTTGAGTTAGCGTCCTGGTTCTTTGTTGCCAACGCTCTTCTCAATCTTGACGAAACCATAACTAAAGGCTGAATTGAAAAATGAATTCTTTGAATCATCCAGTCGATCATTACCTCAAGACTCTTACTCGTAGGCAACTCTTTCAACGCGTCGGTATGGGCGTTGGTGGATTTGCTTTGGCTGAGTTATTGAACCAAGACCTTGGTGCTCGTTCTGCTCCTCCACTCTCACACTTTGCCCCCAAGGCGAAGAGTGTGATCTATTTCCACTTAGTAGGAGCACCTTCCCACCTCGATCTTTTTGATTATAAACCCCAGTTACAAAAGCGGAATGGTGAACTTTGTCCGAAAGAAATGTTCGAGGGAAAGAAACTTGCCTTCATTCGTTCGCGTCCCTCTCTTTTAGGCACCCCTGAAGATTCGAAATTTCAATTTCAATCATGTGGCCAATCGGGTATTCAAATTTCTAATCTACTTCCTAATTTGCAGACCTGTGCAGATGAGATGTGCTTTATTCGAACTCTTCATACCGATCAATTTAATCATGCTCCGGCTCAGATGTTTATGCAGACTGGATTCGAACGATTTGGTCGCCCTAGTCTGGGAGCTTGGGCCAATTATGGTCTAGGTTCACTGAATAAGGATCTTCCCGGATTTGTGGTTATGGTTACCGGGCAGTATCCAGGTGCGGGTAATAGTATTTTTGGCAGTGGTTTTCTCCCTTCTGTTTTCCAAGGAGTTGAATTTCGTGGGAATGGTGATCCGGTTCTGTTTCTTTCCAATCCCAAGGGTGTTGATTCGACTGCTCGTAAACGGGTAGTCGATGCAGTCAATCAATTGAATCAAGAACAACTTAAAGGAGTGGGCGACCCCGAGATTTCCACTCGTATTAGTCAGTACGAGATGGCCTATCGAATGCAGTCAAGCGTCCCTGATTTGAAGGACTTGACCAAGGAATCAGATAGAACATTGAATGCCTACGGTGCTAAGGTTGGAGGGAGTGGATTTGCCAATAATTGTCTGTTGGCTAGGCGCATGGTGGAGCGTGGAGTTCGATTTGTTCAGCTTTTTGATCAAGGTTGGGATCATCATAATTCCGTTTTTAACGGCCTGCCCAATAAGTGTAAACAAGTGGATCAACCCATCGCGGCCTTACTTAAGGACCTGAAAGAACGTGGTCTACTCGACGAAACACTGGTAGTTTGGAGTGCTGAGTTTGGTCGTACGCCGATGGCTCAAGGTGCAAATGGCGGAGGAGAAAAGCGAAAGCTAGGCAGAGATCATCACAAGGAGGCCTTCACTGTATGGATGGCTGGGGGGGGTGTTAAAGCTGGCTATGTTCATGGGCGTACGGATGAACTAGGTTATGGGATAGCTGAGAACCCAGTACATGTAAACGATTTCAATGCTACCTTACTTCATTTACTTGGCCTTAACCACGAAAAGTTAACCTACCGTTCATTGGGTCTCGATTTTCGCCTCACCGGAGTGGAGGATCACCATGTGGTCCGCGATGTCCTAGCTTAAAAGCTAGAATCTTTTTTCTTCCTAGTTTTGATCGGCAAGTTGTGGACCGTTGTCCGTTGGCATGGATTGATGCCATGCCATTAGTTTGCCAGATAGTTTTTTTACAATTTCATGATTTTGATCAGCCAAGTTTTTGGTTTCACCACGATCTTTATTAATGTCAAAGAGCAAAGGATCCGAACCGTCGTATTCGCAGAGCAATTTCCATTTGCCAGATCGGATGGCAAGATCGGGTAAATCTTTTATTCCATAAAATGAGTCTCTGTCTGGCGGGCGCCTAAAAAAGATGTCCTGCTTGCGAGATTTTTTTGATTTACCAAGGAGGATCTCCGGTAAAGATTCGCCGTCGAAAGAGATTCCTTGAGGTGCGGATGTATCACAAATTGTAAGAAGGGTAGGGACAAGGTCGATGGCAGAGAATACGGAATCTCGGTTAACCGTACCAATGGCTTTTTTAGCCATCATTCTCGGTGCCCATACCACGAGAGACGATCGAATACCTCCTTCGAAAAGATGAGTCTTGAATCCACGAAAAGGTCCGGCGACACCAGCCCCTTGTTCAGGTCCATTATCCGAGCAGGCAAGAATTAGAGTATTCTCGGCAAGTTCGGGGTCGTTTTTCACATAATCGAAAAGCTTGCCCAATTGACGGTCCATTTCCTCCAAAACAGAAAGAAAGAGCTGGCGCTTGGAACCGTCTTTCCATTGCTCCACGGGTGGCCAAAAAGGGGTATGTACATCGTCGGGCCAGAGATTGAGGTAAAAAGGTTTCTTGTCCTTTTTCGCCTGTTGGATAAAAGGAACGGCGGCATCGACGAAGCCTTCAGTAATTTTTGATCGTTGCATCCAACGCACACCTTTTCCAAGAATTTCCGCGTGCCCCCAAATGCGACCCGGTCTTTTCGGATCCTGTCCGGGCTTTAGGGTAAGGGGTAGAAGCTTGGGCCCCATTCCTTCAAAATTGGTCAGTGATTGATCAAATCCATAATCTGCTATTGGCGGAGCATCGGCCACATTGCGTTGTCCGCCCATGTGCCATTTTCCAAAGTGACCGGTAGCATATCCGTTTTTTTGTAGTGAGCGGGAAAGCATTGGAGCTTTCGGATCGAGCCATTGAGCCATGCCTCGTTTTTGGTTGTGTTCGCGGTTGCTCAGATAGGAGGTGATTTTCCAATGTTGAGGATATTGACCTGTTGAAATAGCAACCCGTGAAGGAGAGCAAATCGGTGAATTAACATAAAATTGTTCGAAGCGTATACCCTCGTGAGCCAGACAGTCTATATGCGGCGTTTTAGCAGCAGTATTTCCAAAGCAGGAAAAGTCTCCCCAACCCATATCGTCAATGAACACGAGAATGATATTTGGTTTTGTTGCGGCCGTTACACCAGAAAGGCAAAGCGTGGTAAAGAGGAGTAATTTAGAATACATAATAAATAAACTCTGAATTCTAACAATTCAGTGCAACCAACAAAAGGATTTACTTTTTTTTTATTATGTTTTGTTATGGAAATAACATTAATTTAAAAACTTATGAAAATACTCACTCTCTTCTCCTTTATTTTTTTAACCCTCTTCTCTTTTGATTCCCAAGTATCTGCCGATGGACATCAAGGAAACCTTGATGAGATTGGAGAACGAATCAAAAGAGCGGTAAAGTCTGGTGAGATCTCTGAAAAAGAGGGCTGGTCTAAATGGCATTCAGTTGCTCGCGAGCATGGGCACGACGATAACGATGAAGGCTGGAACGAAGAGGGTGACGAAATAGAACGACTCCATCAAGAAATTGAACTTCATGAACTTCGCTTTGAACTCGATCGAATCAAGGAGAGAGAGGTCAATTCTTCAGCAGTCTCCAATAGAAAAGGCGAAGCCAAAAGGGAGTGCCTTCCTTGCGAAAGCAAAGATGAAGAGAATAACGAAATAGAACGACTCCATCGGGAGATCGAAATTCGTAAACTTCACTTTGAACTTGATCGAATCGAACACGAGCATGACTTAGAAAGAAATGAATGGGAACACCAATTCGAAAGGATGGAAAGAGATTTTGACCGGGAGCGTCGTGAGTGGGACATGGAACATTTTCAGTGGAATATGCGCCGTAAACAAATGGAGATGCAAATGCGCGGAGGAATGCCGCGCCCAAGTGCCCGTCCTTCGCATCCTCATGGAGGTAGTCCCAGACCTGATATGCACAGGGGAGGTCCACCTAGAGGAATGATGCCAACCATGGGACGAGGTCATGGTCAGGGGCAGGACAGGAGAACAAAGGATTGTCCTGATTCAAGAGGGAAATCAGATTGCGACAAGAAAAAGGGAAAGTCTGACTGTGGGAAAGGCCGGGCTAAATCAGATTGTAAAAAAGGAAAAGATGCATGTGCAAAAAAAGAATGCTCTAAAACAAGTGATTGTAAAAAATCCGAATCCTGTTCTCAAAAAAGCTCATCTTCTTGTGGCAAAGATAAAAAATCCTGCTCCGATAAAAAAGAAGACTGTTCCAAAAAGAAGAAAAAGTAGTCTAGGTACTGATTCTCTGTCTGAACTTTTTTTTATTTATGAAAAAGCTTATCTTCTTTTCCCTTCCCTTCTTCGTTAGTTCTTTCTTTTGCTTAGTATTTGCCAATGATCATCGCGAGAGAGAAAGAAAAGAAGGCAGAGGAGAGGAGCGGGGACGAGCTGAACTAAAAGAAAAAGAGAAAAGGCATCAGCAAGAAATCCGTAATTCGCAGGAGCGCATGCATACCGAGTCTCGGAAAATTCACGGAGCGGTCCGTGAAGGAGAACTCTCTCAGGAGGATGGTCGTAAGAAATTAGAAAAGTTACACCATCAGCAGCATGAACGGATGAAGGAAGTTCAATGGGGCAGGGTGAAAGAGGAAATTGAGGGGGCCGTTCGTTCGGGAAGAATGTCTCGAGAACAGGCAAATGAAGAATACGAGCGAATCGAAGAAACCCTAAAGCAAAAAGAAAAAGTTGCGGCTGAATTACATCGTGAGCTTCGAGAAGGTATCAAGGAATTGGAAGTGGCAGTCCGAGAGGGAGAATTGAGTAAGGAGGATGCCCACAGAGAAGGAGAGGCATTGCGTCGAAATTTACAAAAAGAGATTCATCTTGCTCATCGGGAAATTGATTTGGAACAACAGGAAAGAAAATTAGACCAAGCGGTGGAACAAGGTCGGATGAGCGAGGAGGAAGCGGTACGGATTAGGGTGAGGGCACACCGTGAAATAGAAGAAGTAGAGAGAAGCCTTCATCGTCATCATGAAGAAGAAGGGGAGCATTCCCGTGAACGAGAGCGGGATCGTCGATTGTGGGAGGGTGAGGATGAACTATGGGAGCAGGTTGCCCGTGGATTAAAGGCAGCAGTTCGTTTAGGAAAAATGTCTGAAAGGGAAGCGCGTGACACTTGGGAAGAGTGGCGACATCATGGAGAAGGCGAAGAGGATCATGAACACGAACATGAAAAACACGAAGAGGAATAAAATTTCGATTAATCTAGCTATTTTTAACAAGAAAAAACAAATGAATAAAATCACTTCTCAATCCATAATCATTTCCTCCATGCTGGTCTTTGCCGGTTTTGTTCACGCTGGTAAGATCCAAAAGCCCGAAGATAGAAGCGGATATGAAAAGAGCAAGGATGTTGGTCTGAAAGCACCCAAGGGTACCGAAGTACTTTTTGATGGGACGATGAAATCAGTTAAGAAAAATTGGGAAATGTGGCCCAAGAAGGATATGGAAATTACCTGGAAGATTATGGATAACCCAAACGGAGACGGAAAGACTCTAATGACAAATGGTGGTAGGAAGTGGGGAACTCATGACTTGGTGACCAAAAAGAAATATGCCAGTTACGAGGGACATGTTGAATTCATCATGATGGGTGCCCGCGGTGATGGAAAGCCCGACGGTTATACAAACAGTGGAGTTTACATGCAGAACCGCTACGAGATTCAGATCGAATCACCCAAGGGAAAAAATATCGAAGACCCGTATAATTGGAAAATTGGCGGCCATGGGATTGCCGCTTTCTGTATGGATCGTGTACCTGACCGGAATGCTTGGAGACCCAACGGTCAATGGCATGCCTTTCATTTTGTTTTTAAAGATGCCAAGTGGGAGGGTGACAAAAAAGTTGCTAATGCCCGAGCCACGGTTTGGTGGAATGGAATCAAGGTTCATGACAACGCCGAGATCCAAAAAGCTAATGGTGGAATTAAGGTAACTTCCGCTCCCGGTGGATTAAAACTGCAGGAACATGGTCAGGATGTGCGTTATCGTAATGTATGGATTATTGATCAAAGCTAGAGTTTATTGATTTTAGTTAGGCTAAAATTTTTTGTCATTAGCTTGTTCCTTATGTGAGCAGGAACAACTTAAATAAGTTCTGTTTGGGGTTTATGATGCTCCTTGCTTTCCTTGGGTTGAAAGCAAGTGGGAATGAGGCGAAGACAAATGTCATTCTCATGATGGCAGATGACTTGGGATACAACGATTTGTCATGCTACGGGAGTGAGCGACAAAAGACTCCTGTTCTCGACCAGTTGGCTAGTGAAGGCATTCGCCTGACTAGTTTCTATGCTGGAGCCACGGTATGCACGCCCTCGCGGATGGCCTTGCTCACGGGAGCCTATCCTCCTCGTTTAGGCTGGAATGGTGGAGTGGTCGGTTATGGACTTAAGACCCATAACGGTTTAGCTCCCCAAGCCCGGACCATGGGCGAGGTATTCAAAGAAGCCGGTTACAATACGGCCCTGATCGGAAAATGGCACTTAGGCGATACGCCTGAATTGCATCCCGCAGGACAAGGGTTCGATCTGACCTATTTTATTGACAAGAGTAATAACCAGACAAAAAAGCTCTGGCGGGGAAGAGAACTAGAAGCCGATCCTTTCAATAACCGTCGCCTGACAGAAAATTTCGTAAACGAGGCGATTAGGTTCATCCGATCAAACAAGAGCAATCCCTTCTTTTTGTACCTGCCTTTCAGTGCTCCTCATTTTCCCGCTCAATCCCACCCCGAATGGGAAGGGAAATCGGCCAATGGGGCTTATGGGGATGTGGTGGAGGAACTAGACGGACGAATTGGCGATATTCTAAACACACTCAAGGCCGAAAAACTTGAATCGAACACCATAGTGGTATTCATTTCAGACAACGGGACTGAGCCGGGACAGAAGCAATGGGGAAGCGGAGAGCCATTCCGTGGACTTAAGTGGAGTGCTCTGGAAGGTGGTACGCGTGTCCCTTGCATCATTCGCTTTCCTCGCGTTATCCCAGCAGGTAAAGTCTCAGATAAACTGATCTCGGCGATTGATCTTTTGCCCACTCTCGCCAGTGCCTGCGGGGTTGAGTTGAAGGAGGGAGAGGGAATAGTGCCAAAGATTGATGGCTTGAATCTTTGGGAGAGTTTGCAAGGAAAGGCCAAGACACATCCTCGGATTAACCTTCTTTACTGGCACGGATGGGCAACGCCACAAGCGATCAGGGTGGAGAACTGGAAGCTCTACTTGGACAAAGTAAAGGAGATTGCTGGGTCGAATAAGGCTCCTGTGCTCATCGATCTGTCCCAGGATTGCAGGGAAGAAAGTAATTTGGCTTCTGAATACCCTGAGAAAGTGAAAAAAATGAAGGAGCTTGCAAAAGAATTACTTAATGAAATCGAAGAGAATTCAATTTCGCTTGGTGGACCACCCGACCCCAAGATGCAAAGCAAGAAAGGTGGAGCATGGCTGAATTGAAAAAAGTAAGCCGGATAGGTTTCCTATTTTGCTTAATCATTAGAATTCTGAATGGAGAAGACGGGCCCAATATCCTCTTTATCGCGATGGATGATCTTAACGATTGGGTCGGTTGCCTCGGTGGCCATCCGCAGGCCAAGACACCAAACCTCGACCGGTTTGCGAATTCCGGGGTTTTGTTCGAAAACGCACATTGTGCGGCACCCGCTTGCAATCCTTCACGCACCGCGGTATTTACAGGAATTTCCCCCCACATATCGGGACTCTATCGAAACGAGCAAACGATGAGGGATATATTGCCAGATGCTGAGCTTTTACCGAAGACATTTTCCAAGGCGGGCTATTGGTCAGGCGGTTCGGGGAAAATGCTTCATTACTTTATCGACGCCCCTTCCTGGGACGAGTATTTCCCCGCCAAGGAAACGGAAAACCCTTTCCCCAAGACCTTGGGGCCTCCGAAGCGTCCCGTCAACTTGCCGAGGGGAGGACCTTGGCAATACTATGAAACGGATTGGGGAGCGATCGAGTCTAGTGACGAGGAGTATGGGGGTGATTACTCGGTTGCTGAATGGGTAGGTGCACGTCTATCCGAGAAGAGAAAAAAGCCATTTTTTCTGGCTTGTGGAATTTATCGTCCGCACGAGCCCTGGTTCGTTCCAAGGAAATATTTTGATGCTTTCCCGTTGGAAAAAATTCAATTGCCACCCGGTTATCGTAAAGATGACCTTGATGATTTACCAAACGCAGGTAAGGGCATGGCTCGTAACCGATACTTCCCTCACATCCGAGCCCACAAACAATGGAAGCAAGGGATTCAAGGCTACCTTGCCTCGATTTATTTTGCCGATGCGATGCTTGGTCGCGTACTTGACGCCTTAGAAAAAGGTCCGCATGCGGACGATACGATCGTGGTCCTGTGGTCCGATCATGGCTGGCATCTTGGGGAGAAAGAACATTGGCAAAAGTTTACCGCTTGGCGTGTCTGCTCGCGGGTTCCCTTGGTTATACGCGTACCGAAAGCAGTCTCCGGTTTACCTGAGGGAACTAAGCCGAGCAGATGTACTAGACCAGTTAACCTTCTCAGTTTAGCGCCAACCCTCCTCGAACTTGCTGGAATATCTCCCTCCGCTTTGCACGACGGCCCCAGCCTTGTTCCTTTGCTTAAAAATCCAGAGGCCGATTGGAGTCATGTCTCACTGACTCACCTTCAGCAACCAGGTAGTTTCGGATTGAGCGATGAAGGTTGGCGTTACATTCGTTACGCTAATGGTGAGGAAGAACTCTATGACATTAGGAAAGATCCCTTTGAATGGAATAATTTAGCAGGAGATAAGAAGAATCTTAAAACCCTGAGGAGGTTACAAAAAAAAGCCCCTGAAAAATTTGCAAAATTAGCTAAGCCAAAAATTGATTCACTTCCTCGTTTGAAATGGCAACCACTCCCAAAAGGCATAAAGGCACCTCCTTCCAAGCCTAATGGAAATTCTTTCGATGTGACTTTCTTGAACCAAGGCAAGAAAAAGGTTCAACTCTTTTGGATGGATCGAGAGGGTGGTCGAAAGCTCTACGCCACGATTGAACCTGGTGGGTTCAAGGCACAGTCGACTAGATTGGGTGCAGTTTGGATGGTTGCACAATTAGAGGGTGAATCCATGGGTTATTTTAGGATAGGCGATCGTAGATCAATGGGTGTAATT
>Ga0209711_10004639_pt1 | contig 10984 bp, 7 predicted proteins | sample ArcticOcean_MG_C_7_FD_187441 | JGI IMG/M metagenome (GOLD analysis project Ga0209711, IMG submission 187441) | Marine microbial communities from western Arctic Ocean - ArcticOcean_MG_CB11_88 (SPAdes) (version 2) | ecosystem: Environmental > Aquatic > Marine > Oceanic | place: Arctic Ocean... | reverse complement strand
CTGCGCCATTAGCCCCTACTATTCCTATTATTTTTCCTGAAGGAAGCGATAAATCTAGATTTTCTAGCACCTTGGATTTTCCATAAGATTTAGATAAATTACTTATTTCTATCATGAGAGCAGTGGGTTTAAATTAGCAAGTGCTTTTTTATAAAACACCGGAATAACTATAATTACTAAAGGCGGGATCATCAAGCACAGTCCTAAAGCTATGCTTTGGATAACATTCATTTCTATAGGGAAATATGCGTATTTCCCTAGGAGGCTAGTGAGGGTAAATAAAAGCCCGAAGACCATAAACATTGTGACTAGCAGAATCTCATCAGGAAAAAACCCTAACAATAAGATGATGAAAGGAAGAGAAAGTAGCAGCATGTTTCTAGCTGCGAGTTTCATTTTCTGCCACAGAAACCCCCTGGCATTTTGGACATAAATGGTCACGAAAGATATAGGTTCTGGCTTGGTAAAGAAAAACGCCATGGATATAAGTGCGATTAAAAACGAGACTAATCCAAGGTTGAAGTTGTTTACCTGCACAGCTTTATAGATGACAAAAAGGACAACAAGATAAAGCGGCCAAATAGTTCTAAATCCTTGAATGAATTCAAATGGGTGTTTTTTAAATGGGGTAGGAGCAGGGGGCATCTGAAGTGTGGTGGAAGTCCGCTGTGACATCATAAATAGAAATGGACTAAGAATAACAACCCCAAATAATAAAAAGGTATGCATAAAAAATCCTGAGGAAAGCAGAATCAGAAAGAACGGAAATGCTAACAAGGAAGCTTCTGCACTTTGAATTTTAAGGATTTCTTTTCTAGAGTAAATACCTCTATAAAAGGAAGTGCGTTTTTTACGGAATGCCAGTGAAATGGATGCTGCTCCCGCCAGAACGATTAGAAGTGATGGCTTTTCAGTCATTATTCCTACATAGAAAGCGAGAGAAAGAAACAGCAGCGCTGACACTAAAAAAACGGGTGTAGGATGAAAACCTAATTCTTCAATTTGCCTTCGCAGTCTTTTATATTCAAGTGTAAAGTGAAATTTCATTCAGTGAAATAAACGAGCAAAGTAAATAAGTGTTTTGCAGTATTGTCAGGATTAACATAATTATGGAGTTAAACCAATTCTCTATCCACCCAGTCTCCATGCAGACGGATGAGTTCTATGAGTTCATCTACAGCTTCCGCTTCAGGTACATTTTTCTTCACTACATCTTGTTCTTTGTAGAGCGTGATTTTACCTTTCCCAGTCCCTACATAGCCATAATCAGCATCGGCCATTTCTCCTGGACCGTTTACGATACAGCCCATAATTCCTATTTTAATTCCTTTTAGGTGGTCTGTTCTTACTCTAATTTTAGCAGTAGTTTCTTGCAAATCAAAGAGTGTTCTTCCGCAGGATGGGCAGGAGATGTATTCTGTTTTGGAGATTCTGGTTCTAGTAGCTTGAAGGATTCCAAAAGCAGTTCTGTTTAAGTTCTCCGCTGGTTGGTCTGTAGCTGTAATCATGATTCCATCTCCTAAACCATCTAGTAAAAGTGCTCCGTTATCTGCAGCTGCATGTAGCTGAAATGTGCTTTCATCTAATCCAGAATAGCTGAACCAATTAATTATCGGAGTGCTTAGTCCGGCATTAATTAGAGCGAAATAGGCGGCTCTTACTTCTGCCATTGCGTGCTCATTTTCAGTATGTAGAATTAATACGGTGTTTTCGTTTTGGCGCAGCAATGTTAAAAAGGCCTGATCCAACTCTGCATAAGAAGCCGTGACGAAATGTAAGTGCTTCAGCTTAGAGATTTCTGCGTATTGTAGCACTGATAACACTGGGAAATGCCGGTCTTTCTGTTCCCAATTTTCAAAATCTTGGAGGATTCCAAATGTTCCCGGAATTTCAAAATCAATAGAATTTTTCCCGATGTACGCATAGTCTGAAGCCATGTCTGTTAAGCTCCATTTATCTAAAGGAACTGAATAGTGTAGTCCAAAACTGAAGAGTGATGCAGCAGTGATTTTCTCTCTGTGGCTCAAGTCATGAATGACTCTGGGCACCTCATGGTCTCCTATGTTTTCTATTTGTGCGCTTTTTCTCCTAGAATAAGAAAATGGATCTAGCGGATAGTGCTGAGGGTTGATTTCAGTGCCTTTTCTATTCTTATATCTCTCAGCTAAAGCTTGGGCTACTGGGATTTCAAACTCGGGTTCCTCAGTTAACGAAACACGAATGGTATCTCCTATGCCGTCTTCTAATAATGCGCCTATTCCCACAGCAGATTTTATTCTACCATCTTCCCCTTCTCCAGCTTCTGTTACGCCTAAGTGCAGCGGGTAATTTCTGCCGGTCTCCATCATATCGTGCATGAGCATTCTGTAAGCCTGAACCATCACCTGAGTATTACTAGCTTTCATAGAAATGATGATGTCATAGAACCCTAAATCTTCACAGATACGGATGAACTCTAAGGCAGATTCCACCATACCTTTAGGAGTATCTCCGTAATGAGAGAGGATTCTGTCTGAAAGAGAACCATGGTTAGTTCCTATTCTTATAGCCACTTTATTGGCTTTGCAAAGCTCTACCAAAGGAGTAAATTTCACTCTGATTCTTTTTAGCTCAGCTTCATAAGCCTCTGGAGTATATTCTAGCTCCTCGAATTTCTTTTTGTCAGCATAATTTCCAGGGTTGACTCTTACTTTCTCTACTATTCCTGCAGCCACTTCGGCTGCATTAGGCGTAAAATGAATGTCTGCCACCAGCGGAGTGTCATATCCTTTTTCTTTCAGGGCTTGTTTGATGGGCTCTAGATTAAAGGCCTCTTTTTTAGATGGAGCAGTTATTCTGACTAGTTCACAGCCAGCGTGTATCATTCGAATACTCTGAGCTACGGTGCCTTCCGTGTCCATGGTGTCTGTGGTGGTCATAGACTGGATTCGGATAGGGTTGTTTCCTCCGAAGCCTATTTTTCCTACGAGGACTTCTCTGGTGCGAAACCTCTCATAATTGAATAGGGATGGAGCGTATTTTTTACCGTCTGACATGCACACAAATTAACGATGATTCTAAAAGAAAATGATAACTAAATGGTGTTAATTTTCACTAGAGTGAAACGTTATTTCTATTCTTCTATTGGCGTCACTTTCTGCTTGAGTTTCTGGTTTAGGAAACAAGAGCTCTTCTCCTCCTTTGCCTATAGAATCTATCCGACTAGAACTAATTCCTTTTTCCATCAAGAATAACTTAATGGCGCTTGCTCTGGCCAGAGATAATTCGTAAACATTTTGGAAGTTACTTTCTTTTCTTAGGAGTCTAGAGCTGTTTTTTTTCCCGTTTACATGGCCGGTGATGGTTATGGAATAGGAGTCATCAAAAATTAAAAACTCAGCCAGTTGTTCTAATTCTGGAAGGGCACTTTTATAATACCTGTCACTATTCCCATAGAATAGGATGTCATTTAAGCGAACGACTTCCCTCTTATTACTCGCTATTTTTGTTTGAAATTTATTATCTTCTAAGGATAAAACAAAGTCTTCTTTGGGTTCTGTTTTCAATTCGGGAACCTCTTGTGCTGTTATTTCGGCTACTGAAAACTCTTCGGGAAACAATTCTTTACATCTACTTAGAGAGACTACCTGCTCCTTCTCTTTTAGGAAAAGAGTGATCTTAACACATCTGTTCAAATTGGAATTACAATCGTAAGCGGGCTGTTCCTCTCCTATGTTTACGGATTTAAATTCAGTATTAGAAAGGTAGTTTTCAGCGATGAAAGTTTGTACGGACAGGATTCTTTTTTCAGCCAAGAGTTTATTGTAAGCGGCACTGCCAGAGTTGTCGGTAAACCCCATTAAAGAAACTGATTCTGGGTAAAAATTGGCCTCCCAAGGGAATAACGCACTAATAATTTCTTCTCCAGCTTTCGATAGGCTAGATTGATTGAAATCAAAAAAAACAGTGGCTTCTATTCGTTTCGTAGATAATTCTTGTGATGAGGAGTAAATTCCAAGGATAGAAAAGCAGAGAACGAGAAAGGCATTTTTATAAAATGCAGACATGATTTAGGTTATTGGCTAGGAATAAAGATAGTTTAAAAAGTATAAACGCGGGATTTATTTTAGAGACACGGCTTTAAGATGACGGTGTTCTTCATTTTTTCCATTTGCACAATGGGTTAAATTGGGATGCTGAATGTATTGCTTGTAAAACGGTCAATCAATCTGCTATTCATCCGCTTTTGAAAACATTCCTTATGGTGGAACGGCTTATTCCGAAAATCCAAACTTGGCGTTCTCAATTAATACCTCAAACTTCGTGAGCTTTTAGGAACATTTTTTGAGCTTTTCAACACCCTCGTTCGTTTAATTTCTTAGTAATTTTGACTGGTTAAAATTCATAAAAAAGGTAAATTCGACATATAATTTAAAAAAATGAAAAAATTTAACTCGGTGGTCAATTGTTCAACATTAGCATACTTCTTAGGAGTAATGTTTTTTAGCTGTTTAGCCCAAAAATCCTCTGCTCAAACTAGTTGTGAAGCAGACCATAACGTTCTACTTTCAGAATTTTCTTTCACGCCCGAAACTCTTGTTATATTGCCAGGGGAATCCGTTGCGTTTATAAATGTTCAGGGGACACATAGCGTGAATGGAGTAAATAGTACAACCTCTGGAGAGTCCTTTAACAACCCGGTAGAATTTTATTTCCCCGAGAGTGAAGGCACCACTGAAGGCACCTGTATGGGGGTCGTTACTTTTGATGTCCCAGGCATTTATAATTTTGATTGTGACATAGGTTTTCATGCAGAATTAGGGATGTTAGGAAGTATAACTGTTGATGCTTACACCATTTCTGACCTTCTTGCTAGCGGCCAAATACCAGAAACCTTTCAGTCCTCCTTTGCAATGAACCTTTACTATTCAAATACCATTGATCCCGACGCCATTTCTGACATCAACTTGAATGGAAATCAACCTTACACGATTTTTTTACCAAACGATCCAGCAGTAAATGCGATTTTAGATGATTTTGGTGATCCGGAACTCAGTCAGAGTGATCTTCTCGGCTTTATCGATCTGCCGGCAGCACTTGGCTATAACATTGTCGAAGGCTTATTCATGTCTGAAGATCTACAAGATGGACAACTTTTACCTACGACATACGGACAAGACCTTCTGATAAGTGAGGTTAATGGTTCATTTATGGTTGATGATGCAACCATTGTTTCTACGAATTATACCGCAGATAATGGAGTTGTGCATATTATCGACAAAACCTTAGCGCCATCAGGACTGCCTGCAATGTCTGTTTGGAATATTATCGAAGATAGTGAGAACCATCAATTTTTTGAGGATGCGCTAATTGCAACAGGGTTTAAAACAATTCTGCGTAAGCAGAGTGAAATGGTGGGTAACAGTCAATCTCCTCAAGGGCCTTTTACTGTTTTTGCACCAACTGATGAAGCCTTGGAGGCATTTTCAGAGGCTGCAAACTTGACCCAAAATGAGCTTCTAGCATCTTCACTAATAGATGATCTTGTTGCACACCATATCTTAAATAATGAGTATGAAAGTGCAAATATTTCAAACAACCAACTTTTTCCCAATTTCAATGATGAGTTCCTTTTGATGACTTTAACTGATGGCAATCTATTCGTTGACGGAATAGCTATTACGATTACCGATGTTATGGCATACAATGGTGTAGTTCATGTGATAGATGCTGTATTGCCTATTGACTTTCCTTCAACAAACGGCACTTGTGGAGTTTGGACACTAAACATGTATGATTCGGATGCTGATGGCTGGGAAAGCACAGATTTATATGTTGAAGTAGATGGAGAGATTATTTCCATTGAAAATGGACCAGTTGGCGAATCATCTTCATTGGAATTTGGAGTGAATTTGGGTGACATTGTGAATTTATACTACATATCAACAGGATCCTCAAGTGGTCAATACTACAGCTTAATTGATGGTGAAAATCAACAAATTGCTGTCTCAGGACTCAATAACTCCCCAGTGAGTTCCATAGGCTTGTTTGCATGCCCAGAAACCCCAAGTTGCGGGATACTCGAAATTGTTATGACTCATGAATTTCAGGAGGGTTGGGCCAATAATCAACTTCAGGTTGTTAAGAATGGTGAGTTATTCTTATCAATTCCTTTCTATTTTGGGTCTGAGCAGACTACCTTTATACAAGCAGATGATGGAGATATTTATGACTTTTTATATGAAGGAGGGCAAAGTTTTGATCCTCAGTATGAAGGCTATAAAATCTTTGGCCCAGACGGAAGTATGCTAGTGAACCAAGATATAAGTGGGCAAATTCCTGAGAGCACCTTCGGCTTAACAACTTGTGAGGTTGATTTATCGATTGAAGAATTAATAGTTGAAGCTATTAATGTTTACCCTAACCCAACAAATGGGCTAATAAATATTAAACTTTCAGATGAATTTTACAAGTCAGATATCCAACTGATTGACATTAACGGAAAAATAATTGCTTCTTGGCAAAGTTTCACCAACAGTCAATTAGACTTAAGTGACTTCGCTCAGGGGGTTTATATCTTGGAGTTTCAAGGCAGAACGGAAGTGGGACGAAAAAGGTTGGTTATAGAGTAAGTTACCTTCTCAAGGCAGAGGATAAATATTTTTTTCCTCCGCATGAACTTTTCTTTAAGCTTGGGAAGCCACATCTGGCCTAATAAATGAATAATTTCTCTGTTATTTTTATTTCGTTTGGCTAGAAGACTCCCTATAGTGATAAGGTCATACTTAGCTAACTTTACATCTACTTAAACATTGTGCTATAATATTTTGATTTGAGTGTTTGACTGTTAATCTTTGTAATGCAAAAAACCTGGAGAATATGACCAATGAATACCGAGCCTTAATAATTTCTGAAAAAGAAGATGGCGAATTTGATCAACGGGTAAAAAGGGTCTCTTTTGATTTTTTACCGAAGAACGAGGTCGTTATAAAAGTTCATTATGCCGGGCTCAACTATAAAGATGCTCTTTCTGCAACTGGGCATAGAGGGATCACGAGGAATTACCCACATACTCCAGGGGTGGATGCTGCGGGTATAATAGTATCTGATTCTACTGGAAAATTCTCTGAAGGGGATAAGGTGATCTGTACCAGCTATGATTTAGGAATGAATACTCCTGGTGGGTGTGCGGAGTATATTTCTGTTCCTGCTAGTTGGGTGGTCCCATTACCAGCGGGGATTTCTTTAAAAGACAGCATGGTTATGGGAACAGCAGCTTATACTGCAGGGTTGGCGCTTTATAAAATGGAATTGTCTGGTCAAACTCCAGAGATGGGTGAAATAGTGGTGACTGGAGCTACCGGTGGCGTGGGCTCCATGGCAGTGGCCATATTGGCTAAGGCGGGTTATAGTGTGGTGGCTTCTACGGGTAAAAAAGACAAGTATTTCTACCTTTTAGAGATAGGTGCTAAAAAATGTATAGGCCGAGAGGAGGTGGATGATAAGAGTGATAAACCGCTTCTGGCCTCAAGGTGGGCTGGCGCCATAGATAATGTAGGAGGAAATACATTGGCGACTCTTCTTAAAACATGCGGAAGAAACGGAAATGTGGCTTCTATAGGATTAGTAGATTCAGCAGAGTTGACTACTACAGTTTACCCATTCATTCTGAATGGAGTTAACCTTCTAGGAATAGATTCGGCTCAAACTCCTGCAGATATTAGGCTGAAAATATGGGAAAAATTAGCTACCGATTGGAAACTGGATAATATTAAGGACATGCAAACTATCGTAGGTCTGGATGATGCTTCACGCTACTTGAATAAAATACTAAAAGGAAAGACTATAGGGCGAGTTATAGTTGATCTTAATATCTAATTTCTCTAAGGGTGTAGGATTCGTCTTACATTATTATAAGCACTTAGGTAACTTAGAGAAGTTAACTAGTGACGTATTTTTATGGATAAAAATTACCTATATAAATACATGCTCATGGACTTAGCTAAACCTTTAAATGCAGACGAAAACTTTCTTAATGCTTTAAGTCATGATTTAAGAGAACCTGCCAGAATGGTGAGTCAACTTCTAAAGCTAGTAAAGGTTAAGTCTGAAAAGCAATTGGACCAGGATACTACGGATTATTTAGACTATGCCATCAATGCGTCTGATAAAATGGATGATATGATAAGGGCTCTTAATAAGCTGAATAAGGCTAAGTTATATGAAGAAGAAGAATCTTCATTTTCACCTTCAGTTCTATTAGAAAAGGTTATGCATAAGCTAAGAAATGAATTGAAACTCTCAAATGCTCGCTTGAAGTTAGACCTGGATGACACGTGTTATGGAAAGGCTGATTTTTCTCAATCAGTTCTGATAGAGTTGATTTCTAATAGCGTTAAACATGCGAAATCGGAAGCAGGGTTGGTGCTTTATGTTTCGGTTAAACAGCGGGGTTCTGACGTTCAAATAAGAGTAGAGGATAATGGAAAAGGGGTGCCTGATTTTTGGTTCAAAAGGGCTTTCGACCCTTTTAAAAAGGCAAACAAAGATTCTTTGAATTCAGGAATTGGTTTGACAAGGCTTAAAATAATAACCGAAAAATTCGGTGGAAAAATAGCTATGAATAGAACCAAAGAACTGCATACTTGTGTAACTTGTACTCTTAGTTAAAAAATTAGAGTACATTTTAATGAAGACTATTAATATACTGGTCATAGAGGATAGTATTCAGGATTATTTAATTCTGAGGGAATACATAAACAGAATTGATAGTTTTAACACAGAACTAGTTCACTGTGAAAGTGTGTCTGCTGCTGAGTGCTTATTAAAAGGTAGCAAGTATGATTTGATTTTTCTCGATTTATTTCTTTCAGATACTTTTGGTAGAGAGTCTTTTCTTCAGCTAAAAAAATTAGAGCGCTACACCCCTATAGTCGTACTGTCAGGATTAACAGATAAGAGTACAGCGCTAGAAATAGTTCAACTAGGGGCACAGGAATATATTGTAAAAGGTGATTTCGATGAGTTACTGATAGAGAAGGCTATAATTTATAGCATCGAAAGGCAGCGATTCCAACAAAGGGTGCAGATCTCTGAAGAAAGGCACAGACTTACGTTTAAGAACGCAGGTGTAGCTCTTGGAGAATATGACGCCAGAGAACTCTATGATTTCATTCAGAATCTTAAGCAAAGTGGGATGAAACATGCTTCAGATTATCCAATAGATAATATGCAAAAAGCGATGGAGATTAGGGAGAAAATCTCTATGGTTATGGTGAATAACGAGGCGCTGCGTTTGTTCGAGATGAATGATAAGCAGGACTTTTCAGAAAACTACATTGATGTGCACACTTTGGATTCAGTAGTTATTTTACAAAATTTATTTAATGCTATCTGGTATGAAAATGACTCTTTTGAAGTTATTGCTAAATACAAAAGAAGAAAATCAGATCAGGATTTAGTTCTGTTGTCTAGGGTATCTATTTTCGGTTTTGAAGAAAAAAAATGTAGTGTTATTAAATCGGGAACCGACATTAGTGAGCTGATCCTAAAGGAAAAACAAATAGCTCGTCAGAATAACTTGGCTGAGGCTTTGTCTAACTCTACGATGGCTCTTCTTGAAGAAGGGCCGGCGAATAATCAATTGGTTAAGGCCTTAGGTTTGCAGGCAGAAGCGTTAGGAGTAGATTATGTCTCTATTATTAAAATAGAACGAAAACAAGGGAAGGAATATCTTTTTTCCCATGAGAACTGGACAAGAAAGGATGAGTATACTTCATCCTCTAATTATTGGATTTATGAGACTTCTATAGAGGATTTAGGGATCTCCGATGAAACCAATAAACTATTTACTGATGGTGCTATTAGGGTGAAAGCAGCAGAAGACTTGCCTAAAGGGGCTTTTAAAGAATTACTAAAGACCTTAAAAATAAAGTCTATACATATATCCCCGATTTTTGTAAAAAGTAGTTTCTGGGCTGCTGTGCTTTATGTGAATTATGAAAATGAGCGTGAGTGGAAAGATGAAGAGCACATTAATATAAAATCATTCTCTAATAGTATTGGTTCGTTTATAGCCAGAAATAATGTGGAGATGGAGCTCTTAGAGCTTAATGAGCAGTTAGAGTCTCGAATACAAAAGAGAACGCAAGATTTAACAGAAGCTATGGAAGAATTAGAGTCTTTCAGTTATTCCGTGTCTCACGATTTAAGAGCACCACTTAGAAAAGTAGGGGGGTTCTCGCAAATACTAGAAAAAGAGTACTCTGGAGAACTGCCTGAGAGAGCTAAACATTTAATGAATAATATAAAAGATGGAGCCCACGAAATGTCGCAGTTGATCCATGATTTATTAGAGTTTAGTAAGCTTGGCAGGCAGAAATTATCCTTCTCTGATATAGATATGAATAATTTATGTCAGGGAATCATCAATGATACTGTGGCCCTTTATCCTAGCCTTAACATTGACATGAGCTTGAACTCCTTAGAGAATGCTAAAGGAGACAGAAATTTAGTTAAGCAGGCCATTTCAAATTTGGTGTGGAATGCAGTGAAATTTTCGTCAAAAAATGATCTCATCGAAATACAGGTGGACTGCACACGCCAGGGATCTATGAATATTTATTCTGTTACAGATAATGGAATAGGAATAGACATGAAATATGCTGATAAAGTCTTTAGTGTCTTCCAAAGATTACATACCAAAGAACAATACGAAGGCACAGGAGTGGGGTTAGCCCTAGTAAAAAGAATTATAAAGAAACATAACGGTAAAGTCAGTGTTCAGGGAGAGTTAGGCAAAGGAGCTACTTTTTCTTTCAGTCTTCCCGCCTCCTCTAAAAATACTGTAACTCCACCTGCTAAAAATCCAGTATCAATCCAGTAGCCTCATTTTTTTTCTAATTTCACCGATTTCGCGCTTAGTGATCTCTAACATTTTCTCTACGTCTTTCTTTAGAGCCTCAGCTCCTTTAGAATGCCCGAAGAAACCAATGTTGTTTTCATA
>Ga0209711_10004630_pt1 | contig 10991 bp, 8 predicted proteins | sample ArcticOcean_MG_C_7_FD_187441 | JGI IMG/M metagenome (GOLD analysis project Ga0209711, IMG submission 187441) | Marine microbial communities from western Arctic Ocean - ArcticOcean_MG_CB11_88 (SPAdes) (version 2) | ecosystem: Environmental > Aquatic > Marine > Oceanic | place: Arctic Ocean... | reverse complement strand
CTCACGAAGCAGTTCGAGCGTTTCGGATTGGCGCGAAAAGCTCTCAGGACGGCCCTCTTCCAGGGCGTAGACGCGGAATTCGAGGCTTCCGAGACGCTCGTAGTCGACGTCGTGGATCTGCCGGAGGCTGCCGGCGGCCGCATTTCGTGGGTTCTCAAAGGGGCGGAGCTCGCGCTTGACTCGACCTTTGTTGAGCTGCTCGAAGGCGGCAAGCGGCAAAACCATCTCTCCGCGCACGGAGGCTATGGCCGGTGGGCTATCCGTCTCCAGCGTTTTCGGAATCGAAGGGACGTGGCGAAGGTTTGTGGTGACGTCTTCCCCCGTCTGTCCGTCTCCACGTGTTAGGCCTTGGGCGAAACGACCGTTTTTAAAGATCAGTTCGATGCCAGAACCGTCTAGTTTGGGTTCCGCAATATAGTCGAGGGTGCGAGCTGGGGGTGTCTCGTCTCTATCGTCTGCCTCCGTATCTTGCAGCAGCATGCGCGTGATCCGCGCATCGAAGGCACGCATCTCATCAGCGTTCATCGCGTTGTCGAGGGAGAGCATCGGCGAACGGTGGGGAGCTGTCTCGAAGCCCTCAGCGGGCGCGACCCCGACTTGCTGGGTCGGCGAGTCGGCGGTCAAGAGGCTCGGATGGGCTGCCTCCAGCGCAATCAACTCTCGTCGAAGCAGGTCATAGTCGGCGTCGGGAATTTCGGGCGCATCACTTTGGTAATAGAGAGTGTCGTGATGACGCAGCGAAGTCGCGAGTAGGGCGGCCCGCGACCGAGCATCCGGAGGAATATCTTCATCGGATGCTGCGCCGCGTGATTTCGTAGCGGACGCCTTCGTAGGGCCGCGCTTCTTAGCCGTCGCTTTCTTTGCGCTCTTTGCCTTTGATTTGCCGTTACCCGCTGCCACGGTTCGCCTTCACCTTTGCTTGTTTTCGGGCCCCTATGCGACGAGGGGCGTAGTAGAGATCACGCATTTCATGACTGCCGACATACTGCCGAATGCCTGCACATTCTGCGTCTTCTCAAGGTCGAAGTGTGTATGGAAATCACTTCAAGGGAGCTTTCCGCGCCGCCGATGAACCCACAAGTCCACGAGTTATCCGGGTCTTTTCTTGACTTGGCCGACGTTACCACGCGAATCGCATCGCATCGGCCGTTCGAATGGAGTCTCGACTCGTGGGCGAATTAAGGGAGCTAGATGGGCAAGCGGATGGACATGGAAGAGCCGAAGACGTGCTCCGAGTTGGTAGATGCCGATGAGGAGGCATTGCGACTTCAGCTCGAAGCAGTGGTGTCCCGAGTTTTGACCCTGGAATCTGAGCTTTCGAAGCATGCGCGCAGGCGCGCTGATCTGATCCACCTCGTGAGCCATGAACTGCGAACTCCGATCACAGTGATCGGCGGCTTCGCTCGGCTTTTGCAGAGCGAAGGGCACGGCTTGCTGAACGAGGAACAGCATCGATTCGTTTCGGAGGGGCTGAAGGCTTGTCGCAGGCTCGATGACTTCGTGGGCGATCTACTGGAGGCTCGAACGGATTCGGAAACACCTTTCGTGGTGAAGCCCGTGCTAGGCGACCTCCATGAGTCGATCGAGGATGGGCTCGAGTCACTGATGCCACTTCTCGCAGACCGTGGGATGAAGGTCGAACTGATGTTGCGCGCGAGCGATCCGCAGATTCTCTTCGACGACAGGCGAATCGGGCAAGTCGTGACGAATTTGACGACGAACGCGATCCGCTACGGAAATCCTTCGGGCATCGTCCGCATAGGCACGTCCGATCTCTTAGCAGCGTCGAGCGGGACTGGGATCGAAGTCGTCGTGGAAGACGATGGCCCAGGCATCGCGGACGGCGATCGCGAACGCATCTTCGCGCCATTCGTTCGTGGCGAGGGCACAGCAGAGAGCCACGGGCTCGGGATCGGTCTTGCGATCTGTCGCAGGATTATCGAGGCGCATGGCGGACAAATCCGCGTCGAATCCGGGTCGCTAGGCGGCGCTCGGTTTGTTTTTGAATTACCGCGTACATCGTACACGGATGGGAAGGACTAACAATATGGCATTCTCTCTACCGAGAGCAGCACGCAGTGGCACAGATGGCAGTGTCGCAGATGAATCGCCGCGACCGCCTCGCGCGCTGATCGTGGACGACGCGGAGGGCATGCGTGCCTATCTGGCGACGCTCTTCGAAACCCGCGGATTTGAGGTCGATACCTGCGAGGACGGCGGCCGTGCGCTCAAGTTGCTCGAAAATGGTGTGGATCCCGATGTGATTCTGCTCGACGTGATGATGCCTGGGACCGATGGTCTCGCCGCGCTAGCGAGAATTAAGGAAGCCTGGCCAGAAGTCCCTGTACTGATGGTTTCCGTCGTCGGGAAGGCAGAGACCATCGTCGAAGCCATGCAGCTTGGTGCCGCCGACTACCTGACCAAACCCTTTGAAGAGACGGAGCTCGATGGAGCGCTGGATAGACTTGGCTTACACAGCACTCGCGCGGGAGCCGCGCGTGAGTCGGGCGCCGGGATAGTGGATCCGTCGCGCACGGTTTGGGTGAGTCCGGCGATGTGCGGGATTCGTGAAGTGGTTGAACAGATTGGCGATACCGACGTCACGGTCCTGATTCAGGGCGAGAGTGGCGCGGGTAAGGAAGTCGTCGCAAGGGAAGTACACGCGGTATCGAATCGTTCGAGCGGTCCTTTTGTGAAAGTGAATTGCGCGGCGCTTCCGACGGAACTTCTTGAGAGCGAGCTCTTCGGCTACGAAAAGGGTGCATTCACCGGCGCGAACGGCCGCAAACAAGGCAAGTTTGAACTCGCGCATGGCGGCACGATCTTTCTCGATGAGATCGGTGAGATGTGCCCGTCGCTTCAAGCCAAGCTCTTGCAGGTCCTGCAGGATTCAGAGTTCACGCGGCTGGGCGGGAACCGCGAGGTTAGGGTCGACGTTCGCGTTGTCTGCGCGACGAACCGGTCTCTCGTGGAGATGGTCGCGGCAAAGGACTTCCGTGAAGACCTTTACTTCCGGCTCAACGTTGTCGCAATCGACATCCCGCCACTCCGGGAACGCCGGGAAGAAGTGCCGCTGCTCGTAGAGACATTCCTAACACGTTATTCCGCGCTTTATGAACGTCGGCACCCGGGACTCTCGCAGCGATTCATTGAAGCGCTGAACGTTTATGCTTTCCCTGGCAATGTTCGCGAACTCGAAAACATGATCAAGCGAGTGGTCGTCTTGGAGAGTGAAGAATCCGTTCTAGTCGACCTAACGTCTCCCAAGCAGGGGAGTCGTGGGGGCAGGCGAGCAGAGTTGGATGCGCTTCTCGAAGAACTCGAGGAGACGGCGGGAGATTTTCCTCTCCTAGAAGTTGGTAAGCGCTTCGCTCAGGAAGTCGAACGCGAAGCGATCGAGCATATGCTTCAAATGACCGGGTGGAATCGGAAGCAAGCCGCTGCTCGCCTCGGGGTCAGCTATAAGACGCTGCTACAGAAAATTCGAGACTGCGGCGTCGAGATTCGCGGCTGAGAGATGCGGGCTGCGTGATCGATGGGTCGCGCATGGATCGGGTCTTGTTCACGCTTAGATAGGGCTAGATCCAGCTCACGGTCATCAGCGGGTAAAGACAGTGCTAGTGCTTTGCGCGGTTCTCATCGAGGACCTTTTCGAGGAAGACGGCCATACGCCGCGCGAGGTCGTCTCTAATAAATCCGTTGTCGACCCAATTGCGGCCGGACTCGGCGCGTAGCCGCGCAGATTCCGGATCGCTCATGATGTTTTCGATGGCGCTCACCATCTGATCCTCAACCTCGGGATCGATTACGAGGGCGCCGTTCGCTTCTTCCATCATGCGTCGGATTTCGCCTTTTGCAGCTAACACGACCGGTCGCTCTTGAGCGAGGAACTCGAAGATTTTCGAAGGGATGACCGTTTCGAAAACGGGTAGATCGCGAAGCATCACCAAGAGTAGATCGATCGAAGCGATCCAATGGGGCATCGCCTCACGAGGCTGCAATCCGAGCATGACGATGTTGTTGAGGCCGCGCCGGGCAATGTCTTCCTCGAGCTTCTCGCGATCTGCGCCGTCTCCGATCAGCACGAAACGAAGCTCTGGCCGATTCTTCATCCGTTCGGCGACGTCTACGAGTAGCGTCAGGCCATGGGCAAGGCCTAACGTGCCGACATAGGCGACGGTGAAGTGGCCGTCGAGGTCGTGCTTCGCGAGGAGCTCTCGATCGGGCTCGCGCGGCTTGAACATCGTTGGATCGATCCCGTTGTAGATGAGTTCGATGTTCTCTTCCGCGACGCCGCGATCCCGGATGTGTTGGCGGAACGTGCGGGTGTTTACGACGACGCCTGCCGCACTGCGATAGAGCCACCGCTCGAGCATTTCTAGCGTCGACAGGATCGGCCCCGGGCCAAGCTGTCCAAGCTCGACGACGGACTTGGGCCAGAGGTCACGGATCTCGAGTACGAAGGGACGTCGCTTAAGTTTGGCGACGACTGCGCCGGCGAGGCCGGCGAAAAATTGGGGACTCGTTGCAATGACGAGATCCGGCTTATCTGCCTTGAATGAGGCGATAATCGATGTGGCCGCGAATCCTAGATAGTTTACGACGCGTCGCGCGAAGCCCGAGTTAGGCGTCAGGTACATCCAGGTGCGGATCACCCGAATGCCGTCGATCGTTTCTTCCTGGTACAGACGGTTTTTATAGCCATCGAAGATTACGCCGCGCGGATGGTTCGGCACGCCGGTGATGACTGTAACTTCGTGTCCGTCCGCGACCCATCTCCGGCAATGCTCGTGGGTTCGATTCGCCGGAGCGTTCACCTCGGGCGGGAAGTTGTGTGTGAGAAAGAGAATCTTCATAAATTAGATAGGGCGTGCCTGCGCTCGGGTGACTGTCCTAGCCGTCCCCGGATTCGCCTAGTTAGGCACGTAGTCCGACAAGAGCGGGGTCACCGTTCGTGCAAATTCCTGGAAGGTCGCTTCCGCTGCTTCTTCGTCTCCGAATTGGATCGGGACGGTGAAGCGTACGAGAGAACCGTCGGTGCGACCTAATCGTGCGCGGTCTAGGAACATCCAGAAGATCTTGTGATGGCTACGTGCGATCACTCGTCCACGGGAGTGGTACCAGAAATAGACGAGGGACCGCTGATTACCTTTTGCGATGATGAATCGCTTGGCTTCTCCGGTGGGGCCGGCGCCGGCTTCCGCCAAGAAGTTGATCGGGACGACCTGCGAATCGATGACGTCCCAGCCACTGCCAGGCAGGCAATGCTCCGGCGGATGAATCGCGGTGGCCTTGCCGGATTCGCGATCGCGGGTCTGGCGCTCGTGGTAGCCGACGTAGAGATGGACGGCCGAATTCGGTTCGGCACGATAAAAATTGCACGAGATATAGTCCGTGACCATGAGATTATTGATCGTCTTTTCGTCGATCTCCTCACGGCCCATGCATCCCCAGCTCTCAAGCTCGTTCGGGAACTGCGCGAACAGGGCGCGGTCTGGAATGATTTCAGCGCTTCCGAGGTACCAATAGACGTACCCGTTCATGATCAAGAAGATGAGGGCTGCAGCGATTTTCGTCATGAGGAAGTGCTCGCCTCAGCGTGGCCGTCGCCCGCGCCTTCGGTGTTGTTAGTGGAGTCGGATGAGTCGGGCTCGTCCTGAGCCGGCTCGCGGAGGCCTAGAAGGAATTCGATGAGGCGTCCTTCGCCAAGCAACATAAAGAAGGCCATTCCAAAGGTGATGATCCCCTGGAAGTCATGGACCGGGCCTCCAGCCGCTTCTTCGCCGAAATGGTGTGCGAGAAATCCAGTGAGCGCGACTCGGAAAGCATTTACGAAGATGGCGATCGGGATCGTGGATACGACAAGGAGCAGCTGGATCCCGATCGAGCCGCGTTTGAAAAAATAAGCGAAAACGACACCGAGGGTGACGAGGGCCATGAGGCTTCGGAGGCCACTGCAGGCCTCGTGCACGAATAGCTCGGTGTGTGCGAGATGGATGATATTGCCTTCGACTAGCGCGGGAATGCCGAGCTCCTGAAGGCTCATTACTGCAAACTTCGCCGCCACCAGCTGCATCGGAAATGCCACCGTATTTACTAGGGACTGGGGTAGCGGCACCATTAAGAAGAGGAAGAAGAGTGGGAACGCAAGGATCTTGAAAACCTTGCGGCCGAGCAGCAAGAGCACCAGGCCGATCAGCGTGAAGAGGAAACCGCCGCGCATCGTCATCAGCTCAGTGCCAAGCCGACCGATCGAGAGCGACGTAAGCCCGATCACGAGCGGAATGAGACCGAGCCACGAGCCATTGATCTGCGCGTCCTCGAGATCCCATCTTCGCTCGTAGGCGAAGAAGAGGGCAAGGGGCGCGATAATGAAGCCGTGCTGATAGTCCTCGACCACGGTCCAGTGATGAACCATGTTGCTAAGAATCGGAAAGTAGATTCCGAAGAGCACGACGATCGCGCCACAGGTGACGTAGACCATCTTCATACGCTCGGCGTCGCTCGGGACCCCGGGTTCTGTTGTCATGCTAGTTGTATTGGCCATTCGCGGCGGACTCTGCCCCTTTGACTTCTATCCATTAGTTATTCGTTTGCAGCGCCGGCGAGATCACGTTCAAGGATATCGGCGATTCGTACAGCCGCCTTCCCATCCCAGAGATTGGGCTGACGCCCCTCACGCTTCGGGCCAGACCGAAGCTTTTTGATCGCTGCTTCGATGGCGACCGGGTCGGTGCCTACGATTTCATTCGTTCCTTCGGTGACTGTTACGGGCCGTTCCGTGCTTTCACGTAGTGTAAGGCAGGGGACGCCTAGCGCCGTGGTCTCTTCCTGGATTCCGCCCGAGTCGGTCAGCACCATCTGGGCATCCGTCAATAATCGAAGGAAATCGAGGTACCCGAGAGGGGCCGTGATCTGAACGTCGGGCTTGACACCGCCCAGGTTGTCTTCGATTGCTTTTGCCGTTCGTGGATGGATCGGAAAGACGACCGGAATTTCGCGATTTAATCGACCCAGCACGTCGAATAGTTTTCGGAGCTGTTCGGCAGAATCGACATTGCTGGGTCGATGCAGAGTGAGAACGGCGTATTCGCCAGGCGTGAGCCCTAGGCGCTCAACGGTGTCGAGCTGCTTCGCACGCTCGCGATGAGAAATGAGGGTGTCGATCATGACGTTGCCGACGAAATGAATCTTGTCTGCCGCAACGCCTTCGCGGAGAAGATTCTCTTCTGCGGAGGCTTCCGTCGTAAAGAGCCATTCAGATATAGAGTCCGTGAGAACTCGGTTGATCTCTTCGGGCATCTTACGGTCCCACGAACGAAGTCCGGCCTCGACGTGCGCAACTGGGATGTCGAGCTTCACGGCAGCAAGCGCTGCGGCAATCGTAGAATTGACATCCCCCACGACGAGCACGACGTGCGGCTTCCGTTCGATCAGCAGGTCTTCGATCTTCATGAGGACCTGAGCCGTCTGGTGGCCGTGGGTCCCTGAACCGACGCCGAGATTCACATCGGGCTCCGGAATGCCTAGATCTCGGAAGAATGAGTCGGACATGGCCTGGTCATAGTGCTGGCCGGTATGGACGAGAATTGGCTCGAATCGGTCCGGGCGGCGGGCAAATTCGTGCATCAAGGGCGCGATCTTCATGAAATTCGGGCGTGCACCAGCGACGGCGAGAACGCGAATCGGTTGGCTCGGCTTGGCGGTTGTCACGGATTTAGGCTCCTTCGGGTTGCGCGCTCAGCTGAGGGCTCGCGCCATAGTAGGGATGGCTCCTCGGGGGGAGTTTCGGGATTCGGGACCACCTTCTTTAGCACCCGTCTAATGAGTGCTGGATTTGGTCGAGAAAAGGTCAAAATATTTTCCCGGGGGAAACATCGAGACGAACTCAAGAGATTCTGCTGCCGACAATTTATGTCCCAAAGGGAAATGAGCCATAAGTTGGATTGGTGATCGCCGATGAGGGAAATATGGTTCCTCTAAGCACGCGAAGTATCAAAAACGGAAATTCTTTTCCACATGCTGAGGAAAAGTATGTTCACCAAAGGGTACTATGTGGCCACTATCCGGAGAGACGCCTAGATCGTTCTGCTTCCGAACAGGGTTTTGTACAACGCAACGAGCCATTGGCTGGAAAAGTGTGGCTAAAAAGATCCATTTATGGATCGCGCCAGGAGTTTCGACTTTTAGATGAATGAACGGACGACGGTTCTCGTGATCGATGACGATCCGGGAATCCGCGAATTTCTGGAGACGCTCGCAAGGCGTCAAGGCTACGGGGTACATACCGCCGAGGACGGCGAAAGTGCGCTCGAAAAGCTGGATCAGATTCGTCCTGACATTATTACCCTGGATGCCGTACTTCCTGGGATCGAGGGCCTGGAAACGCTCCGCCGTCTGAAGCAGCGTGCTCCCGAAGTACCTGTGATTATGCTTTCCGGCCATGGGCAGGCTCGCACCATTGTTGAGGCGATGCGCCTAGGGGCTTCAGATTTCCTGCGGAAGCCCTTCGAAGCGGAGGAACTCGAGCTCGCGTTCTCGAAAGCGCTCGATAATCGGGCGCTAGAAGAAGAAGTCATTAGCCTGCGTGGCCGCGTGCGTACGGAAGTCGACAGTCTACTCCTCGGCGGCGACAACCCGAAGATGCGCGATATTCAGGAGATCATCGAACAGGTCGCGGACACCGACATCACCGTCCTCGTGCGCGGCGAGAGCGGAACCGGCAAAGAAGTCGTCGCCCGCGCACTCTTTCAGCTAGGCAACCGGCGAAGCCGTCCCTTCGTGAAGGTGAACTGCGCGGCGCTGCCGTCGGAATTACTGGAGAGCGAGCTCTTCGGTTTCGAAAAGGGCGCCTTCACAGGCGCTCAGAAGCGGAAACTCGGAAAGTTCGAGTACGCGAACCGAGGGACCATCTTTCTCGATGAGATCAGCGAGATGGCGCCCGGGCTCCAGGCCAAGCTGCTGCAGGTGCTTCAGGACGGCGAGTTCTCCCGTCTCGGCGGAGAGAGTGACGTTCGAGTCGATGCGCGCATCATCGCGGCGACGAACCGGAACCTCGAAGACGCGGTGAAAAAGGGTGAGTTCCGAGAGGATCTCTATTACCGCCTGAATGTCGTCACGATTCAGATCCCGCCTTTGCGAGATCGGATCGATGCCGTCCCGCTACTCGTGGAGCACTTCCTGGGGATGTACAACGAGCAGTACAACAAGAGTCTTGAGAAGCTGTCCGACGAAACCACGCAATTGCTAATGGACTACCACTGGCCGGGCAACGTTCGCGAACTCGAAAACATGATCAAGAGAATGGTCGTGCTTGGAAACGAAAAAGCCGTTCTGCAGGAATTGACCCAGCGAGAGCCGGTTAGAGCCTCAACCGCGGATGATGATGAGTTCGACCTTGCCGCCTTGGGCGCGGGTTTCTCGAATGGACAGGAACTAGATCTCAAGGCGATCTCGAAGCGCGCTTCACAGATTGCTGAGAAGACGGTGATCGAGCGCGTTCTTGGACAGACGCGGTGGAATCGGAAGGAAGCCGCAACGCGGCTTCAGATCAGTTACAAGGCCCTGCTCTATAAGATGAAAGAAAACGGGCTTAGCGATAGCCGTTAGGTGCACAGCGCTGGCTTTGCCGGCGCGCGGATCGACAATCGGAGATGGACGAATGATTCGGTTTTGGGAAAAAAGTAAACAGCTTGTCTTCGTGGCGATGGTTGCAGTCGTGCTTTCTGGCTGCGCGGCGGGAACGCAGCCGCCACCGCCAGAGTCTGAGGCGGGGACGCGCGAGGAATACGTCATCGGGATACCGGACGTCCTTCGCATCGTTGTATGGCGAAACCCGGAGCTTTCGGTCGACGTTCCGGTACGCCGGGATGGCATGATCTCCGTTCCTTTGGTCGACGACGTTCAGGCCGAAGGTCTTACGCCCCACGAGTTGAAGGAAGTGTTGACCGAGGCATTGGCAGAATATGTGACGGCACCCGACGTGACCGTGATCGTTCAACAGACCAATAGTCATACCGTGACCGTCGTCGGAGGGGTGGCTCGCTCCGGGCAGATCTCACTCACGCGCCAGATGCGCGTGCTCGAGGCGATCGCCACGATGGGCGGCTTTAATGCATTTGCCGAGAAAGACCGGATCAAGATAATTCGAAAGATCGGGAACGAAACCGTCGAGTATGGCTTCAGCTTCGGCGCATATGCCGCAGGTAAGGCGCCTAACTCGAACATGATTCTCCGTCCCGGCGACACTGTCGTCGTACCGGAATAACAGAGGCACCCAATGGTTCCCGCGCAATCCTGCGCATTCGTGATAGGTATGAGCTTGATGTTTGCTACAGCATCGACAAGTGCCGGTGAGCTCGAATTGTCTCTAGAGAGTCGATTCGGAGTGGACACGAACGTCTTTCGACGACCTACCGGACCAAAGGCTGAGCAGGATCCCAACGGGACGGACCAGGCGGCCTATTTCGAGATTTCGCCCAGAGTTGAAATTCGAGACGCCGACAGCGATAGCCTGGACTATCGGGTTCGGTACAAGGGGACGCGGTCGCAATACCTCTCGTACAGCTCCGTGACGGGCTGGGATCACGAAGCGGACGCGAGCGGTTCCTGGCGTATTAGTCCGGTCGATACTCTGAGTGTCGGGGGCAGCTACTTAGATAGACGCCGTCTGCAGATCTCGCTCGACCAAGTTCTTTCGGCGGAGCCCGGTAGCCCGGATGAGTTGGCGCGGCGTGCGGGCGATCGTCAACGAACTCGAACTTCAGGGGCTAACACCAGTCTGACGCATTCATTCAACAGCAGGGCGTCGCTGACTGGAAGCTACGCCTTCAATGACATCGACTTTGTGCCCAATACCGGTTCGCTGACAAGAGCCGTGGACACCCGCTCACACACCGCTTCTCTGTCGCCACGGTGGGTGCTGGATTCTCGGACATCCGTCGGCTTCGGGGTCACCGGTCGGTTCCGCGACAATCGCGGGATCGACAACT
>Ga0209711_10004624_pt1 | contig 10998 bp, 6 predicted proteins | sample ArcticOcean_MG_C_7_FD_187441 | JGI IMG/M metagenome (GOLD analysis project Ga0209711, IMG submission 187441) | Marine microbial communities from western Arctic Ocean - ArcticOcean_MG_CB11_88 (SPAdes) (version 2) | ecosystem: Environmental > Aquatic > Marine > Oceanic | place: Arctic Ocean... | reverse complement strand
AAGTCTACAGTCCCAAAGGACACGCGATTACCCTCTCTGCATTTGGAGGTGGAATCGGGGCGAAGACGGGGATGTATTTAATCGATCAGAGAATTCGCCGGCTCCACCCGGAAGAGTGTGCCCGCCTGATGGGCTTTCCTCAGGATTTTCAATTACATGACCGTCGGAATGTCTGTTATAAACAATTTGGAAATTCCGTGGCGGTGCCGGTGGTACGGGCGGTTTTTAAATCGATCGAACAGGCATTAGAAACACAATCACTCCAGGCAGCATAATCGGATGGAAAACGGGAAGTTTGATAAAATTATATTGGATTGGATGGGTTCGCCCGTTGAGCGGGGAGTGGATTGGTTGGTTTCCCAATCCAAACGGACTGAATTTATTGATCTGTCCCATCTGTGGATTCTAACACAAACGAGTGGAGCGGGACGTCGATTAAGGGAAGCATTGGCTCAATTTGCCAATAAGGAAGGCCGTGCCTGTCTGCTTCCGAAAATGAGCACACCTGATTCGTTAATTAAACCAATTGGAGATTCGATGGATGGATTTCAAATCGCTACTCCTGTTCAGGTATTGGCTCATTGGATGATGACTTTGAAGGAGAATAAACTTTCTGAATTCCCCAACCTTTTCCCCCAGATTCCACAGGTGCTCGATGCGAGTTGGGGATTATCAATGGGGCGGGCTTTGGTTCAGTTGAGACAGACCCTGGCCGAGGCTAATCATGACTGCCAATCGGTGGAGGAAAGCCGATTGACTGAGCAGTGGGCCGAGCAAGACCGTTGGTCTGATTTATCCAGTTTGGAAAAACTTTACCGTGCCAGACTGCAGCGTCGGGGATTGATTGATCCGATGGATGCGGGAAGAAGGTGGGTGCGTAATCCAACCGTACCTCATGGCCTAGAGAGTCTCGTTTTATTGGGGGTATCTGGATTTCCCGATTTGGGGAAGACCGCTTTGATGAAAATGATTGAATTAGGGATTTCGGTACGTGTCTTACTTTACTGTGCACCCGATGAAGACCCCAGTTCATTTGATGACATGGGGAGGCCTATCCGGGCTGCCTGGGAATCCCGACCTCTCCCTCTTGCAGATGATCAATTACACCTGACATATGGCCCAAGGGAACAGGCCCGGTTTGCAGTCGAACGGTTGAGTTTAATGTCTCATGCAACTGATGAACATATCAACCTTGGTACACTCGATCCGGAAGTGAAGGAGGCCATGATTGAGGAAGGGGAGAGTGATTCAGCATTACCCCGTTTTCATGATCCGGAGGGAAAGAAAGGAGATCAGACCGCACTTTATTTTTGGCTACAAGCGATCCAGGATTTAATGGGAGGCGGTGGGATGAGTGAGGTCATTAATTTTCTGCGCTTTCCAATGTCGATTCGATGGCTGGAGGCAGAGGGGGTTATGGGAGATGCCCGGAAGTGGTTGGAGGAATTAGACAAATTACAGGTAAAAAATCTTCCCGAAAAGTTGAAAGATGGTCTCTATTTTGCGAAACGATCCAATTTATCGGTTCTGGCTGCGTTGCAGCGGATTGATGGATTGATGGATGGGTTAAAAAACGGAGTTTTTGAACAGGAGGTTAAACAATTATTCAAGGTCGCTTTTTCCAAGAATGCGTTCGATCGGTCGAATGGGGAGGATCAAGCTTTTATTGAACTCTTACCCAAGATCCGCGATTGGTTAGCCGAACTGGCGGGGCTGGGCGAGATGAGTTTTGAAGAACGATTTTCGCTCCTGTTACGAATGATTAGCCAAGCTTCGTGGGTGGAGGATTTGGCGGGGGAAGAAATGAAATTAAATGGTTGGCTTGAGCTCCCATGGGCGGATGCACCTAGGATGATTATCCTCGGATGTAATGATGCCTTTCTTCCCGAATCTTTACCCATGGACAGTTTTATCCCCCAATCTTTACGCAGGGAGCTTGGTTTGTGGACAGATGGGGATCGTTCGGGGAGGGATTCGTATTTACTCCATTGGTTACTTTCATCGCATCGGGGTTCGGCTGAGATCGATTTTGTAATGGGGAAATTTAGCCGAGATGGGTCTCCATTGAAGCCCTCGCCGCTCTTTTTTCTTTGCGACTTGCAGGATGGTGATACCTTGCCCACCCGAACCGAAAAGTTATTTGGGGAAGTGCCCCCCGAGGCAAAAAATCCGGCCTGGGCCTACCCGTGGAAATTAAAGCCCGGTCTGCACAAACCAATACGGAGTATTTCAGTAACCTCGTTTCGTTCGTTTTTATCCTGCCCATTTCGTTTCTATTTAAAGAAAAAGTTTGGGATGGAGAAATATGATTCGGGTAAAGCAGAAGCGGATATTATGGATTTTGGTACATTGGCTCATTCGGCGGTGGAGGGACTCAATACAGTGGGAGTTTCCGGATTGGATGAAAAGGAGATTTTTATCGAATTAAAAAAGAAATTAGAGAAGGATATAGAAAAGAGATTCGGAAGAAATCTAGGCCTCTCTCTTTTGCAACAGAAGGCTTCAATCGAACGAAGGTTAAAAAGAGTGGCTGAGTTATTTGTGATCGATCGGGTGGAAGGGTGGGAAATTTTGAAAGTTGAAGAGAAATTTTACATTGATACCTGCGGTTTGAAAAATCCACAGGATTGGCAAATCCTGAACGGGCGAAAGGATGACCTTCAATCCGACAGGAGTGTGCTAATCGTGGGGATGATCGACCGGATTGATTTTCATGCTCAACGAGGAGTTTTTCGACTCCTTGATTATAAAACCTCCTCGAAGGGGCCTGAAAAATTACACTTTAAGGGTGGGTATGTACGGATGGATGAATATCCAGAATGTACGAAATTCTTGATTGATGGGAAGGCCAAGAGATGGACTGATTTACAACTCCCATTATATCGGTTATGGGCGGAAAAAGCATTACTCCATCAGAATGGACAGAGCCTAGAGGTCGGGATTTATAACCTCCCTGCAAAGGAGGAGGAAATTGGGATTCATCTTTGGAAAAATCTCGATGATGGATTGATGAAGCAGGCAATGAATTGTGCTGTCGGGGTACTTGAGGATTTTCTTGATCCGGCAGAACATCGTCCTATTTCAAAAGTGGATTATGATGACTTTGAAGATCTTTTCTTCCACTCGCCAGAAGGGGCGATCGAACTATTTAGCAAATGAACGACGGGGATGATATTGAAAAAAGGGAGTTGATCAAAGCATCGGCGGGGAGTGGAAAGACTTATCAGTTAACTGATCGTTTTATCTTTCTTCTCCTTCGCAACTTTAAACCGGAGAGTATTATCGCATTAACATTTTCCCGTAAAGCAGCGGGCGAGTTTTTTGATGCGATTCTTTGCAAATTGGCGAAGGCGGCAAAGGAGGACGATGAAAGAAAAAAATTGGAGAAAAAATTCGGATTTGAAATTTCTCCAATTCTCCTGAGAGAGAAAATTTCATTACTGTTAAGTGCGATGAATCGACTTACTCTTGGTACACTTGATTCGTTTTTCTTTTCGATTCTTTCTTCCGCACCTTTGGAGCATGGCCTAGCAGTGGGTTTTGACTTAATGGACAAAGCTGCGATTCGGGAAAAATGGATCACTTGTCTGAAACAATGTTTTGAGGAGAGTATTGCGGAAAGCCCTCTTTTGATCGACGCTTTTTCCCGAGCTCGAATCCATGCGGAAGATCGCGAGTTTTTTCCCTGGATGTTAGAATTGGCGGTGACATTTCGAGATTTGCTTGACCAGTGCCCCGATCCTAAAGCATGGGGTTCTGTTGAGGACCTTTGGCCCGATGATTCACCCTGGAAGCAATTGCCTGACGGGTATGACTTTGCATCCGACTGTATGTATTGTCGTACTCTGTTTGAGGAAGATAAAATAACGACTCAACCCGATATGACCGAGGCGGCCAAAAAAGCTTTTGGGGTGGCTTTGTTTGATTTTGGAAACTGGAAACCAGGTGCAGACTTGGATAAGATGAAGACCGGATTCAGGTCCCTGCTCAAAGCCTCAATGTCTAGCCGGTCTGTGATTTCTTTTAAGTTCCGAATGGATTATGAAATTACAGGGGGATGTGTTCCGGCAATCAAGCGAATGTCAGCACATGTGATTGGGGAAGAGCTGCGAATGTACGGTTCCCGAACGCAGGGAATTTATTCCCTTCTGAAGAAGGTGGTTGCGAGCTATCGGAAACTGGTGTTGGAAAGGGGAGGTGTCACCTTTTCGGACCTGCCTTTACTCCTGGGAGATTCGGGGGATGAATTGGCCAAGTTAAATCGAGAATATCGTTTGGATCGAAAATACCTCCATTGGATGTTGGATGAATTTCAGGATACCTCTCCCGGGCAATGGGCAGTGATTGAGCCATTGGTTGAGGAGGTTATTAATGAATGGGACGAATTTCGGATGTTTTTTTGTGTGGGGGATCAGAAGCAAGCGATTTATAGCTGGCGCGGAGGAGATTCCCGTTTATTTGGATACCTCGAGGAAAAATATCAGGAACGTTTAAAGGTGAGCGATATGAATTGTTCATGGAGGTCAGGGAAAGATGTGTTGAGTGCAGTGAATCAAGTTTTTGGATCCAAACTGCAACCCGATTTGATTGTCCCTCGATGGTCTGCGAATTGGAAACCACATGTCGCATCCAAGAAGACCGAGAATATATCAGGGCATGTTGCCTGGTGGACCGCACCGGATGAAAGCGAACGCTTTTTAGGGATCGCTAATTTACTTCGTGAAATTGATCCGGTGGGCCGAGGTTTGTCCTGTGCAATCTTGACTCAGAAAAGAAAGACCGCGCAGACGATAGTCGATTTTTTGCGCCGAGAATTACCAGATATGCCAGTGGAGGATGAGGTGGGGGCATTACCCGCAAAGGATAATGGTTTTTCTCAGTTTCTTTTGTCCTTACTTCGGGCATCCGTTCATCCGAGTGATCGATGGGCAATGGGGCATTTAGAAATGTGTCCGTTTATTAATACCGAACGATTGCCACAGATTTTCGATGAAGTGAAGGAGACGGTTTTTGAAGAGGGGTTTGCCGCTTTTGTTAAGGAATGGGGCCGATGGGCATTGGACTCGGTAGAGGAGAATGCACGGGACTTTGCTTGTAAGCGAATGAGGGAGACCTTAGCTCTGGCTCAGTCTTTTGATATGAGGGGGACGAAAAATATCGACCTTTTCATCGAGGCGGCACAAAGGACTGAGGCTTCGCGGGGGGCGATGGAATCAAGTGTACGGGCGATGACGATTCATGGTTCAAAGGGTCTCACTTTTGATATGGTGATCATGCCGGAATTGGATGGTGATAGCTTTCGAACAGTGGGTGGGCATAAATCTGATAATGGAGTGGAACTTTATCGTTGTGCCTCTGCTTCCGGAATTGGATTTGATTGGGTATTAGCCAAGCCGAAAAAGATTATTCAAGAATCTGATCCATTCCTCGCCAGTCTGTTGAATCGGGATGAGGAAAACTCGGCATTTGAAAGTCTTTGTAAATTTTATGTCGGAATGACCCGACCCGCACGCGGACTTTATCTTTTTTCTGAACCTTTTAAGCCGAAATCGAAATCGAAAAACTTCATTTATCTTTTACACCAGACATTGATTGAGAATGAAGATTGTGATGAGGGAATAATTGAGCAGGTGAAAGAATTAGTTGGAACGGATAGGGAGGGGGTTGAAGTGGCATACCACGGGGGTTCCCCTTTTTGGTGGAATGAACACGTTCAGGACCCTTCAAACGAAAAGGAAAGTGAGTCCCTGATATTAGAGGATTGGGGGAGTCGACGGTTTCGTACCTTACCTAAAACTCGTCCCTCAGATAAAACGGTCGATACAGTGAGCGTGGAAGATTTAATCGAGGTGAATTTTGGAAAGGGACGTGAACTTGGGACTGAGGTACATGAACTTTTTGAAAAAATTGAATGGTGGAAAAAGGAAGTAACAATTGAGCAGTGGCTAGAAAAAAATGCACTTCAATACTCTATGAAGGTGAAGGAAGTTTTTAGCCGGGCAATGTCTAGTCCTGAAATTGAAACCCTTTTTCTTTTGCCGATGAATCGCTCTGAAGTTTGGATGGAGCGTAGTTTTGTTCTTGAGCACGAGGGGGCTATGATCCAAGGGACTTTTGATCGAGTGGTTTTACATTATTTAGAAACAGGAGACTTAGACAGGGCTGAAATTATTGATTTTAAAACGGATCGATTATCATCGGGGGGGAATGAAGAGGAATTAGCTAATCGACATCGTAGCCAGTTAGTATCTTATCGGGTGGCATTACATCGCCTGACTGGTTTACCTATTGCTAAAATTAAAATGATCTTACTCTTCACATCCATTCCCAATATATTTAATTGGAGTTAGCTATGATTTATCAAAAAAAATGAGTGCGGTTCGTTCCGCAAAAAATACGATCGGATGCCTGATCGGTTGTGCAATCGGGGACCTTGGGGCAATATATTTGTTCCAAAATCATTTTGCACCGGATCGAATACCGGAGGATTTGTGGACTATGGTATGGGTTGTGGCGATGAGTTCAGGTATTCTGACCAGTGTGATTTTAGAAACTATTATTCTGTGGAAACAATTAGGGCCTAAAGAGGCTTTTCGTACCGCCGTGGGGATGAGCATGATTTCGATGTTGTTGATGGAAATCGCCATGAATGTGGTGGATTATGGAATGATGGGAGCACCCGCGATTACTCTCGCAGTATTGCCTTTTACATTGGGAGCCGGCTTTTTGGCGGCGTGGCCATATAATTATTGGCGTTTGAAAAAGCATGGAAAATGTTGTCATTAGAAATATGGTGGAAGTATTTTGGTCTTTTCTATTCTTGCCCTTATCAGTAAATTATTCCTAATCTTTATCTATTATGAAACTTCTCCACCGTGAAGATGTATTAGAAGCAGGACATGATCTTCCCCCCACTGGGTTGTGCGCAAATATCGGGCCCACCGAGATGGAGGAGCTCAAATTTGGTGGCGAGTGGATTCTAGCGGAAGACGAGACGCTCGTTGCAGATGGGCATGAGCAAAGATTCCTATACATGGTGGTAATGGGGGAGGTGGGGATTTTTAAGGCCAATGATCAGGGAAAGAATCAACATATTGCAACTTTGGGAAATGGAGCCGCGTTTGGAGAGATGGCTTTTCTTAGTGGAGGAGTTGCTTCGGCAAGTGTTCAGGCAGTGGGTGAGTGTATACTCTGGAGGCTTGATCATGAACGTTTAATTGAATTTATTGGAGAACACGGTGCTGCGGGTGGACAGCTTTGTTTAAATGTGGCGAGTATTCTTTCCGGTCGCCTGGTCGAAGGAAATGGTAAGGTGGTGGATATGGGGAAGGAGTTACAAACTTCTCTTTTGCAACTTCAACAGGTGGCATCGGCTGGTTCGGATAAAGACCAGGCTCTTAAGCAAATGCAGGGCAAGGTGTCCAATATGCAAAATGCATTTAAGGGAAGTGCAGTTAAGAAAAAAGGAAGTAATTGGTTTGCGATTGCCGCAAGTGCAGTTGCTTTTTTAAGCACGGCGGGCTTGGTTGCTATGTTTGTGACAGGTGATGATTCCTCTGTGGAGCAAGGGGTTGATCTGACCGAAGAAGTCGAAGAACTCAAAGCAAACGAAGAATTTTACCTGGGGCTTAAGAAAAAATTGGAAGCGGAAAACAAGGGTCTAGCAGACGATAAGGAAGAACTTGCATCAGCCAAGAAGGAATTGGAGGGAAATATTGCCCAATTAATTTCCAGTGAGCAAAACTTGAGGGATGATGTGAGAGGCTTGGAACGAAAGCTTTCGGACGCGCGTGATGATATCGTCCGAGCGGGATCAATGGCCAAGGCTACAGAAAAGTCCGTAGTTCAAGAGGAGGCAAAGATTAGTAAATCGGAGGGCGATCAAGTTATTGATTGGGCAAGAAGGAATACCACACTCATTTTTCCAATTACTCTTAAAGTTCTCAAACCAGTAATTTTACAGGATAGTGGACAACAGGTAAAAATTCCCGTACCAGTAGGAGGTTCATTGAAGGCCTCTCGATTTCATCCCACAGCACCCGAATACTTGGTCGTCTCTCAGTCTAACAGTGATAAGTTTCGGGCAACGATGCTCATTGCACACAGTAATTTTATAGAAATGGTACAACCTAAATATGAAAGTCTTTCCGATAGGATGGCGAGCGGTGGAAATCCGCTATTTGTTCGATCAAAGAAAACAACTTCTGTTTCTCCTAAATCAGTCCCAGTTACTAGCACAAAGCCTGAAACTGCATCGATGGACATGGATTCCGATAAAGCAATGGGTTCTGCACCTGTATTAACAGGCCGAGCTAAGAGCCCACAACAACCCTCCAACCTTCTCGATCAAGTATCGGGCAAATCTGCCAAGAAAGAGGATACGAGTGACCATGGACCCAATTGTGTATGCAGGGATTGTCGGACAAAGAAGAAGGGTAAAGGCGGCAGTTTATTTCCTGACCTCTAAGGTTTTCGGATTCGATTGATTAGACAGTAATCTAAATAAAAAACTTTTTTTTTCTTGGTAAGTCATTGTATCGTGAGACTTTATAGTATTCGAATTAATATACTTATTAATCCTAAATAATAAAAATATGAATAAATTAGCTTATTTAGCGATTTCTAGTTCTTTGTTAGGATTTTCCTCTGCTTTTGTGCAAGCACCTGTTGCTGTCAATGTAAGAACTGTAGCACCAGTAGCTCCGCAGTATGCACCGACGCAAGACGGTGCTCCTGTACCTCAAGGCGGTGCTCTAGTACCTCGTTATGCACCAGCAGGTGTAGCACCAATAGCTCCGCAGTATGCACCAACGCAAGGCGGTGCTCCTGTACCTCAAGGCGGCGCTCCAGTACCTCATTATGCACCAGCAGGTGGAGCACCAAGAGCTTCTCATTATGCACCGACTCAAGGCGGAGCTCCTGCACCAGACCCTCGCGGAGTTCGCGCACCTCGAACTCAGGCAGTTGATCCAGGATCAGCGAACGCCCCTCGTTTAGATCCACGAGTTGCGCCTGCCCCTCGTCGATAGAATCTTAAAAAAAATCGCCTCCGGGTGTAAGGAGGGCTGTGGAGACGCAGCCTTCCTTTTTTTTACTTATTTACTAAATAGAGCGTGAAGCCCAGCCCCCAAAAGAGCGGATAGGGTAGTTAGAATTAAATAAGCATGTCGACTTCTCCATCTTGTAAGTTTTTCCCAACCCGAATACCAGTAAACTGAGACTTCTTCTTGGTGTCTAAAATGTTGTAAATCTTCGAGGAAAGTCGTGGCCGAAGAGTAACGGTTATACTTATTTCTCTTGAGTGCTTTCATACAAATTGCTTGGAGGTCACGGGGTATGTTTCGATGGGGAGCCACTTCACGAGGGAGGGGGAGTGGTTTGTCTAGAATCTGCTTTTTGATTTCGTAGGGGTCTTCGCCTTCCACTAAAAATTGCAGAGTTAACATTTCGAATAAAATTATGCCAAGTGAGAACACATCTGTTCTTCCATCCAAGTCAGCTTCTCCTTTTGCGATTTCTGGAGGCATGTACATGGGAGTTCCATAATGCCGACCAACGGGAGTGAGCGTGGTATCCATTTTCTCATTTTTAATGGCTTCAGCTTTTTTAAGGGTGGGTGCACTCAAAACTTTGGCTAAACCCCAATCGAGAACATAGACCTCCCCGAATTTCCCCACAATAATATTGGCGGGTTTAAGGTCACGGTGGATAACGCCTTGGTCGTGTGCATAGGCAATTGTTTGCGAAACTTGGATTAAGATATCCAAGAGACGAGGGAGAGGAAATTTTTCCATAACTTCAGGTACTTCCTGTCGCAGATCGAAGAGAATCTCTCTCAAGTCGCGCCCATCGACTTTTTTCATAGTGAAAAATAACTGACCCTCTCGGTCTCTTCCTAATTCGTATAGTGGTACTGTACCAGGATGTTGAATATTGGCGGTGACTCTTGCCTCGCGAAGGAAACGCTTGGTTTCAATTTCAGAATCCCTCAGGTCTTGATGGAGAGTTTTATAAGCCACATTCCTTTGGAGGTTTAAGTCGAGAGTGGTGAATAGCTTGGCAGTGCCCCCCTCTGAAAGCGGTTTAAGTTCATCGTATTTAAGGGAACCACTTTTCCATGCACGGGGTAGGAGAGTGTCAGTGTCACCTGTCGTGAAGACATTTGAGATTTTTGGTTCTTTTCTAATCACGTTGAAATTTCACTTTTTTGATTGGTCACTTTTTCAATAATTTTTTTATTTTGAGCTAAACGAGGAATTTCTTGCCCAAGGTGTTCCCGGTTTTTTTTGCGTGCAATTTGAATTTGGCGATTTCTTTCCTGAAGGCTTGCCCTCCTGACGGGGTCCAAAGAATCGGCACAGTGCGGACAGCAAATACCGGATTCGTATTTTTCAGATTTCATATCTTTTGCCTGAAGGGGCCATCTACAACCAAAGCAGATCTTGGAATCTCCATCCTTTAGGCCATGCACAACAGATACTCGGTGATCAAAAACAAAACATTCTCCCTCCCACAGACTTTTTTCGGGTTCAATATTTTCAAGGTAGTTTAAAATACCTCCTTTTAAGTGATACACCTCCTTAAAGCCATTTTTTAAAAGGTGGGAAGATGCTTTTTCGCAACGGATTCCACCAGTGCAAAACATCGCCACTTTTTTATCCTTGTGCACTTGTAAATTCTTTTCCACATATTCATCCCATTGGCAGAAAGTTTCTGTCTTGGGATCCACTGCACCTTTAAAAGTGCCCAATTCAACTTCATAATCGTTCCGAGTATCGATAATCACGACATCGGGATCCTGAATGATTTCATTCCAATTTTCTGGTTCCACATAAGTACCGACCTGATCATTGGGATTAATTGTGGAGTCGCCCAGGGTGACGATTTCTTTTCGAACAACCACTCGAATTCGATAAAATGTTTTTCTTGGTGTGGCGCAAACCCGGTAGGGCATTTGAGCAAAGCGTTCATCCTTTTTGATGAATGCCAAAATTTCCT
>Ga0209711_10004622_pt1 | contig 11003 bp, 9 predicted proteins | sample ArcticOcean_MG_C_7_FD_187441 | JGI IMG/M metagenome (GOLD analysis project Ga0209711, IMG submission 187441) | Marine microbial communities from western Arctic Ocean - ArcticOcean_MG_CB11_88 (SPAdes) (version 2) | ecosystem: Environmental > Aquatic > Marine > Oceanic | place: Arctic Ocean... | reverse complement strand
TGGACATCTAGCTAAATTCCAACAATGGGATGCTGGGAAACGTCAGTGGAAAGTTGCAAGTGATTGGATTGAAGGTGATGTAGCATTATCACAAGCTATTATTGATGAAGGTGCTGAAAAGTATGCTGCAGATAATGGTGTTAAAAAACGTGATTGTAATAACGAAGAAGATAGAGATAACTTCGACTTATAATCTAAGTTTTAGTAATATTAAGGGCGATATTTTTATATCGCCTTTTTTTTGTCTTATTCTAACCAAACGAATGTCCCAAATCTTTCCTTATCACGAGAGAATCGATGAGAATAGAAAATATCATTTTGTTCTGCGGTACAAATATTTGAGCAAGAAATATTCTTAATGTCATTATTTCTCAGCTGCTGAGAGACAATTCCTATTAAATCCATATGAAATAGATTATTTTCATTTTTCAGAAAATATTCTTCATACCTATCATCTATATTAATAAAAGAGTTTCTAATATAACTACTAACTACATAATTCTTTTTAGATATCGAGGGTCCTACCCATGCCTCTAAATTATAATTATATTTACGAAGCATATTGCAGGCGTTATCTATTATATTGTATTCCAACCCTTTCCTACCAACATGAAGAGCGCAGATAATACTTCCGCATTCACTAGAAATTATTATAGGCATGCAATCTGCTGTCTGAATTGAAATTACTTGGTTTTTTTGACTTGTGATTATTCCATCAGCCACATAAGAATGAATTTTTTTAACGTCTAAATTTATTATTTTTCTACCGTGAGCTTGCTTTACAAAAAACGGATTACTTGGTAAAAAATTATTTTGCAAATTGGTTATATTGTTTCTGGTATCTTTGTAGCTGTTATTGTTGGCAAATGATATATTAAAGTCATCTTGTGAAAAAAAATTTCTTGTTGTTACTAAAATTTTTACACAGTCCGATACTCCCCACTCCGGCTTTATTAAGTTATTTTTGATCATCTAACATTTTCTCTAACTCCAAAAGATCCTCCGGAAGATTGGCTTTTATTTTCAAGATATCTCTAGTGTTTGGATGAGTGAACTCTAAAGCCTCTGCATGCAAAGCCTGCCTGGGAAATTTATTTATATAATCATCTATCTCTTTATTGCATCTAGATTTTATACCATAAGATTGATCCCCTATGATTGGGTACTTCACGGACTGCATGTGCACCCTTATTTGGTGAGTTCTACCAGTATGAAGTTTTAATTTTAACTTACTGAAATTTTTATAACTTTTAACTACTTCATAGTTCGTTATAGCTTCTTTACCGTTTACTCTGACCGCCATCTTTTTCCTGTCTACCTTGTGTCTTGCTATAGGCTTATTTATTTCTCCATTCTGCATAAGTAAGCCATGAGTATAAGCTGTGTAATATCTATTAATAACTCTGTCCTGCATATTTCTAGCCAAGACTGTATAGCTTTTAATATTTCTGGCTACTATTAATAACCCTGTAGTGTCTTTGTCTAATCTATGAATAAGGCCTGATCTTGGCAGATTAGATAGTTCTGGGTACATATAAACCAGTCCATTTGCAAGAGTTCCACTATGATGCCCTGCAGCTGGGTGAGCAATGATGTTACTGTGTTTATTAATTACTATTAAATCCTCATCTTCATATGCTATTTCTATCTTTATATTTTCAGGTCTTATATCATCTGTACTAATATTTTCTTCAGGGGTTATGGAAATTTTATCACCCTCAAGCAAAATTTCCTTAGTTCTAATTGTCTTATTATTAACCAACACACTACCTTTTTTTATCCATTTCTGAATTAAACTTCTTGAGTACTGTGGATTCTCAAGTGCTATACCTTGGTCTGCCCTTAAGCCTTTACTTTCTTCTGATATTATATATTCTATAATATCTAGATTTTTAATTTCGTCGTCCATAATAAAATTTAATGTTTTTGTTGGTTGTGAGTAAGAATATGATAAAAATAAGTATTTATATACTGCTAACTATAACACTAGTTGGTTGTGCAGGCGCAGGAAGTTTTAAAGGTAAGACTGAAGGGACTGAAGTAGATTCCAGAGGTAATATCATTACGCTAGACCAAGGTCAATCAGCAAAAGAAATTTATTACATAGCTAATGAAGCCATGAGTAGAGGGCAGTACGAACTGGCGGCTGAAAGTTATAGGAAGATAGAGGCAAACCATCCATTTTCAAAATATGCAGAGCAAAGTCACATGGAACTAGCATTCGTAGAATATAAGATGAAACACTGGGATGCCGCTATCGCAATAATAGATAGGTTTATATCAATGAATAATACAAGCGAGCTTTTATCTTATGCCTATTATCTGAGAGGCCTAGCAAATTTTAACCGTGGGAAGAATTTGGCTAATATAGTAATACCTCATGTGCAAATTGATAAAGACCCAGTAACCATTAGAAATTCATACGAAGATTTTAAATACGTTGTAAAGAATTATAAGAATTCAACCTATACGAAAGATTCTCTTAAAAGGATGCTGTACTTGAGAAATACTTTAGCCTCTTATGAGATGCATGTAGCAAATTTCTACTATAAAAGAAAAGCCTATATGGCTGTAATTAATAGATGTAACCACTTAATAGAAAAATATCCAAATGCACCAGCGAATATAGATGCCTTGTTTTTTTTAGAGAAATCATATGATGCACTGCTTATGACTGATAGTGCGAGGGATGTACGAAAAATAATTGTGAAAAATTACCCTAATTATAAATCTCTTTTTTTTGAAAAAGAAACAGACAATAAAATTAAAAAAAATCTGACAGTTTTGAGTAATGTTGCGGATGATATTGCTATTAAAATGGGCTTTGATATTAAAGAGCAAAGTGTAGATAATTTTAATGGTGTTTATAAAGTCGAGTACTTTACCAATGATAATTTAGTTGAGATACCAAGAAATATTAAGCCTCAAAAATATACAATAGTACATAAATTTAATAAAGAAAAAAATATAGTTGGAAAAAATGGGGAAGAAAAAAGTTTTCTAAACCTTTTTTCTTCTGAAGATAATTTTGACTTAATAGTCAACGATGTGATTGTAGAAAAAAATAAAGCAAATAAATTAATAGTAGAGGATGAAGATAAAGAATTAAATAGAAATAGTCTTCCTGATAATACAACTATTGAGCTAATAGAAAACTAATATTTAAATCGAGATACTATTGGAAATCTTCTATCTCTTCCAAAAGATTTGGAGCTAACTTTTACTCCTGGAGCGTATTGTCTTCTTTTGTACTCATTCTTTATAACCATATTAATTATATTGCGAACTAGGTTTTTTTCATAACCCATAAGACAAATTTCATCTAATGTTTTCTTTTCCTCAATAAATAATTTCAATATAATATCTAAAATCTCATATTGAGGCAGCGTATCTATATCATATTGATCATATGATAATTCAGCAGTAGGCATTCTATCAATTACAGCCTCTGGAACTGCTAAAGAAATGGAATTCCTATATCCTGCAAGGCCATATACCTCCGTCTTATAAATATCTTTTAATGGCGCAAAACTGCCTGACATATCCCCATATAACGTAGAATAACCTACGGCAAGCTCGCTTTTATTTCCCGTAGTAAGCAATAATTTTCCTGATTTATTAGATATTGCCATTAGTAATAAACCCCTTATTCTGGCCTGAATATTTTCTTCTGTTACGTCTTTTTGTAAACCCGAGAACCTAGAGTCTAAAGAGCTATTTACAGTTTCATTAATCTCCTTAATACTTATAGAAGAAAATTTTATCCCTAATAAATTACATTGCTCTTCAGCTAATAAGACACTTAAATCTGAAGTGTACATTGACGGTAATAATACGGCCTCAATATTATCTTTTTCAAAAATATCACTTGCGATAGCAAGTGTTAACGCAGAATCTATACCTCCAGATAGCCCAAGTAGTACTCCACTAAAATTACTCTTACGTATGTAATCATATGTACCAAGTTTTAGTGCTTCATATAAATCTTCGTATTCATTGCACCCTTTATCACTTGTCTTTATTACATCCATTAAGAATTCTTTTTTAGAAATTGAAAATTGATAAATATCTTCAGTAAACTTTTTACAATGATGTTTTAAATCACCATTACGATTTATTAAAAATGAAGAGCCGTCGAAAACAATTTCATCTTGCCCACCAACAGTATTAACATATATTAAATTGCAGTTGTATTTTATTGCTATTTTTTTAGAAAAATTTATTCTGTTAAAATTCTTTTTATTTTCATAGGGCGACGCATGTATACTAACTAAAAAATCTATGTTATCTGATTTTAGAACAGATAATGAAGAAAAATTCCACAAATCTTCACAAACCATTACACATATCCTGTTCCCCTCAATATCTAAAATAAGGTTTTCGCTACCATTTAGGAAATATCTTTTTTCATCGAATACACCGTAATTTGGTAGAGTCTGTTTATTGTAAATATGCTTGATAGACCTATTGTTAATTATGTACGCACTATTCCATAACTTAGTATAGTCTTTTGAGTAATTAGGAGCTCCTAAAACTAAATACTCATTACTTTCTATAGAACTTGTAATTTTATTAATTGCGTTCTGTACGGCTATAGTGAAATCCGACCTAAAAAGCAAATCTTCTGGTAAATATCCACATAGTGCTAATTCTGGGAAAATAAAAATTTTTATACAATTTAGCTCTCTATTACTGACAATTATGTCGATAATTCTATTTGTATTACCGTCTATATCGCCTACAACAGCGTTAAATTGAGCTATCAAAAACTTAATATTTTGTTCCATAATATTATTATCAAATAAATTCTTATTAATATATGATATATAACATATATTTAAACATAATTGTGAAGGTATTTATATTGGGTGTATATATATTAACAGGATCTATAGGATCAGGTAAATCAGAGGCTCAAATATTATTTGAAAAATTCAATGTTAGTTGCTTTTGCGCAGATAAAATTGTTAGGAGTTTGTACAATAATAGTGAGGTTATATTATATATGCAAAATATACTTCCATTATGTGTGACGAATGGAGTAATAAACATCGAGTTGCTAAGAGAAACAATATTTCATAATGAAAAAAAGATGTTCGAAGTTGAAGAATTCATACAGCCTAAAGTATTTAAAAAATTTGAAGAAATAGTAAATTCCAACAAAAATAAAAATACAATATTAGTCCTGCCAACTATAAAAAATAACCCCTTTGAAAAAAAATATAAAGTTATTTATATAACAGCAAGTCAAGAAAATAGAGTAAAAAGATTAAGCACAAGAAAAAATTATAATATGCATTTAATTAAAAAAATTATTTCGTATCAAGATAGTATTGATATATATAAAAAAAATCATGATTTTTTATTAGATAACAATGGATCTGTAAAAAAACTTGAGAATTCTATAAAAAAATTAGTAAAGTTATTATGAAAGAATATATTATTTATGAACAGCCTGTAGCAGAAAATATAAGAAATTTTCTAAAATGTGAATATCTTTTTGAAAAGTTTAATGCAGCGTTATTACAAGAAGACTTGTGGGGAGTAAAATCTTCAATATCAACTTTACTAGAGATGTCAGATTTCATAATGAGAATTAATCTTAAAATAGAACTCCTAAAAGATTTAAAAAAGTGCACGCTTTATATAAAAACTCTTACTAATGATAGCAACGTTAATATTATACAGCTGGATGATTATATATCTAAAATTGAAGCAGCCATAAATATGATCAATAATATAAATGAAAGCCCTTCAAAATTGATTGTAAATAATGAATTCTTAATGCAGATTAATAATAAAATTCATATACCAGCAGGAGATAATTTTTTTGATATGCCAGCATATCTTAACTTCTTGTCCTCTAGCAAATCATCTATTATTGAGCATATAAACATGTGGTATGAACCTTTTAGTCCTTTAATTTTAGCATCAAAATTAATCTTAAATATCAGGAGAAATACATCGGCCTTTTTATTACGAACAAGCTCTAAATCATATTTCGAACAAAAAATAGATAAAAATTCTAGCGTTGACCTTGTAAGAATTAAACTATTAAAAAAGGATAATATTTATCCTGTAATAAGTGTTAATAGACAGAATATTAGCGTTATATTTAAAAATTCTTATGGGAGGGATAAATTATCAAAACCTATCACAGAAAATAGTGAGTTTGCATTATCACTCTCGGGAATTAAATAAGTTATAAAAATATGAAGATGCAGCTATACCTATACCACCATTTTTCTTTACATTATTAATATCAACATTATAGTCTAGACCACCTAAACCAAATACTGGGTATTTTGAAAAACTTGCAAGTTTCTTAAATTTTTTCCATCCAATTCCATTTTTTTTGCTAGTATTAAAAATAGGAGATATTACTACTAAATTAACTCTTGAATTATTACATATTTCTATTTCTTTAATATTATGACAAGAACCTATGATAATGTATTTTTTATTAATATTTTTGATCTCAATATTTCTTAAATTTTCAGAAGTTAGTTGAACTCCATCACAATACAAGTTTAACTCTAAATTTTTATAATCATTTATAATGAATTTCACTCTATATGTCTTACAAAGACCATATATTTTTCCTGCAATTTCTGAATACTCTACAACTGATAAATTTTTTGACCTAAATTGTAATAATTGAATACCTGACTTGAGAGCACTTTCTATTTTTAAATAATATTCATAAGCAATATCATGATTATAATCTGGTGTGATAAAATATTTGTCATACTTCCTGATATCAGGATCTATAGTCTGCATTTATATTAATGTATTCATGAGACAAATCTGATGTCCAGACTGTGCCCTTGAATAATCCTGTATTATATTTTATATTAATTTCAATATTTTTATTTTTTAAATATTTTTTAGCTGCTTCCTCGTTATACTTACTATTTAATTTATTATTCTTATATATTAATATCTTCCCCAATCGTAACTCAATATTTGATAAGTCTTTTACATTGGTATTAACATTTCCGATTGCTGATAATATTCTTCCCCAATTTGGATCTTCTGCGAATAACGCTGTCTTAACCAACGGTGAATTTGCAACTGACATCGCAATTTCTTTTGCAATTTTAAACGTACTAACTTTATCAACATTAATTGTAATAAATTTTGTTGCACCCTCCCCATCTTTGATAATCTCTTTAGCAAGTTCTGTATATACAGATTGTAAAATATTGTTAAATTTATTTTTATCATAGCTACTTAATTTATTGTAAAAAATTTTAGATTTTCCAGTTGCGATTAGAATACTAGAGTCGTTTGTTGATGTATCACCATCAACGGTTATCATATTAAAAGATATGTTTGTCATATCTTTTAATATTTTTGAAAGAATATTTTTTGGAATTTGCATATTAGTAGCTACGAAAGACAACATAGTAGCCATATTTGGCATTATCATCCCTGACCCTTTTGTAACACCAGTTATTGTAATGGACTCTCCTGCTATCTTAAATTTCTTAGTGATTATCTTATTTTTTGTGTCTGTTGTTAATATTGATTGAGAGAATTCACTCCACTTATTTGGATCAAGATTACTTAACAAAATTGGTATGGAATTAATTATATTCTTAACTTTTATTCTCTGACCTATGACTCCTGTGGAAAAAACAAGGATATCATCTACAGAGCAATTACTCTTATTAGCCAATGATTGACAATATTTTACAGCGTCATTATAACCATCTTTGCCAGTTCCAGCATTTGCATTTCCAGCATTTACAATTAAAAACCGGGGGTTATTTTTTTTTAGATTTTCCTGGCTAATCAGCACGGAGGGCGATTTAGCTTTATTTTTTGTGAATACACCAGCCACACTAGCAGTTGAATTTATCTCTATAATTGATAGATCCAGTCTCTCATTATTATACATTCCCGAGGAGACCGATGATATCTTAACTCCTTCTACTGAGTATATTTTTTTATTTTTTTTATCATTCATTATAATCTTTAATTTATTTAACTATACCAAATAAAATACTACTTCCTTCTTTTCTTTTTTGACTTTCTATCTCTTTTCTGAGCATTTTTATTTATAGTCTTTTTTGATTCTCCAATCTCTTTAATTTTTCTAAAATTCTCCTTATTTGCGGATTCTTTTTTTACAAGCGCTGTACTGTAGTCCAGCCTAAACAATAAACTTATGAAGCTATAGTGTATATTATTTTGCATTATAGAGAACATATCAAATGCTTCTCTTTTATATTCTTGCTTTGGATTTTTTTGCGCATAACTTCTTAGCCCAATGCCTTGTCTCAAGTAATCCATAGACTGAATATGCTCTACCCAACTTTTATCCACTATATTTATAAATATTTCTTTTGTGATTTCTAAATATATTTCGCTCGGTAAATCTTTTATATTCTTTTCGTGTGCTTCATATATATTTTTTAGGAAATTTTTTGTTACTTCTTCTTTTTTTAGTGAATTTTTTACTATGCTATTAGTATCTATTTTTATATTAAAATCTCTTTGAAGGATATCATCAATTTCTGCACTTTCAGCGCCTAAATTTATATTACTTTCTATTAAATCTATAAACACTTCTTCTGTAATAAGGTTTATAATTTCTTCTCGATCTTTTATATCTAAAAATTCATTTCTTTTATTATATATGTGCTTTCTCTGCTCATTTGCTACATTATCATAATCAAGCAAATGCTTTCTAATATCAAAGTTATGTCCTTCTACTTTTTTTTGTGCGTTACTAATAGCTTTGTTTACCCAGTTGTGCTCTATGGCCTCTCCCTTCTCCATTCCTAGCTTTTGCATTAATGCGCTTACTTTTTCAGATGCAAATATTCTCATCAAATTATCTTCTAATGACAGATAAAATCTTGATGAGCCTGGGTCACCTTGTCTACCAGATCTGCCTCTTAGCTGATTATCTACTCTTCTTGACTCATGTCTTTCTGTGCCTATCACATGAAGCCCACCACTATTTATTACTTTTTTATTTAATTGCTTCCACTCTTCTGTCTCAACTGCTATTTTTCCTCCTAGGACTATATCCGTCCCCCTTCCAGCCATATTTGTGGCTATAGTTACACTTCCGAGTATTCCTGCGTTTTCTATTATCATAGATTCTTTTTCGTGCTGTTTAGCGTTTAAAACATGGTGAGGTATTTTATTTTTTCTCAATTCTTGTGATAGATACTCGGACGAATCTATAGAAGCTGTCCCTATTAAGACCGGTTGTTCATTTTTTCTACAAATTTTTACATCTTCTATAATAGCATTGTACTTTTCTTGTTTTGTTAGATACACAAGATCACCATGATCACTTCTAATCATCTTTTTGTGTGCGGGAATTGTAATGACTTCTAGGTTGTATATTTCTTGAAATTCTTGCGCTTCTGTATCAGCTGTTCCAGTCATTCCGGAAAGATTATCATATAGTCTGAAATAGTTTTGAAAAGTTATCGAAGCAAGCGTTTGATTTTCATTTTCTATATTTAAATTTTCTTTAGCTTCTATAGCTTGATGTAAACCATCACCCCATCTTCTACCAGGCATTTTTCTTCCAGTAAATTCATCAATTATTACAACTTTTGATTCTTCTACAATATAATCAACATCATGTGTAAATAAAAAATTAGCTCTTAATGCTGTGCCTATATAGTGCAATAAACTTATATTATTTGCATCATATAAGCTCTCATCCCCTTTAATAACTTTATTTTTTAATAGTATCTCTTCAAAAGTTATATGACCTTTTTCTGTCAAAAAAGCCTGTTTTGATTTTTCATCTAAAAAGAAATCTCCATGCTCATCCTCTTCACTTCCTTGACTTAAGAGACTTACAAAGCTATTAATTTTCTTATATAGTTTTGAGCTTTCATCTGTGGCTCCAGAAATTATTAAAGGGGTTCTAGCCTCATCTATGAGTATTGAATCCACCTCATCTACTACAGCATACACTAGTTCGTTTTGAACTTTTTCATTAACCGAATAAACCATATTATCTCTTAGATAATCAAAGCCAAATTCGTTGTTTGTGCCGTATATAATATCTGATTTATACGCTTCCTTTTTTTCTTCTAAAGCCTGTCCAGATAGTATTACTCCAGTTGATAAGCCTAAGAAATTATATAAGTCAGCCATCCAATCACAATCTCTTTTTGCTAAATAATCATTTACTGTGATTATATGCACTCCTTTGCCAGTTATTGCATTTAAGTAAGCTGGGAGAGTAGCTACCAAGGTCTTTCCTTCACCTGTCTTCATTTCCGCTATCTTTCCATTATGCAGAGCTATCCCTCCTAATATTTGCTCATCAAAATGCCTCATCTTCATTATCCTACTAGAGGCTTCTCTGGTAAGGGAGTAAGCGTATGGGAGTATATCTTCTAAAGTCTTGCCATCTATATAATCTTTTTTTAATTTACTAGTAATGTCTGGAAAATCTGCATCAGACAAGGTCTTCATTTCTTCCGAGAAAAGATTTATTTCCTCTAAGATTTTATGATAATTTTTTAAAATTCTATCATTTCTACTGCCAACTATTTTTTTTAAAATATTCATAAATATTCTTATAAAACTCTCTAATTATTTTTAGAAAATTTTTCTTTGTAATGGATAAACTTGTTAGGATTAATATGGATATTATTTTTTAACACCTCGAGATGAACATGTGGCCCTGTAGAGTGCCCTGTGGATCCCATTTTGCCGATAATTTGGCCTTTCTTCACATAATCACCTTTCTTCACGAGATTTCTATTATTATGAGCATACCTTGTGGTATAACTATTTAGATGGCTAATTTCAATAAAATTTCCGTAACCATACTTCTTACCAGAATATGTCACCACTCCTCCAGCTAAAGATCTTAAATCGGTTTCTAGCTTGTGAGCTATATCAATACCTTTATGCAAATTAGTTTTTTTTGTTATAGGGTTAACTCTTTTTCCGTACTGAGATGATATATACCCTTTACTTGATGGGAAGCCAGAAGGAAAAAACTGTTCTTTCAT
>Ga0209711_10004617_pt1 | contig 11009 bp, 10 predicted proteins | sample ArcticOcean_MG_C_7_FD_187441 | JGI IMG/M metagenome (GOLD analysis project Ga0209711, IMG submission 187441) | Marine microbial communities from western Arctic Ocean - ArcticOcean_MG_CB11_88 (SPAdes) (version 2) | ecosystem: Environmental > Aquatic > Marine > Oceanic | place: Arctic Ocean... | reverse complement strand
TGCTGTCATCAGGTCAATGCGCATGCCCGCGGGGGTATAAAGTGTCCAGTACTCACCGCTACCAGCAAGGGTACTTAATCGGCCGCGATGGATTACTAAGCTGCCTGCGGCTGAGGCTTGTAAGGCTATTTCAGCGGAATCGGTGGTTTTAAAGCAGACCTGATGCAGGCCACAGTTTGGCAGTGCCGCACGCGAAAAGAGGCTGTCGCCGACCACGCCGACATATTGAACGAGTTCCAGTTGGGCTTCGCAGTCGCCTTTACGACCCCAGATACTGACCTCCAGTCCGGCGCCAGAGGGCAGTCCTATCATTTGTTCTATCGCCTCACCATCAAAGAAATTATCGGTGAGCAGTTCGAGTTTGAGTATCTCCTGATAGAACCGCTTTTCTTCCACCACGTTAGGCACCACAGTGATAATGGGGCCTATAGCCCCAAACCCTAGTGCATTGGTGACTATGGCCTGATCCGGCAATTCCAGCAGTACCAGATTAATGTCGTCGTGTATCCCAATGTGCATCTCACAAAATCGCGTTCCATCTTCAGCGGTAACCACACTGTGCTTGGGACTGCGGAAAATATAGCCCAATGCTTCTAGGGCCTTGATACGTTGTCCAATATCGGTCACATAGACATCAATGTTCTTAGGGCAGGCATCAAAAACGGCGGAGCCAGCTCTTACCGATGGTCCGGGCTCATGCATTTCAACCAGATGCAAATAACCACAGGTGGTGTTGGGAGCCCCGATAAAAGCCTGTCGCTTAACTGCGCAGGCATCAAGTGACCACTGCTGGGCTAAGTCGACATCCGCTCCTTCGGTTGCTGCGACAACTTCGTAGCCTACGGCCTCGATCCAGAACTCGAGCGCCGAGTCAAGATTGGCAACCCCCATGGTTGCCGCGTGCCACTGACTTATCATTGATATACCTTTATATTGTTTGTCATTTTGTATGGTAAAGTAAAAGCGATGGTTTGAATACAAACTGAAGCCTAATCTCACATTGAATAATGTATCTTCACTTTGCCATAATTTTTTTTTACAAAAAGAGGTACCTGACAATTGATCGACAGTATTTTCCCCGTGAAGGACAAGTCCGAGCTGTCCGAATCCATGCAGCGGGCATTCGACAAGTCGTTATCCCGGCGGGGGGAGGCAAAGCTGATAAGTGCTATGGGCCATTCTCCCGCTCTGTTTGATTGGTACATGGATGATTTTTATAAAAAACTTTTTTATGAAGGCAGCGCCCCGGTTATTTATAAGGAACTAGGTCGCTTACGACTTTCTGAGGTACATGGCTGCCGGTCATGTAACCGGGGCAATCGACTTGACGCTGACTCGGCTGGATTATCCTCGGTGAAAATAGCGGTGATTGGTGACGCTGAACACGCAGTGTTCGACGCTGCTGACAAAGCGGTGATCGAACTGGCAGACTTGATGTCGCTGCATGCGCATCGAGGTCGCTTATCCCAACCGTTGTATGATGCGCTGGCAGTGCATTTTGATGACGGTCAAATTTTGGAGCTCGGTCTGGTGTTTTCATTACTTGCCGGTATGGCGCATTTTATGTTCGCTTTTGACATGATCGAGCGAGAGGATAATTGCCGGCTGTAATAAGTCCGCAGAGATAAAAATGGTGAGGCATGTTGGTAACGCTTAAATCCCCTTGCTCTATGTTGGTGTTTTCGAGTCTTGCTTTGGTCATGCTTTATTCTTTAGTCTGATGCTAGACTATGCAATTTGTTTGAATATGTTGTTGATCGATAGGATAGATTAATGTCGATAGTTCTGCATAATATAAAAAACCAATCCGATGCTCAATTATCTATATTAACATCGTTGCTGGTTTAACATTTACTTACTGCCCGACATTTATAAGTCGAGTCTGTTAATCAATAAAGGAAATTATCGATGATTTTGGAATCGCTGCTAATGGTGAGCGTGCTTGCTGTCGACCTTGATGTCACAGCAATTGCCTATAGGGATCATTTAGGGTATGAGGTCAAGCAGACCGGGGTTATTCAGAAAACCTGTGCGGTTCAGATGGGCGATGCGTCTTTAGCAGGTCGGGCCTTTATGAATATGCGGCCACCGAAAGGAGAGCGGGAGGTCATATTGCGGTTCATCGAAGGTGCTAGCGAGGCTTACAAACCAATGTTGTCGCCGGGGTGGAGTGCCGTTGAGCTGCTGGCTCAGGACCCGAATACATTGAGCCACCAAATGTCTAACAGCGCATTTACGGTGGTTGGGGAGCCGGCTTATCTGACCGCTGCAAAAAAAATCTTAGCCATGCAAGCCTCTGGGCCATCAGGGGAGTTGCTGTACCTCACTAAGATGTTTGAGCCCGAAAGTTCGCTACTTAAGCCGACTGCACCGCAGTCCCCCATTGGTAATACTTTTATCATGGTAGCCGGGAGTTCAGACCTGAAGGCTACCCGAATTTTTCTCGAGGATACCTTCGGAAATTTGGTGACTAATCCGGTGCCATTTAAAATTGATGTGCTGGCGAAGGCAAGAGCAGATTCATCGGATACCCGTTATCCAATCATGATGTTGAAGTTTTCTGGGCCATTTGGTTTTGAGTTTGATGAATACGGCAAAGAACGTGAAACTACGAAAGTGCCTGGTGGCGTTATACTGGTGAGCGCTTCAATCGATGCGCTCACTAGTATTGATTCTTCTCCGCAAGCTAATGATTCTGTTACCTCCAGTTGCCCTGGGCTTAAGGGGCGGTCTAGCTTGATAAGGTTTCCCTCGGGTGCCTTACTGGAGGTCGTCGTCCCCTGATAACTATATTTTTGATATGTAATCACCTGACCACCATAAAACGACCTGTAAGTATCTACTTGAGATTAATGCCGATACGATCGGCTTCGGACAGGATGGCTGCGCAACTATGGTTACGTCGGCCTGATGTGTCTTTTCCATGCCATAAATAACTAGCGAGTCGCGAGAGAAAAATTCGATGTAATTATTGATAGGCCAGTCTGCTGAAAAACATTATTCTAAGTGAACGGTACTCATTATTAAAAGCTGAAATTAGGGTTGGTCATTTAGGCTGCTCTGAGTAGACAGTAATTGGGAGTACGTCACCACGATTAACGTACAGGGACTGTTGGCGCAGAAAGCGAGTCAAACCACTGCCACCGACACGAGAAGGTCCCATGCCTGAATAGCCAAAGGCCGATTTTTCTGTTTCAAATACCATCGATGTTAGGCCTGCATCGTTGATGCTAATGCCCCCAGCATTTATCTGCTTAGCCACGCTGAGTGCAGATTCCTCATCTTTTCCGAATACCGCCGCCGATAGGCCATAAGAGGTATCATTGGCTAATGCAACTGCTTGCTCCGGACTGCAAAAGGCCATGACCGGCATTATTGGGCCAAATGTTTCTTCGGTCATTATCAACATTGAATGGTCGACATTACCCAAAACCGTTGGCGCTATCCATTTTGCACCTCTGTGATCCTCGATTTTCCCTCCACAATAAATGATAGCGCCTTTTTGCAATGCATCATCGAGATGTTGCTGGATAACGGCTGCTTGGAGACTAAAAATCAGTGGCCCAACAATACCCTTATTTGGATCATCTTTGGTTAAGGTAGCCGCCATAGCTTTTTCGGTGAGCAGTTGAATAAATTCATCATGGTCAGCCTGTGCGACATAAAGGCGTTCTAATGACTGGCAGGCCTGACCTGTCGCCACGATAGATGCGCGCAATATGGCCGTTGTGGCGCGATCTAAATCGGCTCCCTCCAGTACAATTGCGGGGTCCTTACCACCTAATTCAAGATACGCTGGGATAAATTTCTGCGCAGCGGCTATAGCCACTTTTTTACCGGTTGTAACACTTCCGGTGAAAGCGACCACGTCGACTGAGTCGATAAGTGCTTGGCCGGTCAATCCGTCGCCGGGCATGATTGTGAGGACAGCGTCCAATTCCTCAACCGCGGCAATACTCCTAGCGACCGGCACAGCAAATCTTGGAGTCACCTCACTCGGCTTAATTACAGCACTGCAGCCAGCTAAAAGGGCCGGGATAACATCGATAAATGACAACAGTAGAGGGAAGTTCCAAGGGCTAATGGCGCCAAGGATTTGATAGGGAGAAGTCTCGCCATGAATTTCTACATTTGGCATGGCCACTGCGGCCTGTTTATAGGGCTCAAGCAAGGTTGGGGCTTGGGAGCACCAGCTGTCTATGCTTTTCTGTAAGCCCTCAAATTCTTGGTCAGCCAGCATTAAACGCCCGGTATCATTCTGTAATGCCGACACAATATTTACGCGCTCAAGGCGCATGGAAGCCTGCCAACGTTTGATAACCTCGATGCGATATTTGATACCAGCGTCACGCCATTTGGGCTGATTCTCTCTCAGGCTATCTATTGTGGCTTTGATTGCATGCTTACTGACTGCTTTGAACTGATAGTCTAACTGCCCTGTGCGCGGGTTGCGCACTTTTATTTGCCGTTCTAACGCGTCTTCGTTCATTGGGATTTCCAGTTATATGCAGGATAAAAGCCTGCGATAGGTCTCAGTAATTAAGCTTAAACCTTGGGCTGTATATTTAATGATAAGGATAATAGCATCTAATGATCTATAGATATAATGTTAATTCTTTTGTAAACTGTCAGTCTGCAAGCCAGACAATGGCTGAGCTAATCTGTGGTGTATGCCTAGACCACAGATTGAAATAAATACGTACTCTCCACAAGATGCTATTGGTAATTAACAAGCGTCAATTTAGAGAGATGTAACGAAAAAAAATGACTAATGAGGTGCAGGCTGTCATGGAAGGGATCGACATACAGGTGAGTGAGGTTGGGCTAAGGGATGGCTTGCAAAGTATCAGTCAAATAATGCCTACCGAGGCAAAAAAGGGCTGGATTAGCGCTTTGGCGGCAGCCGGTGTTCCCGAAATTGAAGTTGGCTCTTTTGTTCCTGCGAGGATACTACCCCAGCTAGCCGACACGATGGAAATTGCACAGTATGCTAGAACCATCGAAGGGCTTAATGTCGCCGTGTTAGTGCCCAATTTGAAGGGTGCAGAGCAAGCGATAAAGGCGCGCGTCCACAAGCTTACAATTCCCTTATCGGTTAGTGAAACCCACAGTCTGCGAAATGTAAATCGAACCCATCTGCAAATGCTTGAGGAAGTTGGCCATATAGCACAGCTCATTAAGCGTCTTCCGGTGGATGAGAGGCCTATACTTGAAGGCGCTCTCTCAACCGCATTTGGCTGCACGATTGAAGGTACGATACCTGAGGATAGGGTGGTCGAAATCGCGGTGGCGTTAATGGAGGCCGGATGCGATGAGGTGGGGCTATCCGATACCACTGGGTACGCCAATCCGGTGCAGGTTAAGCGTCTGATAGGTAAGGTCTGGGCGGCTGTTGGTCGAGAACATCTTAAAGGTATTCACCTTCACAATACACGTGGTCAAGGGTTGGCCAATGTTCTGGCGTCGGTGGAGATGGGCTTGACTACAATTGACTCTTCAATGGGTGGCATCGGTGGTTGTCCTAGCGCACCTGGTGCCAGTGGTAATATTGTTACTGAGGATCTAGTTTTCTTGCTTGAGGCAATGGGATTGAAAACTGGTATTGATTTTGATGCATTGATGGCTGCCAGAAATGTGGTTGCAACGGCGCTGCCGGATGTAGAGTTGTATGGCTTTACACCTGATGCTGGTTTGCCTCTTGGCTTTTGCTCAAGGTAGTCTTTAATTTAGTGGAGAACGATATGCCTGCTTACACGATTGTTCAGGGGTTGGTGACTGACCCCAAACTATTTGTACAATACATGCAGGCGGTACCTGCAGTCGTTGAGCAATATGGAGGGCAGTACCTCATTAAGGGGAGTGGGTCTGAAATATTAGAAGGCAATGTTGATGAGAGAAAAAGTCGTTGTTCACCAGTGGCCAAATGCTGATGCGGCCAGAGAGTTTTGGTATTCACCTGAATATCAGGTGGTGCGAAAACTACGTGAAGCTGCCGGTGAATTTCAAGTGACATTGGTAGAGAGTTTGTAAGTTTGAGACGGCCAAAGACCCGCCTGAAAATTAGATTAACCCAGTAGGGACATAAATAGAATGACGAAATCTGTGGAGCCTTATAACGCACTAGCACTTCAGGTCACCTGCCATGCAGTCAACGGCCTAAGTTCACGGCAAGACGTCAGCCAGCGCATGGCGAAAACCATCGCCAATATAGCTGATCAAATTCGCGGCAGTAAAGGCTTTATCAGTTCATTTAGTGGGCTCAATACTCGGCTTGTGGTGCTGCCTGAGTATTTTTTGACGGGATTCCCTATGGGAGAGAGCGTTGAAGTTTGGTCAGAAAAAGCCTGTATTGAAATGGAAGGCCCCGAGTATTTGGCGCTGGGTAAAATTTGCCAGGACAATGATATTTTCCTGTCCGGAAATGTCTATGAACTAGATCCAAACTTTCCTGGGATTTATTTCCAAGTGAGCTTCATTATCGATCCGTCTGGGGAGGTTGTTCTCCGCTATCGGCGTCTCATCTCTATGTATGCTCCGACGCCCCATGATGTGCTTGAGCGCTATATAGAGGTGTATGGTGAAGAGTCTTTGTTTCCTGTTGTGGATACGGAAATAGGGCGGCTGGCGGCCGTTGCGTCCGAAGAGATTCTTTATCCCGAGATTATTCGGGCTCTCACATTGAGGGGTGCTGAAGTGATCTGCCACTCCTCCAGTGAAGTTGGAAGTCCGTTGGCAACTCCGAAAAATATTGCTAAGCAGGCAAGAGCGTATGAAAATATGGTCTATATCGTTTCAGCCAACAGTGCAGGCATTGTGGATATCGCCTTTCCCGCCGCCTCGACTGATGGAGGCTCAAAAGTTGTCGACTTCCACGGTAGTGTTTTAGCTGAGGCTAGCGTGGGCGAGTCAATGTGTGGTAACGCGGAGGTGGATGTTGCCGCGCTTCGCAGTGCGCGACTGAGGCCGGGTATGACTAACATCTTGGCCCGACAGAGGCTGGAAATTTTTGCCCCCACCTACGAGAAATTTAACGTGTATCCAGCCAATAATTTGTTAGCTGATGGCGAAATAATAGTGCCTGACCGTAAGCATTTCGTCGCGACCCAGCTGCAGGTGATTGAAAAGCTCATCAAGACTGGGATTTTGGCGCAATAGCAACTTCGGATTAAATCAAGCCGTATTTATGCCGCGGGCTTTGTCGAATTAACCTCGATGTAGGGTAGAAAGACACCTTGCGTCAACACTCCACGCCTCCAATTTAGCCGCTTTTATCAATGACTAGTGCAGACTTTCGAATTAACTACTGACATTAAATGAGTTATTGTTATATCATAGAGTTAAATACGAATAGGGCTGTCTTTAGGCCTTTGTCACCTACTAGGGTTGTTAACTCATGGATAATAAGACATTGCCACTGCAGGGTATAAAAGTGGTTGAGTTTACCCATATGGTGATGGGCCCGACCGTAGGTTTGATTCTAGCTGATTTAGGCGCGGAAGTTGTTAAAGTAGAGCCTTTGAATGGCGATAAAACTCGCCACCTTGAGGGCTCCGGTGCTGGATACTTCCCCATGTATAATCGCAATAAAAAAAGTGTCTGTGTGGATTTGAAATCAGAGAAGGGTAGGCAGTTGGCACGACGTCTGGTCAAAAAATCTGACGTGGTGATAGAGAACTTTCGCTTAGGGGCTATGGACAAACTAGGTTTTGGTTATGAACAGTTATCGGCCTTCAATCCGCGTTTAATTTATTGTTCTTTGAAGGGCTTTTTGCCGGGCCCCTATGGTAGTCGTACAGCTCTTGATGAGGTCGCGCAGATGATGGGCGGGCTGGCATATATGACAGGTTTGCCGGGTAAACCGATGCGTGCAGGTTCTTCGGTGATTGACATCACCGGCGGTATGTTCGGTGTTATTGGCATCCTGGCTGCGGTGGAACGTCGTCATAAAACGGGCCTCGGTGGTATCGTCACTAGCGCGCTGTTTGAAACGACAGTGTTTATGATGGGTCAGCATATGGCGCAGCAAGCTGTATCAGGTGAGGCGCCTATGCCGATGTCTCAGCGTCAGTCGGCTTGGTCGATCTATGATGTATTTCGCAGTAAGGAAGGCGAGAGCGTGTTCATCGGCGTTGTTAGCGACACACTTTGGGTTAAATTTTGTGAGGTATTTGAACTGGATACCTTTGCGGCTGATGCAGCCCTTGCAAGCAACAGTGGAAGAATTAAATGCCGAGACAGTATTATACCGGTTATTACTGCGCTATTTGCGAGCATGAGCAAGCAGGAATTGATGGATCGTCTTGAGCTGGCTGGCATTCCATTCGCGCCGATTAATCGGCCCGAAGATTTGTTAGATGACCCTCACCTTGAGGCTAGTAAAGGTTTGTTGCCTGTTACGTTAAGTGATGGTAAGAGAACTGGAACGCAAGCCAGACTGCCGGCTCTTCCTCTTGAAATGAGTGATGGAAAATTTGAGCTTCGCTCCGATCTGCCTCGCGAAGGCGAGCATAGTATCGAAGTAATGCGCGATGCTGGATATAGTATAGACGAAATCGATGAGATGCTGCGCGAAGGTTTTGTTAAGGTTGCGATATAAGTCTGCGGGTCAAAGTAGCGCTATAAGATTGTGGTGCGGGCTCAGAAAAAGTAAGTTCAGTCGAGATATATCCATGGCCTCTCAAGCCTATCTTTTTGTTCAAAAAGGTCAATTTTGTTGTCGAGAACCTGTGTTAGCGAAATGGCATCTAGGCCCTTAATTAGCATATTTTTTTCTGCTTCATCCAGTTCAAACTCAAAGTATTTTCCCGTAGACCAATGGATCTTTTGTTCGGGTAATGCAATGATGAGATAATTGTGTTGCGGATCTTTCTCAACCCAATCAGCCATCTCTTTAATCATATTATTGCTGAGCACAATGGGCAGAACGCCATTACGGATGCAGTTGCTTTGAAAGATGCTGCCAAATGACGGCGCGATAATGGCACGTATGCCGTACTCTTTAAGTGCCCAAACTGCATGCTCCCGAGATGAGCCGCAGCCGAAATTATCGCCCGAAAGAATAATGCTAGTATTACTGTAGGCCGGACGATTGAGAATAAAATTGAGATTGGCTTCGCGGCTCCCCGGCAAGGTATAGCGCCAGGCGGCAAACAGACCATCTTTTAATCCTTCCCTAGAAACGCGTGTCATCTCGCGTGATGGGATGATTGTGTCAGTGTCAATGTTGGGGCGCAGCAGGGCGGCAGCGATCCCTGTGTGACTATCAAATTTATCCATGGCTTAATCCTCCGCGGCAGAAATATAGCCTTTGCAGGCCGATGCGGCGACTGTTAATGGGCTGGCGAGATGGGTGCGAGTTTCAGGGCCCTGGCGACCTTCAAAATTTCGATTGGTCGTGGATATAATACGTTTTTGCTTGCCGAAGGTTTCACCACCAGCATAAAAACACATGGAGCAACCAGACTCCCGCCACTCAAAGCCTGCCGCTAGGAATATCTTATCTAGTCCCTCTGCTTCGGCAGCTACTTTTACCTGCGAAGAGCCAGGAACACACACCGCGCTTACCCAAGGGGAAACTGTTTTACCCTGTAAATACTGTGCTGCGGCACGTAGATCGCTTAGCCTGGCATTAGTGCAGGAGCCGATGAAAGCTGCATCCAATTTGACCGAGGTCATAGGCATGCCAGGGCTGAGGTCCATGTAGGTAAGCGCTCTTGTCATCGCGTTGGCTGTTATGCTGGATGTCTCTCGCTTTGGGTCAGGGATCTCATCCTCTATACTGATGGCGTGTTGCGGGCTTGTTCCCCATGTCACAGTGGGTTTTATTTCCTCGCATTGGATGGTGATTGTTCGGTCAAATTCTGCGCCGATATCTGTATGCAATGTGTTCCAGTGATTAATCGCTTGTTTTAGCTCATTCCCTTTGGGGGCGAATGTACGGTCTTGGATATAGTCCAAAGTTGATTGATCGACAGCTACCAAACCGGTAAATGCAGAAAACTCCACGGCCATATTACAAAGTGTAAAGCGTGCCTCAATACCTAGTTCACGGACAGTCTGACCGGAAAATTCTACGGCATATCCTGCACCCCCCCCCGTACCCTCCTGCGAGATAAGATGCAAAATCATGTCCTTGGCGGTTACGCCTTGACTGAGCTTGCCACGAAAGTCGACTCTCATGGTTTTGGGTTTCTTAACTCTGAGCGTATTTGTCGCCATAGCGTGCTCTGCTTCAGTAGAGCCAACGCCCCAGGCGAGCGCCCCTAGGCCACCAAGCGTACAGGTGTGACTGTCTGGACAAATGAGAGTGGATCCTGGCAGTGCGATACCCAATTCGGCAGAGACTACGTGAGAAATCCCTTGATTTTGATCGCCAATGTCAAATAGGCGTATGCCGGCACGCTGGGCGGATTTCCGCGTTGCAACAATAAAGTCTCTGCCGTTTGGCATAAGTGTTTCGTCGCCGCGCCCCAGTGTGGTGTCCACGATATGGTCCATCGTGCAGAACACATGTTGTGGGGACTTTATTGCTCGCGCGGCATCTTCGAGCCCCTTAAGTGCGATAGAACCCGTTCGCTCATGAAGGAACATTCGGTCAATGAAAATCAAACACTCACCGTTCCCGATAATAGAAATCTCGTGAAGTGTCCAAAGTTTTTCAAATAAGGTCTTTAACATAGTTTTTGATAGGTCTTCTGGCCTTAAAATACTGGTTTCCGGCTGCGATGCGATGAGATATTGGCCTGCTTATATGACTGCCAATATCCTGACTATCCAAGGCGTTAGGTCCGAGAGAAATGGGTAAACCCTTGGCGGCTCCCCGAGCTTGTCTAATTAGTTAACAAACTCTTGAATTGTAATTATATCCAGATTACAATAAGATATAAAGACATATTAATAATACAAAGTATAGCGCGATAGTATTACACAAAATGGGCGATTTGGGGCAGTGATGTTGATTAAATTTGGGGCAGCCCATGACCTCTGAGATTATGCTTTTATCGATCACT
>Ga0209711_10004614_pt1 | contig 11011 bp, 13 predicted proteins | sample ArcticOcean_MG_C_7_FD_187441 | JGI IMG/M metagenome (GOLD analysis project Ga0209711, IMG submission 187441) | Marine microbial communities from western Arctic Ocean - ArcticOcean_MG_CB11_88 (SPAdes) (version 2) | ecosystem: Environmental > Aquatic > Marine > Oceanic | place: Arctic Ocean... | reverse complement strand
AGTAATTACTGCATTAGGTTTTAATATTCTAATTAATGAATCCATGTTTTTTGCTGCTAGATCTATACAGAACTGATCATCGTTAAGATCTACAAAAATTTTATCGTACTTATCGTCTTCAACAGATTTTATGCTTTCAAAAGCATCTCCCCAGATACATTTAACTGAATTTTTCTCAGTTGATTTATTACCAATGCTTCCAAGGTGTTTATTGCAAACTTCAACTACCTCTGGATCAAGCTCATACCAGTCAATAAAATCAAAACCTTTAGACATACACTCTCTTGCAACTCCTCCATCACCTCCACCGATGATTGCAGCAGTTCCCATGTCTTTATTTAATTTTAAAGCAGCGTTTACAAATGTTGAGCTATACAAAACTTCATCATTTGTTGCGACTTGAATTTCGTTATCAATGAATAAAGATTTACCAAATTGTTCTAAGTCTAATATTTCGATATGTTGACCTACTTTGGATTTAAAATCTTCTAAAACTTCATTTACAACATACGATTTTTGTAATCCAGGTGAACTGTAAATGTCATGATATAAAGATTTTGTATCCCTATTAAAAGCTTTTGTGACAATTCTTTTATGTTTGAATTCTTTTTTAACAATATCGAGTGCAATAGAAGGACTTACCTTCCCACATGTAAAAAAGTCAAAACTAATAATTCCTTTTTCTGGAAACGTATGAAAACTGATGTGACTTTCGGCTAATAAGGCAAGTATAGTGAAACCTTGAGGTTCAAATTTATACTTTGAAATTTCAAGAATTGTAACTTCTGCAGCTTTTGCAATTTTACGAATTACATTCTCGTAGACTGAAGGGTCATACTCTTGAGTAGTGCCTATGATGTCTAAAGTTATATGCTCACCTACTTTAGTCATAAAAATTATTCCCTCTTATAATTTTTTATTAATATTAAGTTGGTGGGTTTTATATAGGTGTATTGATAATTTTCAACAATTAATCAATTTTTTGATATTTTACTTAATTAAATTAAAATTGATTACTTATTAAGCTAGCAAATGCAGTAGCCCCTTTTGCTAAGTTTTTGTTCCAATCATTGTCAGCATTTTCATCTGCATTATCAGATATGTATTTAAAACATTTAAATTCAATGTTTTCCAACTTACAAACTTTTGCAATAGCGTAAGCCTCCATATCAACTACATCAACTTCTGTATCTATTTTTTTATTAACAAAATTATCTCCCGTTCCACAAGAATAACCTTCTTTTGATGAAATAATTTCTTTAATTTTATCAAAAGGTGTCTCTCCTAATTCAAAATCTAACACTCTAACATCCATATCTCTTTGATAGAATTTAGTGCATTCAACGATTCCTTTTAGCTTAGTATTAATTGCACCTGCGGTACCATAATTGATAATTAGTTTTGGTTTGTGAATATTAATTAACTTTAATGTGTTGTAAGTTGCATTAATTTTTCCAACCCCAACGTGGTTAAAATAGTCTAATCCAATTGTTTCTTCTTTAATTGCTGCTAGGAATAATTTGTCCATAGATTTTTTTTACTAAAGATATAAATATATTAATATCATGAATTTAAAAGATTATATTAGGTCAATTCCAGATTATCCAAAAAAAGGAATTTTATTTAGAGATATTACAACTTTAATTAAAGACGCAGATGCATTTGAAGAATGTATTAATCAAATAATTGAAAGATCAAAAGATTACAAAATAGATAAAATTGCTGCAATTGAATCAAGAGGGTTTGTATTTGCTTCTGCTGTTTCTTATCTTCTTAAAAAACCTTTTATTATGTTTAGAAAAAAGAACAAACTTCCTGCTGAAACTCATTCAGTTGATTTTGAATTAGAGTATGGAACGGCAACTATTGAAGTGCATAAAGATTCTATTGATAAAGACGATTCAGTTTTGATTATAGATGATTTAATAGCAACAGGTGGCACAGCTGAAGCAGCGGCTAAACTTGTGGAAATGTCAAATGCCAAAATTACAGCATTTGTTTTTGCAATTAATCTTTTTGACCTAGGTGGATCTGATAATTTAGTTAAAAAAGGTTATAAGGTTGAAAACTTAATGGATTTTCCAGGGCATTAATTTATTTTAGGTCTATACCAAGACTTTTTTCCAATTAAAGAGTTGTACGTACCTGAAAATCTTAAATAAGATATTATAAATTTATCATGATTTAGAATTATTAAAAAAAATATTGATTTAAAAAAATTTTTTAATAAATGAAAAAAAGATTTTTTAATTGCGTAGACCTTTCCATAAAATTTTTTATCATAATAAACTTTAGACCACATCCAGTGCCAATTACGACATTTTTCAAATTCAAAACCTATATTTGATGATTTTTCATTAAGATGGGTTATTTTAGCTTTGCCACAGATGTAAATTTTTTCAGATACTAATTTAAGTCTTTTACATAGATCAATTTCTTCAAGATATAAGAAATAATTTTCATCAAACATTTTAATTTTTTTAATTTTAGATAAATTAACTAACATTGAGAAACCTCTAACATGTTCAGCTTCTGTTATTCTTTTTTTAATAATTTTTTTTTCATTTGGCGCTAAGATAGCAAATTTATTTTTAATCAAATTTGCTTGATATATTAACTCTTTAATGCAGTTTCTTGATAAAATCGTATCAGGATTTAATACCAATACATGTGATGTTTTGGCTAATCTAAAAATTTTATTATTTCCGGCTCCATAACCATTATTTTTTTTTGATAAAATGAAATTAATATGTGGATAGATTCTTTTAATTTTTTCTTTAAGTTGCAAATCGTTAGAGTTATCTAGAATAATAATCTTTTTTATATTTTCTAAACTTTTTAAACATTTAAAAATAACTTTTTCACTTTTAAATGTAACAATTCCTACTGTTATGTCTTTAAAATTCATTTGATTGAAATGTATTATAATATATCACTTAAATAATGAATAAAAATATCATTGTTACCGGTGGACTTGGTTTTATTGGAAGTAACTTAATTGACCTTTTAATTAGCAAAAAATATTCAGTAATAAATTTAGATAAAGTTAGTTATTCATCTAATTTTTACAATCTAAAAGAATATAAAAATCATACTAATTACAGATTTATAAAATGTGATTTAAATAGTAAAAAAATACCAAGTATATTAACGAAATATAAACCTGTTTGTGTTTTTAATTTGGCAGCAGAAACACATGTAGACAGATCTATAGATGGACCTAAAAATTTTATTAATAGTAATATACTTGGAACCTTTAATCTTTTAGAAGCTTTTAAGATATTTTCATCCAAACATAATAGTAAACTGATCCATATTTCTACAGATGAAGTTTATGGAGATATTTTAAAGGGTAGATCAGATGAAAAATACTCTTACAAACCAAGTTCACCTTATGCAGCAAGTAAAGCTGCTTCTGATCATTTGGTCTACTCTTATATCCGCACATACAAAATTCCAGCTATAATTTCGAATTGCTCTAATAATTATGGCCCTAAACAACACCCAGAAAAATTGATACCTAAACTTATTTATAATATTATTAACAATAAAGAGTTACCAATTTATGGAAGAGGAAAAAATTCTAGAGAATGGCTGCATGTAAAAGATCACTGTATAGCATTATTTAAAGTTTTTAAAAAAGGAAAAATTGGTGAATTTTATAATATTGGCTCTAATAAAAATTTAAATAATATTCAAATCACTAAAACACTACTTAAAATTGCAAAGAATTTTATCCGTATAGGGAATAATGTTAGAATTAAATATATAGCAGATAGACCAGGACACGATCAGAGATATGCACTCAATAGTAATAAAATTAAAAAAAAACTTAATTGGAAGCCACAAATTAAATTTGATAACGGTTTAAAAGAAACTTTTTTATGGTATCTAAATAATAAGAAATATTATTCATCACTAACAAAAAGAGATATTATCAAAAGACTAGGTTTAAAAAAATGATTACAAAAGGAATTATATTGGCAGGTGGAACAGGCTCAAGAATGAGTCCATTAACTAAAGCTGTAAACAAACAACTTCTTCCAATCTATGACAAGCCTCTAATTTTTTACCCATTATCAATTTTGATGCTTGCAAAAATAAAAGATATCTTAATTATTGTTAATAAAGGTCAGCTAGAACAGTATAAAAAAATAATTCCAAATGGTGATAATTTAGGAATTAAAATCACATACAAAGAGCAAGATGAACCAAGAGGTTTGCCCGATGCTTTTATTATAGGTGAAAAATTTATAGAAAAAAAAAGTGTTGCAATGATTTTAGGTGATAATTTTTTTTATGGTCAAAACTTAAGCTCAATACTTTTGAATAGTTCTAAAATTAAAGATGGTGCAGGCATTTTATTACACAAAGTTCAAAATCCAGAACTTTTTGGTGTAGCAAAAATTGATAAAAATAATCAAATAATTTCAATTAAAGAAAAGCCTAAAAAATTTATATCAAATGAAGCTATTACAGGCTTATATTTTTTTGATAAAAATGTTGTTAACTATGCAAAAAAATTAAAACCCTCCAAGAGAGGAGAACTAGAAATTATTGATTTACTAATGAAGTATAAAAATCAAAATAAATTAAGAGCAAATTTTATAGGAAGAGGTGGTGCCTGGCTTGATACAGGTTCAATTGATGATTATTACAAAACAATCTCTTTTGTGCAGGCTGTAGAAAATAGACAAGGATTAAAAATTGCATGTATTGAAGAAATAGCATTGTTAAATAAATGGATTAATAAAGAAAAAATTAAAAGATCGATTAAGTTTTATGGTAAATGTCAATATTCAGATTATCTAAAAAAACTATTATATAAATGATAATTAAAACTAAATTCGATGGTTTAATTTTAGTTAAAAATAAAAAATTTAATGATTCGAGAGGGTATTTTAAAGAATTAATAGTAGAAAAAAATATCAAGGTGAAATTTCCATTTCATGTCATGTCGTTTTCAAAAAAAAATATAATTAGAGGTCTCCACATACAAACTAAAAACCCTCAAGGTAAATTCGTAACAGTTATAAAAGGGAAAGTTTTTGATGTTACGGTTGATCTTAGAAAGAAATCTAAGACTTATGGAAAATATTTTTCAAAAGTTTTAAGTGCTAAAAATTCATTATCTATTTATATACCTCCAGGATTTGCCCATGGATTTTGTGCTCTAGATAAAGAAAATTTTGTAGTTTATAGCTGTACTCAGTATAGAAATGCCAGATCTGAAACAGGAATTGATTATAACGATAAAGACTTAAATATTAAATGGCCAATTAAAAAACCTATTTTATCATTAAAAGACAAAAAAAATTATTCTCTTAAAGAATTTTATAATAAAACTAATGGATAATAAAATTCTAGTAACAGGTGGTGATGGTAGATTTGCTAAAGTATTAAAAAATAAAAATAAAAAATTAAACTTAACTTTTTGCTCTAAAAAACAGCTAAATATTTTAAGCATAAAATCAATCAAAAAAAATTTAGAGAAATATAAGCCAAAAATAATTTTTCATTGTGCTGGACTATCAAGGCCTATGGATATCCATGAAAAAGATATTGGAAAAAGTATAGACCTTAATATTATCGGAACTGCAAATTTGGTGAAAATTTGTAAATTATATAAAATTAAATTGATCTATTTTTCTACAGGTTATGTTTATGAAGGGAAGAAAGGTAACCACAAAGAAACAGATGCAGTTAAACCATTTAATAATTATGGTTTATCAAAATTAGGTGGTGAATGTGCTGTTTCAATGTACAAAAAATCATTAATTCTTAGAATAACAATGACAGAAAAACCATTCGCTCATAATACTGCTTTTACTAATTTGAAAAGTAATTTCATGTTTCATGAAGATTTAATCGATATGCTTCCAAAAATTATTAATAAAATTGGAATAATTAATATAGGTGGTAAATCTCAATCAGTTTATGATTTTGCAAGGAAACACAATAAGACAGTAAAAAAAGCTAAGTTGAATATAAATTCAAATTTCCCTCTTAATCAAACAATGAATCTTTCAAAATTAAAAAAAATTTTAAAATGGTAGCGGGAAGTGGAATCGAACCACTGACCTCAGGCTTATGAGTCCTGCGCTCTAACCGACTGAGCTACCCCGCCATACCTAAAAACTGAACCAAAATCCTTGACACTAGCTCATTTCATTTTGAAACAAAATACTCTGAAAGTAGATTCTCGTCAAACATTTATTGGAACATTAGTGGAGCAATTTAAAAGTTTTACTCGGACTTTTTTAGAGAAGTGCCAAGTCAACCTAATTTATTATTAAAAATAGAATTAAAATCAATAATTATCATATCAAGCTTTTTCATTTAAAAAAAAATTTATCTTTTGGCATACTTTTTTGACATCTCCTAAAGTATGAAAAAAAGAAATAGGTAAACTCAGCGTGGTATTATGTATATGTAAACTGATAGGGTATTTTTCCTTTAAAAAGAATTTTTTATAAACTTTATGATTATGAGGTGCTATAGGATAATGTATATCTGTAAATATTTTATTTTGTTCTAAAAATTTCTTTAAACCATCTCTTATTGTTTTGTTTTTTAATCTAATATTATAAATATGATAGATATTATATATATTTTTATTTTTACTTGGTAATACAACATCACTATTAGATAGATTCTTGTCATAAAAGCGAGCTAAAATATTCTTTTTATTATTTATTCTGTTCAATAACTTTAGTTTTAAATTTAAAAATATAGCATGTATTTCATCTAGTCTTGAGTTAAAACCAATATGATCATATTTTTTTTTATTTCTTAAATTTGATCCATAATTTCTAAGAGATAATAATTTTTTATAAACTTTACGATTGTTTACAACAATGGCTCCACCATCACCAAGGGCACCAAGGTTTTTTGTAGGATAAAAACTAAAACAACCAGCGTCCCCAAAACTTCCTGCTTTTTTATTTTTAAATTTAGCACCATGTGCTTGAGCACAATCTTCAAGTAATAAAAGTTTATTTTCTTTACATATTTTCAAAATTTTATCCATACTACACGTTCTTCCATATAAATGAGTAATGAGTATAGCTTTAGTATTTTTTGAAATTTTTTTTGATATTTTAGAGGTGTCAATGTTATAATCTACGATACTTGGTTCAATCAATTTTGGAACAAGTCCAGCTTTAATAATTGCTAAAATAGTAGCAATATATGTATTTGAAGCAACCAATACTTCTTTTCCTTTGGGAATTTCTAATGCCTCTAAACTTAAAACCATTGCATCTAAACCAGAGTTTACTCCTACACAATATTTGCCTCCAATATAATTTGAAAAATTTTTTTCAAATAATAATACATTCTTGCTAAGAATATAGTTGTTTGAGATTAAAAATTTATTTATTTCTAATTTATATTTTTTAAAAATCTTTTTATTAAATTTTTTTAAATTTTCATATTCAATCATTTATAATCTTTTAAGGAATATTTTTCAGATGCTAAAATCAAAATTATAGTTTTTTTATTTTTTGCTAAAATTTTTCTCCATTCTTTATTTTTGATATATAATGCTCTATTTGGTTTATCCATTATATATTTTTTCAATTTTGATTTATTTGATTTAATTGAAACTTGAATTTTTCCACTTAAACATATCAGTAACATTTTAGTTTTAAGGTTAGCGTGGCCACCACTTTCTTTAAAATCGTATTTAAAAAAAATTCTTTTAATCTTAAAGGGTATTTTTTTCTCTAAATGACCAATAATCCCTTTTTTTGAATTAATTAATGGTATCTTTAAAAATCTATTTTTCATAATATTGCTTTCTGATATAGTTTATTTTATTTAAATATCAAAATGTTAAAATCTTCAATAATACTACCTGCATATAACTGTGAGAATACCATTGAAAAACTAGTTAATGAAGTTCTAAATATATTCAATGATTGTGACATTGAAATAGTCATAGTTAATGACGCAAGTCAGGATACGACTGAAAAGATTTGTTCTGAATTATATAAACAAAATCAAGAAAAGTTGATTTTTGTAAGCTTGATGAAAAACAGCGGTGAACATAATGCTGTTATGGCTGGCCTAAGACATGCAACTGGAGAAAAGATATTCATAATAGATGACGATTTTCAAAACCCTCCTTCAGAACTTAAAAAGCTTTATGAATTTACACTTCAAAACAATTATGATGTTGTCTACACAAAATATGATAGCAAAAGACATTCTTTTTTTAGAAATCTATCAAGTAAATTTATTAATGTTTGTGCAAATTTTATTTTGAATAAACCAAATAATATCTATCTAAGCAGCTTCAAAAGTATTAACCGGTCAGTTGTAGATAAAATTATAGATTATGAGGGCTATGGAACATACATAGATGGTCTTATTTTTCAGATAACCACTAATGTTGGTCAAATTACCGTAGAGCACTTTGAAAGACAAGAAGGGAAATCTGGATATACCTTTGCTAAACTGTTGAGTTTATTTAATAATTTTTTATTTAATTATAGTCTTTTACCATTGAGAGTATTAACAACATCAGGTTTTTTTATAATTATTTTTTCAATTTTCATAAGCTTACAGGTAATTGTTGAGAAATTTAATAACCCAGCCGTTCCTCCAGGATATTCATCAACTGTTTTGATTATTATTTTTTTTTCGGGATTAAATCTTTTCTTTCTTGGAATTATGGGGGAATATGTAGGGAGAATATTAAGAATGGTTAATAAAAAACCTCAATATTCAGTGAGGAAAATTTTAAAAAAGACTAATTAATCAAATAATATACTTTAAATAGTAAAAAATTTTTATAACTCTTAATTTTAAAATTTTCTAGTAAAATTTTTTCTTCTTCACTAGGTTTTAATTTAGTTCCAGTATGTGCTTTAAAATGACCAAATAAATAAGATCCCACCTTATTAAAAAAATTCTGATTTGAAAAAACAACTATCAGATCTGAATTAACTTTTTTAAGATGCTTAAAGATATATTGAATTTCAGATTTTTCTAAATACATTAATACTTGTGAAAAAACAACAAGATCAAAATGGCAATTTTTCCAGTTTTTAATTTCAGAAAGCTCATCGACAACATCATAGTTTATAACTTTTAAATTTTTTTCTCTAATTAACTTTTTTAAATAGCCTTTTCCACAGCCAAAATCTAGAATGATATTCTTATTACTAATTTTTATTAATTTGTAAATTTGATTATAAATAAAAAAGAAATAATATTTAGACAAAAAATTAGGCTCTGTAAGGCCTTGGTTATTTGGAATGTGCTTCATTATCAATCTAATAAATTCTATAAAATGAATAATAGATAATACACCCAATTAAAAAAGTCATGAAATAAATATTTAAGAAAACTAGATTTTTAAAAAGTAAATAATCTTCATCTTTTTTTATTAAAAAGAAAAATATAACCACATAAATGAATGGATCGAAATATTCTTGAAATAATGGAAAAACTAAAAGAGATAATAAGATAAAATAGAGTAAAAAAACAGATAAATAGATATTTTTTTTATAATCTTTTAAAAAAAGATAGATAACTGAGAGACTAAATAAAGTGAAAAACATGAAAAATAAATTTGATAAAAATTCATTATTTTTATTAATAAGCAAAAAAATTTTATGAATTGCACCACCACCTGTAGAATATGATGGCTGATATAAATAAACAAATGTACAAAAAAATACAATTAAAAAATAATAAAGATAATTTTGATTAAATAATTTAATAAAATCTAAATATATATTTTTAAAAATAAATTTTTTTTTAATTAAATAAAATGGAAGTAAATAAATTGATAATATCTGTAACATGTTAAAAATTCCACTTATGTTAAAAACAACTCTAGTGAATCCTGCCAATCCTCGTGAAGCAGTCCAATATGGAGTTGGCCCTTGCCAAAAATAAAAAACTATAAAAGATGGTATTATTAATATTAAACAATAAATAGTTAAAAAAATATTTTTTTTACATAAAATAAATTGATAATTTAAATATTTAAAGAAATATATAACAGATACAATAAAAAATTTTTGATCTGCATAAAATGATAATATGGCAATTAGCATTATAAAATATTTCTTGTGTTTATAAAAAAAATTATTATCAAGATAAATTGTAAATAAAAATAATATATAAGCTAGGTTTTCTTGCAAACCCCAAAAAGATGAGGTTCTAAAATAAGGGCTTAATAATAATAAATTTGCTGACAACAAATAAACATAAGTGTTTTTGTATGGGAATTTTTTTTTTAGATTCAAATAAAATAAAAAAAAAAAAATAAAACTAAACAAAAATACTACTAATCTAAAGTCAAATTTAGAGGATATAAATGGAAAAAATTTTATAATTGTAATTGCAAAAAGTGGTAGTTTACTTTCGTGATAATTATGGTCATATATAAAAGCAAAAATATTTTCTTTTAATAGTAAATGATTTTTCCATTCAGCTTTAAAATCAAGTGGTCCACCTCCTGCAGAATTTTCATTTAAAAAAAAACCTAAAAAAAAACTCAACAAAATTACCAAAAATAAAAAAAATGAAACTCTATTTTTAAAATTAATCATTATTTATTAAAAATTTAATCTTACTGACCTCTTGCTTATAAATCCTGAAATCTAACCGACTTTGCTACCCAGCTCTTAATTATTGTAGATATATAATAGATTTTTTATTTTAATACAATCAAGTCTTTGAATGAGCTGTTCACTTTAAGAGTGTGATTAAAGTTCCCAATAAAGAAAGTCCCAATATAGTAAAGCTATAAAAAATAATTTTTTGTTTTTTTTCATTTTTTTGATCTATTTTTACTCTGTTAAGTAATTTGTTGATGTCTACAATTCTCTTTTGATCAATATATTGTAGTGGAATTGTTTTTTTTTGAACTTTTTTTTCACTGATATGTTTTCTGTCATGAAAATAAGTTTTTTGCATAACTTTATTTAACCACCAATTATTTAACTCAGCAACTAAAATTATAAAAATCTAACATGTTTATCTTTTAGAGGAG
>Ga0209711_10004608_pt1 | contig 11030 bp, 10 predicted proteins | sample ArcticOcean_MG_C_7_FD_187441 | JGI IMG/M metagenome (GOLD analysis project Ga0209711, IMG submission 187441) | Marine microbial communities from western Arctic Ocean - ArcticOcean_MG_CB11_88 (SPAdes) (version 2) | ecosystem: Environmental > Aquatic > Marine > Oceanic | place: Arctic Ocean... | reverse complement strand
ATCAAGCCTGCCCGGCATGGAAAAGTCAGCCTGTATTGTTCCGCACTGCCATTCACGATCTAGGCAGTCCTTTAAAACAAACTCAACCTTAGGGCCGTAAAAGGCGCCTTCACCCTCCTGAAGCTCCCAGTTAATTCCTTTTGCATCTAAGGCTTCAGACAAAGAGGCTTCAGCCTTATCCCAGTCCGCGTCCGAACCGACTCGCTTTTCGGGTCTGGTAGAGAGCTTAATATCAATGTTTTCAAAACCAAAATGCTTGTAGACTTGAAACGTAAGATCTATAAATTTAGAAACTTCGTCTTGAATTTGATCGATTGTGCAAAAAATATGAGCGTCATCCTGAACGAAATTTCGAACCCTCATAATTCCGTGAAGCGTTCCAGAAGGCTCGTTACGGTGACACGATCCAAACTCAGCTAAGCGCAACGGTAAATCACGATAAGACTTAAGTCCCTGCTTATAAATCTGAACATGGCCAGGGCAGTTCATGGGCTTAATCGCGTAATCACGGTTCTCTGAATGCGTGGTAAACATAGCGTCGCCAAACTTATCCCAGTGGCCTGACTTTTCCCACATCGACCTATCCATCACCTCAGGCGTGTGGACCTCGTGGTAGTCATTATCTTTAAAAACTTGGCTCATATACTGGACAATTATTTGATAAAGTGTCCATCCCTTAGGGTGCCAAAAAATCATTCCTGGAGACTCTTCCTGAGTATGGAAAAGGTTCTGAGTCTTACCAATCTTCCTGTGGTCTCTTTTCTCAGCCTCTTCCAAGCGATGCAAATGGGTCTGTAAGTCTTCCTTGTTTTCCCAAGCCGTCCCGTAAACCCTTTGAAGCATTTCATTATTTGAGTCGCCGCGCCAATAAGCGCCAGCCAGCTTCATTAACTTGAACGCTTTAAGCTTACTGGTTGAAGGTACATGAGGACCGCGACACAGGTCTACAAAGTCACCCTGCTTGTATAGCGATAAAGCCTCGTTAGAAGGAATCGATTCAATAATCTCTGCTTTGTAGTGCTCGCCCTTTGATTTAAAAAATTTAACCGCATCTTCACGGCTCATTTCCAATCTTTCGATCGGTAAATTTTGCTTAACAATGGCGTTCATCTTTTTTTCAATCTTTGCAAGGTCTTGCTCTGAAAAACCATCTTTATAAGCGAAGTCATAATAAAAACCATTATCAATGACAGGGCCAATAGTTACCTGGGCCTTTGGATAGAGTTGTTGGGTAGCTTGCGCTAATAGGTGGGCAGTAGAATGACGAATAACTTCAAGCGCCCTCTCGTCTTTATTGGTAATAATGGCAAGAGCTGCGTCACTCTCAATCATGTAAGACGTGTCGACCATTTGACCGTCAATCTCACCAGCAATAGCGGCCTTTGCAAGGCCAGATCCAATCGATGAGGCTACTTCTGCAACCGTTAATGCCTGGTCATAAGATTTAACTGTGCCGTCAGGCAGTGTTACATTTGGCATATCACAAGATTAAAAACAAAAAATCCATTTTACCTTGATAGCGCACTTATCTTGGTCAAAAATTGAGACTTTAAAGAACTTTTAAATGAACCTTTTAAAGGTATATTAACACCCTATGAAAATCGCTCGTAAATCACCCGAACTATTAATCCTTCTAATGACTGTTGGCTCTGCTATAAGCTGGGCTGTGTGGCTTAACCTGCTTAATAATTTTGCAATTGATGAGATCGACTTTACGGGCGCAGAAATGGGAATCCTTCAAAGCCTAAGAGAAGTTCCTGGATTTTTAGCCTTTACGGTCATCTTTGTTTTGGCTTTTATTAGAGAGCAGAAGTTAGCGTACATATCTCTCGCGCTTCTTGGCGGCGGAGTAATATTGACGGGTTTCGTTGAAACCAATATGACCTTTTATTTGGCAACAATAGTTATGTCTATTGGCTTTCATTACTTTGAAACCATTAATGGCTCATTAACGCTTCAGTGGATTGAAAAAGATAAAACAGCAGAGTTTTTAGGGCGAGTTATTGCTACCCGATCCGCCGCATCAATCATTGCATTTAGCCTTGTTTGGGTCCTTTTCGAGCAATTTCAAGTCGCATACATGTGGCTTTATTTGATTGGTGGCGGCGTCTCTATTGCGGTCGTATTATTTTGTTGGCAGCACTTTTCGCTGTTCCCAGAAAAAGTCGTTCAGACTAAAAAAATTATTTTAAGAAAGCGCTACTGGCTCTACTATGCGCTTCAATTCATGAGCGGCGCAAGAAGGCAAATATTTGTGGTTTTTGCGGGCTTCTTGATGGTTGAAAAATTTGACTTTACGGTTGCTGAAATATCACTCTTACTGCTTGCAAATGCGGCAGTAAATATAGTCGTTGCACCAAAAATAGGAAGGCTTATTCATAAATTTGGGGAGCGCAAAGCGCTCATATTTGAGTATGTTGGGCTCACCTTTATCTTTGCTGGATACGCCTTTGTAGAGAGCAGCTATCTTGCAGTTTTCTTGTACATTGCAGACCACCTATTCTTCTCAATTGCTATCGCCCTCAAAACATACTTTCAAAAAATTGCAGACCCGGCTGATATTGCTTCAAGTGCAGGCGTATCCTTTACGATTAATCACATCGCTGCAGTCTTTATCCCTGTTCTTTTTGGACTTGTCTGGCTTTACTCTCCCTCATTGGTCTTTTTAGCTGGCGCTGGAATGGCAGTATTTTCTCTAATATTAGCCCTTAATATGCCAACAAATCCAGCTTCTGGAAATGAAGTTTTATTAGGTAAATTTTCCTAATAACTTGTTTTTATCAAATAATTCTCATCTTAATTAGGCAGTTGGACTTTGTAAAAAGCCCTATTTTTTTAACTTTAATAGTTCGTATTGATATATACTTTTTTGCATGAACGAACATTTCAGAATTGCTCAAAAATTAGGCTTAATGTTTTTGCCTAATACTACAATTCCAGAAGATATTAGTTCATGGGCGATTGCCCAACTTCATGTCAAATCTCCAGCTCTTGGTATCAAACAAGTACGGTGGCACTCTCATAAACCAAAGGTATTAGAGTGGCCTCAGTCTCTTCAACCCAACCTTCAGAAACGTGATGAAATGTTTTGGGCTTTAAAAGAAAATATGGAAAAAAATCGAAGAAATATGCCTGGTTTTCAAACCAAAGCTGACAAGAATAGAAATAGACAAGAAAATCTCATGGAGGGATTAGATGCGCTTAAATTTGCCCATAGGAATGTATATGGCGAGGATCAATTAAGACTTCGTTTAAATGCGTTCTGGGCGAATCATTTTAGGACAGCTAATATCTTTGATAATGGCAATCATATCGGCCATGTCATAGAAGAGGGAATTCTTGCTAATTTAAATGGTGATTTTTCGAACTTGTTATATAAAGTCACCTCTCATCCTGCAATGCTAATTTACTTAGATAATACCTACAGTGCTGGGCCAAACTCTATAGAAGTCCAGCGTGCTAAACGCAATGGAAGACAAGCTGGCCTTAATGATAATTTGGGAAGAGAGCTACTAGAACTTCATACTGTTTCACCAACTGCAAATTACACTGAAGAAGACATTAAAGGTGCTGCAAAAGTACTAGCAGGCTGGGGTGCAGAACCTGGAAGAGTTAGTGGTGATAAACTAATATCACTTGCAGAGCGAAATAAAGAAATTAAAAAAAGGGGTGGAACATTAAACTCTTGGGATTACTTTAAGAGTGATTTTGCTGAACCAGGCAATAAAACTATCATGGGTAAAACCTTTGGCGAAGGTAAGGGAGCACTCAGAAAGTTAACAGATTTTTTAGCGGGCCATGAACATACTATTAAATACATTTCATTTAAGTTAGCCCAACATTTTGTTAGTGACAATCCAACTCAACCAGACCTGGACCATATAGAGAGTGCTTGGAAGAGCAGTAATGGAAACCTTGATAAAATTCATACAGCAGTCATTGAGCGAGCTATTGCATCAAAAGAACCTAAATTTCAATGGCCAATGACCTGGCTGTTTCAGGTCATTAGATTAAGTGGAGCAAATGGCTTTAAAGGCTGGGAGGAAGAACAATCTGATGATTACAATGAAAATATTATGCGTACAAACCAGATTTTTGAAGAACTTGGTCAAGGTTTTTGGTTACCTGGTCAGCCTAATGGCTACTCTAGTGATAAAAGTGAATGGCTATCTGGAGAAATGTTTGAGCGCCGAATCCGATTTGCAACTTCACTTTATACTGCAGGATCCCCCACCCAGAAAGTTGAAAATATCATAAATAGAATTGGAGCTAACAAATCTACTCGAGAATTAATTGATAGTGTAAATGGAAATCAAAAAAAATTTGTTGCTTTAATGTGCAGTCCAGAACTTATGGGGCTAAAGAGTGCCTAAAATAAATCTAACTAGAAGACAATTTTTAAAAGTATCGGGCGCATCTCTATTTTTAGCAGGCCTTCCACTCCCTGGCTTTACTAAAGATGAGCCACCAGGAACAATTTCAGTGATTTTGCTTGAGGGAGGAATGGACGGTTTAACAGCAGTGCCTCCATTTGGAGACCCTAATCTCTCTAGAATGAGAAGCAGTCTCACGCCTGAAAACTATTTAGAGCTAAATTCTTTTTTTGGACTCCACCCTTCTTTTAAATACTTTAGCGGACTAATGGCTAAAAATAATGCCTCAGTTATTCATGCTACTAACTTCCCTTATACTAAAAGATCTCACTTTGAAGGTCAAAATCTAATGCAAGGTGGAGGATTAAACCCATTTTCTGAAAAGACAGGTTGGCTTGGAAGAGCTCTTGATCTTGCTAAGACTCCTGGAAGATCAATGTCACTTGATATGCCCCTATTGTTGAGAGGTGCCCATGCAAATGATAATTTCTTTCCAGCAAGTATTAGAAACTCTGGTAGTTTAAAAACTGATCTAATAAATATGATTTCAAATGCGCATGCAGAAGAAGGGTCATCTATGTTTAAAAAAGTAAGCAAAAAGAGTACTCAACAAGACTCAGTTGTTCCAAGGGATCCTGCCAGTCTAGCAAGATATGCAGGAAAGGCTATGGCGATTAAAGGCGGCCCATTATCCTCAGTTATTAAAGTTGATCAATTTGATACGCATGCGAGTCAAGGATCAGACGAATTTGGAAGACATGGCGAGAGATTGACAGTTGTTGATGACATTATTGCTGGATATAAGGAAGGTCTTGGAGATGCCTGGGATAAAAGCATAATACTAACTTTAACCGAATTTGGTAGAACAGTTAAAGAAAATGGAACCTGGGGGACAGATCATGGCTGGGGTTCTGCTGGTCTTTTAGCTGGGGGAGCAATTACCAAAAGCAGAGTTATTTCAAAGTGGCCTGGATTAGCTGAAGGAGATTTATTTGAAAAAAGAGATCTAGTATCCACCATAGATTATCGATCAGTATGTGCTGCTTGTATTGAAAATGCTCTTGGTCTTGATCATGATTTAATTGCAGATAAAGTTTTTTTTACTCCTAGCTTACCTCGAATCTACGATTACATTTTTTCATAAGATCTAAACGCATAATGTATCTAATTAATTTATGAAAAAAATTTACCTGTTATTAGCACTCATTTTAATCTCCTCTCAAAGCTACTCCTCAACATGTCCTGATGGGAGTGAACCAATAAGGTCAGTTTCTGATGATGGCTCATACTATGTCTTTAAGTGCAATGCAGATATTCTTGACAAGAAAAATAATAAAAATACCCCCTCGAATAAAACCAAAAATAAAAACAAAGATTCAGAAATTAAAATTTACGAAGTCTCTTTCTCTCCAGGAGTTCTAGACGAATTACTTAACCTAGTTGTATCGAAAACTGATTTTGATTTCAGTCAATATAAACTCACTAACAATAAGAATGATTTTCAATGTCGCTTTTCAATGACAAGAATTGTTTATGAAAAAATTAAAGAAGGACAAGAAGAGGGTTGGAATATTGCTGAAGGAAATATAAATATAAAGGGTTCAAATATAGAGTTTGGAAAACAAGCCAGATGGAGAATGGGCGGGTTATCTTTAGACTCAAGCTATTTGAGAGACCAAGTAAATATTCAGCTTTCTGATCGTGGCCATCTAATTGGTAAAATGGCTTACTTTAATCTAAAAACTAATGATGGGGAAGTTCCAACCAATCCACTATATCCGATATTAACTGAACATAAAAGATCGACCCCAATCAATCTAAACAATATTAAAAATACTTCTGCCAAGTTTTATATTGATGTAGAAGAGTGGGCTGGTGCTGTTATGTATATTAATAGCTGCAAGGAAAATTAAGCCACTAAGCCTCTATTGACTCAATCATAAGCTGTAATGATTCATTCCCTCTAAACGAGTTAACGTTTAACTTATAGGCTACTTTAACTTGCTTTGTTTCAAGCTTGCCTTGGAAAAAAGCAATGCCCTCAAAAATTGAGCTGGCACCATTAAGTTTTAGGGTGCACTTAAGATGCTTTTCACCAACAATTTTTTGCTCTATTAGCTCAAAGTCGCCATAAAAGATTGGCTCTTCAAAACCCTGACCCCATGGGGATGCCTTTCGAAGAAGCTCTGCATTCTTAAGCGTTATTTCAGAGGCCTCTAACTTTCCATCCGTCATTAGCTCAATGATTGGCTTCTTGCCCTCGAGATGTTTTTTTATTGCCTCTGAAAAAGCATCACTAAACTTCTCAAAGCTCTCTGGCGAAAGTGCCAAGCCGGCCGCCATCGCGTGACCGCCAAACTTATCAATTAGGCCTGGATTATCGCGATCAACCAGGTCTAACAAATCTTTTATGTGCACGTCAGGTATTGAGCGGATTGAGCCTTTTAATACTTTGCCTGATTTGGCAAAAACGGCGCACGGGCACTGGTATGTTTCTTTGAGCTTCCCTGCAACAATGCCAACAATACCTTCATGCCAGGTCTCGTCATATAAAACGATTGCAAACTGGCTCTCATCAATTGACTGACTCTCGACAATGGCTAAAGCCTCATCCTGCATTCGGGTCTGCTCTTCACGCCTTTTAACATTGAACTCTTCAAGCGTTTGAGCGTACCTTCTTGCGTCATTCATATCTTCAGATAAGAGGCAGCGGATACCCTGTGATATGTCGCTCAGCCGGCCTGCCGCATTAATTCTAGGAGCCACCGTAAATCCGAGGTCGGATGCTTGCAGCGTTTCGACAGGACGCTTAGTAAGCTCAAGTATCGCTAGAATGCCTTTTGAGCAGAGTTTTTGACGAATGCGCTTAATTCCCTCATTAACTAGAATTCGATTGTTCTGATCCAGTTTTACGACGTCTGCAACGGTTCCAAGAGCAACAAGGTCAAGGAGTTCACGAAGATCTGGAACCTGGATGTTGTGCTCTTCAAAATACCCCTTACCGACCAGGTGAGTCTTAAGCGCTGAAAACAGATAAAAACAAACGCCGACGCCTGCTAAATTTTTAGAAGGAAAGTCACAGCCTCGTAAATTCGGGTTAATTATTGAGTTTGCATCAGGAAGAACTTTAGGAGGCAGGTGGTGGTCGGTAATGATAACGTCAATGTCAAGTGACCTAGCGAGCGCAGCGCCTTCATTACTGGATATACCATTGTCAACGGTAATAATTAGGTTTGGATTTTTAGCAGTCTTTGCTTCCTTAACAATTTCTGGGCTTAAACCGTATCCATGCTTAAATCGGTTTGGAACCAAAAAGTCAACGTGCTTTGCTCCCATTAACCTAAGAGCCTTTATTGCTACAGCGCTTGCTGTTGCGCCGTCCGCATCAAAGTCTCCAACGATGAGTATGCGCTGGTCTTCAAGAATGCACCTTTCAAGAAGGTCAAGCGCAATGTTGAGTTGATCAAAGCTTGGCTTAAGGAGGCCTGGAAGCGCCATTGAAAGCTGTGATTCAGAAACGGCTCTTGCCGCATAGACCCTCTTAAGAATTACAGGTATATCCTCAGAGTATGACTCAAACAATGAATTGTCAAGCTCTCTAGTCAGCACTTCTTACAAGTCTTACAAACGTGTCAATAGTCTTATCTCGAGCTATTGAGCCGCCAAAAAAGAAAGGGATTTCATATGCAAGCTTTGGATTATCCTTTACAGACGTTGAGGTCCAATAAGAATCCATCTGAGTATTTGGGAAAAAATCAGAATTAATCAAGGTATCGCTATCACCATAATAATCTACAATAGAATTTAGCTCATTTCTTGAAGGCAATCGCCAATCGGTAAAGCTGCAAAGCTCACGCTTATTAATATCATCGGTATAGGATTTTGTGTTGCAGTTCTTACCCCAATAACAATTTTTACTGAAGGTACCATTATCTCTGCCACTCTCTCCATCAAACCAAGTGTAAGTATTTAATGAAGACTGCAAGCGCTTATCTTCACTCTTAACTTCCCAGACTAGGGAATTCTTTTCATCTAGCACGCACGACCATTCTAAGTTATCAGACTTTAAGAGTTCACCATCACCCGACATCTTCTGTAATTCAGCACTAACAGAGATGCTGATCAACATAAGTAATGAAAGTAGGAGGCCTTTTTTCATGAAAAAATAGTTTGTATTCAAAGTAAATTAATATTCTACCAGCTGAGATGATTTCTCAATGGCAATTGCCTTAAGTAGTCGATTTTCTCTCAAATAAAATAAGCGCAACACCAAGAAAAATAAAGCTATCTGCTAAGTTAAAGACTGGCCAGTAGAAGCCGTTAACGTGCACATCAATAAAATCAATAACGAAACCATTTAGAGCCCTATCAATTAGGTTTCCAACGGCCCCAGAAAGCAATAAAAACTGACCTAGTAATTTTTGAAGATGAAGAGATGAGGTTCTCTGAATCCAAAAAACGAGCCAAATAGACACTAAAACAGATACCGATAATAGAAAGGTCTTCTCTATAAACCCGCCACCGGCCAAAAAACTAAAGGCGGCGCCCGTATTTTGAAGATACGTCCAACTAAGATAGGAATTGACAAAAACAGACTGCCCCAAATCAAAAGAAGTCATAAAAAATTGCTTAGTAAACTGATCAAGCGATACCAATACTAAAAATAAGAGGTAATAAAGTTTGTGCTTCATTAGTAATAACATAAAAATATATAGATTTATTAGAGGGGAATGTTTTAAATATACAGCAACACTGATTAAGTAAACAGTATCTAAGTAATCAATGCGTTTATAATTTATCAGTAATTGTATTATAAATATTGTGGAGGTTTTTTATGGGTTTTTTAACAGGTAAAAAAGCATTAATTGTTGGCGTTGCTTCGAATCGCTCAATTGCTTGGGGTATTGCCGAATCTATGGCAGCAAATGGCTGCGAAGTTGCCTTTACCTATCAAACCGATAAGCTCAAAAGTCGTGTCGAAAAATGCGCTGAAATTTGCAACTCTTCAATTGTTATTCCTTGTGACGTCTCTAGTGACGAACAAATTAATGAGACATTTACTGAACTTAAGAAATCTTGGAATAATTTTGACATCATTGTCCACTCAGTTGCATTTGCAGACAGAGCAGAGCTAGATGGTAATTATGTTGAAGTTACAACCCGCGAAGGATTTCTTAAGGCTCATGAGATCTCATCGTACAGCTTTACAGCTCTTGCAAAAGCCGCCCTTCCAATGCTGAATGAAAATGGCGCTTTATTAACGCTGAGCTATTTAGGGGCTCTAAGAGCAATTCCAAATTACAACGTCATGGGCGTTGCAAAGGCATCTCTTGAGGCGAACGTTAGATATATGGCTGCAGCCTTAGGCGCAGAGAAAGGAATTCGAGTTAATGCAGTATCCGCCGGCGCTATAAAAACGCTAGCTGCAAGCGGCATTAAAGGTTTTGGAAAGCTGCTTGATCACGCCGCTGAAAGTTCAGCACTTAAGCGTAATGTAAGTACTGAAGAGGTTGGCAATGCTGCAGCATTTTTATGCTCAGATTTAGCCTCTGGCATCACAGGTGAAGTCACCTATGTTGATGCAGGATATAACTTTTATGAAAAGGGGCCAGACCTTTAAAGTCAGGCTTCTTTTTAAAAGAGAAAAGAAATAGAAGTAGCTAAAAGACCAAAAAGGGTAAGGAGATAATTAAAAAATCAACTACCCTTTTAAACTAAGTAGGCCTTTCTTCAACCTGTACTATTTTTTATCTTCTTTCTCTATACGTTTAAATTCTACTACAGTCATTACAGCGCCAACTATAGCAAGAGCAAAGCAGAAAAAACCAGTAAAGAATATTAGTGAATCATCCATGATTAGTCCTTCCTAGCTATTATTTTAAAATAAATAGCAAAAGTTAAAATTGATGGGATCCAGGTTGCTGTAAACAATGCTTCCTGTTTTAAATCTTGGCCAGTGGTTACATCAACACCTTGAAACCAAAGATAAGCAGTTGTTACAAATGCAACTGCAACTGAAATTAAAATACATATATCTGACGTTTTTATCATAACGAAATCCTTTATTAAAAATTAATCTTCATTCCAAAAAGCCCAAGACCCTATTAGCAAGAAAATGACCGCTAATGAGGCATGCGCCCTAGTACTTGTTTCCTGAGGTAACTCTATTAAAAATGGTACCATATTAAGCATACCAAGTATAAGCCAAATTACCGCTAGCGCGGCTAAAACTAGCGCCGCTTTTCCGATTTTTCTTTTCATAAAATTATTATTTTAGCGCTAATATTCTAAAGAAGATCAGAAAATATTCTTATCTCAGCATTCTCTCTTAGCTGCTTAATGAGTGACACAAACATTTCATTGTTTGCTTGACTCATATAAAGTGCTGCAATACCAGTATCTGCATCTTCCTCTGGGAGCCTAACACCACTTAAATCAATCACTAAAGAAGTCAAGCTATCAACACTTCGAGAGCTGTATGTATGCTCGCCCTCAATAGGCTTGGGTATTGAAAAGGCAATACTGGTTACGTCAAAAGGTAACTCTTTAGCTCTAGAAATCCAGCCTTCTTTATTCCACTTTAGCTCATTATCAGTAAGTAGCTTATTTGTCATCAATTCATCGCCGCTCACTAGTGCAGTGGCAATTGCAAGTGAT
>Ga0209711_10004606_pt1 | contig 11032 bp, 10 predicted proteins | sample ArcticOcean_MG_C_7_FD_187441 | JGI IMG/M metagenome (GOLD analysis project Ga0209711, IMG submission 187441) | Marine microbial communities from western Arctic Ocean - ArcticOcean_MG_CB11_88 (SPAdes) (version 2) | ecosystem: Environmental > Aquatic > Marine > Oceanic | place: Arctic Ocean... | reverse complement strand
CGAGCGCAGAAACAATCAGAAGTACTCCAATTGACTTTGGCCCTTTAGTGTCCGGTCGAATAGTAAAGATATGCGGTGGTATTTCGGATTCTGGCTGGCTGTCATCCATCCGCATTGAAAATCCAAGGTCGACGTCGGACCCTTTGGGGTCGAGCAGAACTGTATCCTGTTCAGTGTCCTCACTCGTGATTGCATCCCCCCATACCGATTCTGATTTTACCGGTGAGGTAGATTTTGAATTTGAATCGCTCATGCTGTTGCCTCCATTATATGATTGAGCAATCCTACTCTCAGATATTCTGGAATCTCTTGTGATTGCAATGAATCCATATCGACACAAACGGTCACTTGTGAGGATTTCCATAGTAATTCTTGTTTTTGATTATGGAACTCATATGCCCATGTGCATGAAGTGTTTCCCACTTTCGTGAGCCAAATTGTTGCATGAACCGTATCTCCATACCGAAGCGGGGCGATGAAATCAGTTTCTATGTGGACTACAGGGAAGCCAATTCTTTGCTCGCCAATCATTTCAGGATAACTTATCCCGCACATTGGCTCCCAGCATTCTTCAAAAAAGCGGTGTGCAAGGTCATAAATTCTGGGGAAGTAAGCAATGTTGGCATTATCCAACATCGGGTAATCGACTCGACGCGTGAGTTGAACCGCCATAGTTGTACCACATGCTCAGTCATCATGAAGGCTTGTATTCGAAGAGATAAAAAGTTGCAAAAGGCAACCCGTTGCGCTTATATCCAATCGGTTAGTGGGCCGACTACAAGGCCCTATAGTGTAGCTTGGATATCACGCCGGCTTGCGGAGCCAGCAACCCGTGTTCGAATCGCGGTGGGGCCGCTCTTGTCTCTTTGTGGTGCAGCCGCTGTCTATGATTGAATTTTCCAATCGTGCATTTCCCAATTTTGTTCTTGTGCGAATTGCTTGAAGGCGCCTTTGGAATTGATTGCAACGGGATGGCCTGTAATTCGCATAAACCATGAGTCTGCCATTGTGTTCCCATAACCATAACATTCAGCGAGATCATGTCCATTCTCTTGAGCATCTAATTGAATAATCGGAACTTTTCCTTTTCGGCGAGGTACTGACCAGCCACGCTCAGAGCCGCTGAGTATACCTGTTCGGTTTGCAGGACCGCACCCATAGACAGTATCCATTCCAAGCACTTCCCCCATTGCTTCAGCCATTGGAGCAATCGTCGCAGTAACCAGTACCAAGCGATGGCCTTGGGCACGATGCCATTCGATTTTATCTCTGGCTTGCGGAGTGATTCTGTGAACGAGTTTTTGTTCAGCGATTCCTTTGGAGAGTTTATCCAATACATCCCAAGATGCGAGTGAGAAATGTCCGCGGTTGCGTGCTGCATCATATGGAGCTCGCAAACGTAAGAGATTCGCTATGAAACCCACGGACCATGCTGCTGCTCCATACGGAATGCGCCATGGCCGTTTTATCCCAAGTACAGCCGTTAACGTTTTTTCGCTTGAAGCATCCAAAAGGGTGCCGTCAAGGTCAAAGTACGCTGCAATACCTTCCCGCATAGTTTCTCCTCATGTCTCAATGTACATGAGCCTCGCCCTTTCAGATTACTTGATTTCAATGTTTTTTAGGCACTTCAGAGCAATCTGCTTCACCGTAAACTCGTCGCCCTGCCGTATGGTCCTGCCACCATACGAGGTATTGAGCAAGATGTCGTGGAATGAAGAACCCAACTTTACGGGGTGTAAGTCCATGGTTTCGCATTGCACGGTCATTGCTTAAATTTGCAACAATCGATTGTGCTGAACATCCAGGGTTGGCGCCGACAAATGTGAGGATTTCTGATTTCAATCGTTCAAACCTTGCTTGCTTTTGCGAACCTATTCCTTTTCGTCTTGGTGGCATAAACCGAAAAACTCTGTTAACCCATATCAAAGAAACTATGGGGGTCCCATCAAGCCGAAACGTTGGCGAAATCACTCAAAGGAAACGCTGAGGGTGGTTTTCCAGTTTGCAGTGGCTAACTTCTTAGCCTTACCATCTGCAATAATTGGGTGGATATCTTTGAGACGGCCGTGCATGCCTTGCACTTGGAATTTAACTCGTAATTCAGCGGCTTGATCTCGAACGACTGCTTCCATTTGCGCATCGTCTAATTCGACCGTAGCAAGTGTTGAGCCATCGGAATGACTGGTGATTGTGAAGGTGGTCCCAGATATCGAAAGTGATGGTCTGAAGTCCATATCGTTCGGATGTTCCATCCAAACTGAAACATCAACAGAGAGGGAATCGCGAATATTGATGCGGTTAATTTCTACAGTGTCGACCATGGCAACCAACTCATCCCAAGTGCTCCCGCTTCATACATGTTCCCATCGACCAAAGTGGTCACTCATAAGCAATTTCGGTGAGCTTTGGAATGAGAACTGTGACGGTTACTGTCAATGTCCAATCGTTTCCAGGGTCTGGATCTGGGGCGCCTTCAAACAAAGGGTCAGGTTCTGCTTGTTGTGCTGAAACTGACCATATCCATGTACCTTGACCTGAGCGGGTACCTGGCGCTGTGAGGAGTTGTTGAAGTAATGCTTCCTCAGAATCAGAATCATAGATGCCGTCTTCTCCATTTGGATTCATGTTGTCTGCTGACAAAGAGGCAGATGTTGATTCATTGGCAGTGATATTCCCTCCTTCGGTTTGAGCTGATCTGTCATAGCCATCGTTGACAATAAATATGGATAAAGTAAAATTATCCTGTGGGGCAAGAACATCTTGCTGCAATTCAAGCACTCCGAGGAAAGCAGTCACCCGCCCATCTTCACCAGGAGTGATGTTGCCCTCCCATTGTTGCCCTTGGTCAAGGTATTCATCCCATGAATATTCGATTTCTTTGGTTTCCCAAGTGACTTCATAGCGTCGAGAAGTGATTTCGAGTGTGAACAATTCTTTCACCATAGCCTCTGCCGAATCAGTAACAGTTAGGCTTCCTTGAATCGTTCCTGAACGGTTCGTAGGCAACAAAACAGTAGAGTCGGTGGAGTCGATATCGTTCCTCATATCACCGTCGCCATCGGAATCTTCTCCCCAATCCAAATCCCATTCAAAATCTAATTCATCGCCTTCAGGGTCAAAGCTGTTACTCGCATCCAAGCGCACAGAGTCGCCTGACCGAATAGAGTCGGGGTAGGTAAGATTGAGTAAGGGCGCCCCGTTAACATTGATCAATGCCGTCGCTTTGTCTTCGCCACCTTGGTCGTTGATGACTGTTAATTCAACAATGAAAATTCCAAAAGTGGTATAGCGATGAGAGGTAAATCCTGTCGTGGTATCTGCAGTTTGACCGTCTCCAAAGTCCCACAGGAATTCGGTGATTACACCTTCAATCGGTTCTGAATCTCGGGCGTCAAAGGTAACGGTTTCACCTTCTTGAATGAGAAGTGGATATGCTGTGAGGTTGGCTCTTGGGTCAACGGTAAAATCCAATGCTCCCGTACATCCGGCAACAAAACTCGAGCAAACCATGAGTCCAACCATGAGCAAAGAACGAACGGTTCGCCCACTCATTATTTGCCACATGAAAATATGCTGAATCCTCTCCCTATCTAATGCTTGGGGGGTTATATTCATTTTATCCGGCATTCGAAATGTATGGCCTGAATGCCGAATGTTTAGAATTCAATTTCTTCTGGAAGATCGCCAACAAGAGTCGCAGATTCAAGATGGCCTCCCATCTCTTCAACCGATTGGTGTTCAACAATGTTCAATTCTGAATAATCTTGGAGTTGCTCATCTACAGACAGTAAGTCCGAAAGTTCAACCTCTCCAGCATCATAAGCGGGTGCTGCTGTTGGAGTTGGCTCTTTCTTTACTTTCTCAACATTGGATTCTAATTCATTCATTGCATCGTCGATTACGCTTTGTTGACGTTGAACAAAATCCTCAGTAAGGCGTTCGTGATGAGAATCTCGGAATTCTACTTCCTCAACTTCGACTTCTTCCTGCTTCGAAGAAAAGACCTTTTTCAAACGATTCAAAAGTCCCATAGCCAAATGCACAGACAGGACGAGTAAGGGGTTTGCGATTGCTTGCATCCAGAGGGTGATGTTGAAAGGGGGTCAGCGGTGTTGTTCGTCTATGGCCCCGAATGTCCTCGATGGCGAGCGTGTGCTCGCCTTTGATTTGGAGACGACTGGGATCTCTACATCATCGGACCGTATTGTGCAAATTGCCTTGATTGGGGCTGCGCCGGACGGAACGGCAATTCACTTTGAACAAATCATCAATCCCCGTCGCCCGATTCCATACGGAGCGAGTAATGTACACGGCATCTTTGACCAAGATGTTCGTGGAAAAGGGGACTTTTCAACCATCGCCGACCAAGTTGCTGAAATGATTGAGGGCTCGGTCATCGTCGGCCATAACGTTCGCCGGTTTGACCTCGAGTTGCTTGAAGCTGAATTCTTTCGTCTCGGGAAGAGAATGCCTCGTCCCAAAGCAGTCATGGATACCATCGAATTGGTTCGAAGGCTCAATATTCCACGTCCACACAATCTTGGTGCATTGTGTGTGCGGCATGGTATTTCTTTGGAAAATGCGCATACTGCTGCTGCTGATGCTGCAGCATCACTGTTACTTTTCTGGAGACTTTCCATCGATCACGCACCATCATTCCGGCATTCGCTTGAAGAATTAGAACGTTGGGCCGTTCACGGAAACATCGCTTCGGATGCGACGAAATTAGGAAGGGGGTTAGGTGACCTCGAACTGGTTGACCAATTAGGTAAAATTCGCAAAGATGGAGAGCAAATCATTCTCGCCTTTGGCCGACATAAAGGCCGAGATGTGAAAGAAATTCATTTTGAAGACCCCCGCTATATCCATTGGCTTCTGTCTGCAAAAGGTGTTGGTGATGATGAGGCGAGAGATGTGATTCGCTCTTATCTTGGCCTCGATGAATAATGCGCTACAACAACTGCAAAGTATAGGCAGTGTACTGGGGGGACTGAAAGCCCACTGTATTCTTCCATAATCTCTTGGGAGGTTTGACAAAACCCTTGCGATTTCGCGGAAATGATATGTCGGTTGCCTGTATCAACTCACAAGAGACGGTGTGAGTTTTTCTTGAATATTTGAGGGTGCACTGTACATTCTCTTCTAAGTCATCTCAAATTCAACTGGCCATTTACTAAATAATATATCAGTTTAGAGTAATTGAAGGGAGCAAGGGTGTCGTTAAACAAGAAAAATGAAACACAAAGTATTGACGACCTTTCCGATTTACTTGCAGGTGAAATAGGGCCTCTAAACAAAATCTTTTTGAACGAAAAAGCATCAATTGAAATGCTCCATTCGAAAGAAGAAAATGAACAAATCATGATTGAAACAGCCGCTATTGGAGAAAGTTTCAGTGGTAAAAGAATTGACGTGAATTCATCAATTGCAGTCGATTCGGATTTAATAATCAATGTCACCAAGAAAATATCATCCCTTGATGCGAAGTTATCTAGGGTTACAAAACCGGACAGCATCAAAGCAAGGCTAACAGAAAATCAAGAGTTGTTTTTTTCTGAGATTACTGACATGATGCATCAGTTAGAGGCATGGACTGAAAAAATGGACTCGATGGATGAGATCATATTGGAAGAATCTGACAAGGATCTTTTGGTACGACATCATGCCTCAATCCTCGAATCCGTCAGATTAGACGAAGAAATACGAGAACTAACAAAAGATCTGAACATACTCAAGGAGGAGCTTAGATGACTTCCAGCGATGATTTGTATGGTGATATTCAAAGAAATCTGAGGTCGGGGGACCCTAATGAATTGTTTACTTACCTCAACCGTTTGAGGGTTTTTGATGCCCGAACTTGGCATGATAATTGCACTAATCCTCAACCTTTGGTCGAGATTAAAGACTCGGTTCTAAGCTCTGTAAATATTATTTTAAATCTTAATTTAGAAATTCAAGACGTGATTGAAGGCAGAACTAGTCCAGAGTCATTTTACCAGAGCCATCAACATCTAAAGGCTCAAATGAAAAATCTTGGTAAAGTGTTCACAAAAGCAGCTATTTGGATGAAAACAACGCAGCAAGATAGATGGCTCCATCAATTGCTGAAAGCCACAGAAGATTCTGATGAAGAGAGGAAAGAATTGATTTCTTTGCTTGCAAAATCTTCCGAATTGAATAGAAGGAAGGCTAAGAAACTAGATTCAATAAAAGAAGAGATAAGGGCATTAAGAGCAAAATCTAGAGCATTGATTGAGCAAAGGTGGAAAGATCGTCATTCCCCTGAAAGGACCCTTAATGCAAAGCAAAAAGAAGCGACAGAAATTACAGAGGGTAGATTAGTGATTACCGCTGGACCGGGGAGTGGAAAGACCCACGTGTTGGTAGAACGAATTGCAAATCTGATTAATTCTGGAGCAAAACCATCGAGAATATTGATGCTTACCTTTACTGTTAAAGCAACAACAGAGATGTCATTAAGGGTAGAGAAAAAAATAGGCACGGATGTTGCTGATAGCCCGATGATCATGAACTTCAACAGTTTTTGTAAACATATGGTGGAATCTGATTTTGAGGGGTTTGGCTTTGAGAAAATGCCAATGCACATTGATCCGAGAATGAGAAGATATCTTTTCGAAGATCTACTTGAACAAGGAATTGATGAGGAATTGGTGGAATTAATAGAACAAAACCATGATGTGATTGATATTACGTTGAAACTTGATGATCTTTTACACAATAGATCAACTGAGGTCGATGATGTACTATCTTGGTTCGAAGAAGAGATTTTGACCCCATCAGAAGATTCGGAGAAAGAATCGATTGATGAAGGTGAAGAGCCGAGTAAAGACTTGGTTTTGAAAAGGCTCACTCACGCTGGATTACGTCTAATTACTCCACTTCGAGAATTTATTCGAACGAATAACGGTTTGACATTCGGAGATCAGATTACTTTGTTCCATACTCGATTGAAAAATGAACCCGCATACTTGCAGAATATTTGTTCTGAATACGATCACGTATTAGTTGACGAATTTCAAGACAATAACCAAGCTCAGGGAGAGATTGTTAAGCTAATGTCGGAGCATTTGACTTCGACTTGTGTTGTAGGTGATCCCAATCAAGCAATCTTCGGCTTTAGAGGGGCGAACGTGAGAAATTTGCAAGATTTCATGTTAGATTTTGCTGAGTCCGGTGATCTAACAAGAGTTGATTTAGATATTTGTTATAGACATTCTCAAAAAATTGTTGAATACAGTGAGGAACTCAAAGCACTGAACCATGATGATATCGAAAGTCCCGAGATAAAATCAGGCTGGATTAATTCAGATTCAACTGAAATCGCTGTTCAAACCATGATCGATGAGGCATCTGAAGCAGTGGAACATGGAAAAGCCCTCAAGAGAAAAAACCTACTAGGATATGAATGGGATGAAATGGCTGTTCTTGCTCGATCTTTAAATTATGTTTCAAAGGTAATTGGATACTTTGATAATAATGATATCCCATATGTCACAACCTCTAGTAGTAACCTGTTTAGGGAGGAGATCACGATTGAAGCAGGTATGATACTAAGAGCGTGTATCGATCCTGTTGGAAATGCACAAGCAATTGGTTTCCTTCTCAAGAGTGGGTTCATGGGTGTCACAAAAGAAGACGCTGAAATTCTAACGAGAAAGAACAGGTATCATTCACAAGGATTATTCGATTCTCTAACAAAAATAGATGGAAAATTTGCGAATCCAAAAACTATTTCAGCATTCTATGAATTCATTAATTCAAATAAGAAATTGCCATCAATTGCCATGGAAGATTGGTTGTTTTCAACGATGAAAGAATCGGGAATAATTAGTAAAATGATTGTGCTAGGGCCAAATAGTTCGCTATCAAAACTCGTTTCGCTTCTACTTGCGCAACTATCTACTGCTGGAGACTTTTTCAGATACCCAAACAGATTTGCAAATTATATCAAGCAATTAATGGAAGGTAAGATTGAACTGGAGATTGAACAGATAAGCAAACCAGGACACGTGGTTGTTTCTACAATTCACAAGGCTAAGGGGTTGGAGTGGCCAATAGTTGTGATGCCATCCCTTGACCATAGAAAACCACCGCCGACATTAAAACCAGAGAAAGCTGAACGCTTGATTGTTCATGATTACTTCAATGAAAACGTGGAAGAAGAGCAAGAAAAGGAAATGATACGGATTTTTTACGTTGGACTAACTAGAGTTCAAGATTTAATTAGGTTAAGTAGACCTTTGACTCGAAGCGACAAATCGATGCCTAATGCACTTTTTTCTGTAGGCTCAGAAATATTCGGTGTAGGAAATATAGAAACCATTTATCCAAGTATTATGCAGAATCCACTTTCAGTAAACGAAGGGCTGCTCCTTAATTTAAGAACTCGATTAGAAGACTCTATTGGAGAGTTGAGACACGGATTTGAAACCGAAGATTTAGCAAAGTCAGTCCGAACTTTACTAATCTATCACCTTGAACAACTTGTTGTAAATGAGCATAGTATCGATAATGAGTTGAGAAAATTGGTACGAAATTTTGAACCTCTCGTTGGACGTGTTGAATATCATGAGTTCACAGGAAATACAGAAGTTACTGAAAAGCAGGCTTTGTGGAAACCTAAAAGATACACATGGTCGATGCTCGATGCTTATCGCAGGTGTCCACAAAAGTTTGCATTTACACACGTCCACAAATTAGTATCGAGTAATAATATCTCGCTGACAGTAGGGAACCTCGTTCACGAAATTGTTGAAAAAATTGGTTCTTTGGGGAAAAAGCCCACAAGGAAAGAATATGATGAAATTGTCGACAAATCTCTGAGAAAACATGTTAACAAATTGCCACTACTCGGAGAGGTGAAAATTAAAGAAATTAAAGAAAAGGTTGCCAATTGGAATGCCTCAGAGAGATCAAGGAACAAAGTCATCGTGATTGAGCAAGGTCTTGAATTTGAATTCTATAATAGGAAATTCTATGGGAAAATCGATAGAGTAGAAACCGATTCTGAAGGGAATCTTAGAATGATTGATTTCAAAACTGGTAAAGCGAACAAAAAACCAGGAAACATGGGGCAAGAACAGTTGTTACTTTACGCCCACGCATGGGAACAAAATACTGGAGAATCGCCGGATATAATAGCGTATGATTTCGTAATGGAGAACAAGTTGGCAGAGGCTGATGTAAAGCCAATAATACTTGAGAAGGGGCTTGCAAGATTGATTCCAATCATTGAAGGCATTGATGCGAATGAATTCGAGGCGGTTCCAGATAAACATACTTGTAACTATTGTGATTATTCAGGGATTTGTCCAGATCGGTACTAAAATGAAATAATATTTCTATTATTACGGATTTGAAATTTCTAATTATGTAAAATTCTGACGAGTCGAAAACAACTTACTGTGGCCCTGCCAATACCCTCTGTACAGGCACCTCATGGTAGGGTACCGTCGAGACACCCATTCCACGCGTGGGTATACAGTGGGGGAATTTGCATTGATTTCAATTCAGTAGATTTAGACGACGTGATGTCAAAAAGTAATCATGTATCTTCGACCATCATCCCAATCGGTAATTGTCAGCCCTTTAGGCCCAAGTGGACCAGTAATCAATTTTGCATTGTATCTTTGTCCATTGGAGAAAGTAATCATTCCTTCAGCCCCTGAAAATACGGTTAACCCTCCCAAAGATAAAGTTCCAACTTGAAATCCATTAGCAAGTTTTACGGAATACGTACGCGCCCATGTAGAAAAAGACAATTGTTCATTTATTCCGTGAAGTGGATCTTTAAAATTAACCGTGAGTGAAATCTTCGGGAACCAATTTTTTTGAACTAATTTTATTGATAGTTTGGTTTCGGAAGTATTGGTTGTTGTTTTCGATTCCGGTCTGGTTTGGGTCTCATTCGTCTGTTCTTTATTCCATAAAACCCACGCTTTAGAATCGTAGTCTTTCCACCACCAAACCTTTGAACCTCGTGGATATTCACATACTTCCCATCCGTCTTCATTGACTTCACCGCTGTATTCAAATTCTGGGTGCTGCTTAATTTCAGATTCCTGAACCTTTGATGATGTATCGGAATCTTCTGAATCATCGCTCCAAAGAACCCAAGTCTCCGTCTCGTAGTCCTTCCACCACCAAACATTCGATCCATCTGGATATTCGCAGACTTCCCAACCGTCTTCATTGACTTCACCAGAATATTCGAAATCCGGTGCTCTCTTCTTCATTGGACGAGGAGGATCTACGGAGGCGGAATTGTCCGAACTAAAACTCGTTTCGGAGCCTTTACTCGATGAGTCATTCGTGTCAAATTGATTCACAGATGAATCATATGCACTGTTTTCCTCTTCGAATTCTTCTTGTTCTTTTCTCAATTTCTGCTTTTGAACTATTGATGCAATTACTGCCAGAACACCAAGCAAAATCATCACCGGAATCAATACATTGTCGATTATATTGTCTATTTCAGCACCGAAGTCATCGGTTCCAGAATTATCATCGGTATTGAATAAATCATCCAGATCATTTTGCCACTGATTTTCAAGGTCTGCTAAATCCTGTTCAAAATCATCGAGGTCCTCTTGTAACGTTGTCTTTTGTCCAGATAAAGTAACTAAGGTAAATGACCCACTGTCACATTTTGATTGTTTTAACTCACCGTAAAGGAACAGATAGGCACAAAAATCATCTTCCATGCCATCCATGATTTGTTCGACATTTACATTTCCAGAACAGCTAACATAGATATTATCATCATAATTAGAATATTCGTGATAACTTGAGAGAGAGTTGTAATCAATGTCATTTTGTTGATACAAACTATCGAGGTCATCCCAGGAAACATCATCATTAACGGAATCAGAATACCCTGAACAATCGACAGACCCTTCTTTCACATCAACAATGATACTCCAGGCACTTGTGTATGTAGGAGTCACCGCGGGTGTTGCCGGGCCGGAGGTATCATCTTGAGATGTTTGATCTCCTGCTGGGTTAGGAG
>Ga0209711_10004599_pt1 | contig 11040 bp, 10 predicted proteins | sample ArcticOcean_MG_C_7_FD_187441 | JGI IMG/M metagenome (GOLD analysis project Ga0209711, IMG submission 187441) | Marine microbial communities from western Arctic Ocean - ArcticOcean_MG_CB11_88 (SPAdes) (version 2) | ecosystem: Environmental > Aquatic > Marine > Oceanic | place: Arctic Ocean... | reverse complement strand
AACGGAATTTATCTTAATGTTTTTTCTCATAACTTATTAGGGGGTAGGCTCGATGTATTTGGTACAATTTACTAGGGTAGTAATCGCAGATAAAAACATTTAAATAATTCATTATCCACATATCAAAATTGATAATTAAACGAATTAATGTAAAGAAAAAACTTTATTGTGTTTTCTAAATTGAAATTACCTATATTGAGCAACTTTCTTAAATTATAAAATAGCCCAAGCCCAGTTATGATGGGTCCTATATTTCTTGGAGTAGTTCGTGCTGGATTCAAACCTTACTTGGCTAACCTTTATACTTAAATATTAAAACATACTTTAATTTATCTCCTTTGACTGATAGAGTAATTATTTATTCAACTAGGTGGATAGTGTCTGCTATCTACATTGTTCTATAAAATTAAAATATTCTTGCTTTGATAAAAGTTAAATTATGTAGCATTCACTTGTTAGATTTCGCTTTAATCTTACTATCTTAGAATATAAATATAGGATTATAATAAGTTCTTAATTTCACCCTGATGCTCGGGCTCAAGATTGGAAATTGATCGACTCCGATATTGCCGTACAAGCGATCAAAAAAGAGGATGGAGACGAGGGGATTGTTCACTTTGGAACCGAAGTGGCCACTACTGCAGATAAAAGTATCTCCTTCTTACTAGGAGCATCCCCCGGAGCCTCAGTCTGTCTAAATATTGTGTTGGAAGTCATCCATAAGTGTTTTCCTGCACTCTATCAAAGCCAAGAAGGACAAAACAAATTAAAGGAAATGATCCCCACATTTGACCTCGACTTGGGTTCGATCAAGGAAACAGAGGAAATTGCCCAATATCAAAAATGGAGCCAATCCGCAGAGGAATCACTCGAGCTTCGTGGGTAACTTAGTAACTAAAATTACTTTACTACCATTATTCCACGCATCATGGCGTAATGACCTGGGAAGGTACAAACAAATTGGTGGACGCCTGGTTTATTTGGTGCTTTGAATTTAACTACCTCACTCTCACCCGGACCCAAAAGTTTGGTGTGAGCAAGAACATCTTCCTTCACTGAGTCGGGAAGGACATTGGTAGCATTTGCCCCTGCCTTCAGAGCCTTTCCGCCAAATGCGATCGCGGATACACCTTCCTTTAGAATTACTAAATTATGTCCCATGGCAATTTTAGGGAGAGAACCCTCGTTTTTAAATACCAATTCGACTTCTTTTCCCGCATCGACTTCAAATTCCCGAACGCTAAATTTCATTTGATCGTTACCAGTAATCGTAATCTTGGTCGCGGCGTTGAGAAAATGGGCTTGTATGTAGATTGCTAAGAATAATGCTATAAATTTCATGAAAATCTTTTTATTACAGATTCCTGAAAAATCAATTCAATAGAACAAATTTGTGGATACACCATTATTTAAAAAATAGAAACTTTTTTGGGATTTCTTTTAAAATGAGTAAAAATAAGCTTTGACAAATTTTTGAGACTGAATCTCATAGAGATGTTAATAGTTAACAAATCCAACCAATTCCATAATGTACTTGAAATACAAAAATGTCTTATCCCTTTTGCTTGCGTTTATGTTTACGCAGGTTTTTGCCCTTGCAGACAACCATGCAGGTGATGAAGCAAATGCCGCTGAATCTGTTTTAGATGTCTCAGCTGAACCTGCAGTGTTCGACGGTAATCTTCGCCAAGATGATTATGTTGGTATAAGCTTTTGGCTTGCCACTGCAATGATGCTTGCTTGCACAGTCTTTTTCTTCATTGAAAGGGATCGAGTCAAAGGTAAGTGGAAAACTTCCCTTTCAGTTGCAGGTTTAGTAACTGGTGTTGCTTTTTGGCACTATCTTTACATGCGCAATATATGGGTAGACACTGGAACAACCCCAACCGTGTTTCGTTACATTGATTGGTTGATAACAGTTCCTCTTCAAATAGTTGAGTTTTACTTAATCCTTGCTGCGGTTACTACAGTAAGACCTCAACTTTTTTGGCGTTTACTTATTGCTTCTCTAGTCATGCTTATTGGTGGGTATGCTGGTGAGACTGGACAAATGGGTGTAATGCCTGCATTCGTGATCGGAATGGCTGGTTGGATTTATATCATCTGGGAAATTTTCAAAGGTGAAGCTTCTAAAATTAATGACTCAAGTGGAAATGCGGCGAGTCAACAAGCCTTCAAGACAATCAGAGCGATTGTCACTTTCGGTTGGGCAATTTATCCAATCGGTTACTATATGGCCTACCTTGGTGCTGGCGATGGTGTTGACGAAAATACACTTAACATCGTTTACAACATTGCAGACTTAGTAAATAAAGGTGCATTTGGTTTAGCCATTTGGGTTGCTGCTACAAGCGACAACAGCGATAATTCTTAAATAAAGCTACGCCAAAGCCTCGAGCGATGGATTGTAGTAACTTGAACCTGAGTCGCCTTAACGGGCGGCTCAGGTCCTTTTTTTCTAAAGATCAACTTCTTAAACTCTTCCTAGAGGATGGTTACTTTTGGTCGGGCCAAGGAATCCGGGGGCAAGTTTGTATGCAAATTGCGTCTCGACTTGGTTTGGAAGAGGATCTTGCTTTAGATATAGCTACCTTTACGGAGTTACTTCATAACGCCAGCCTTGTTCATGATGATTTAATTGATGAGGATGTCGAAAGGAGAGGGCATCCGACTGTATGGAAAAGGTACGGGAAATCTCAAGCGCTTTTAGTAGGTGATCTTCTTATTGCTAACTCTTTTATGGTCGCAACAACTTCTGCTGCTCCCGACTCAATAAGGAGTAAGTGGGCTACGAGTTTGTCTGTTACTATGTCGGCAACCATTCGAGGGGCCAACAGCGAGTTGACTTTTGATTTTAATAATTCCAAAACCCTCTTAGCTGATTATTTAGAAATGGCTCAGAATAAAACCGGATCAATGTTTGTTCTCCCGATCAAATGCATTTGCATTGCTCTAGAGATGGAAGCAAAAGAAACCGAACAATTATGCCAGGCATTTTCGAATATGGCTGTCGCTTATCAAATTAAAGATGATCAAGCCGATTATAAAGGGATTAAGATAGGTCGGACTGAATCTTCTGATGCAAATAATGGCCGGCCTAATATTTATCATTTGCTTGCATGCAAGGACGGCAATAGTGAAATGATCATGGATCGTATCAACGCAGTGCAACAAAAACTAATTCTTGACGCCAAGGAACTTCTTAAAGGCTTTGATTTATCCTTGGTTCAAGTTTTGGACGAACTTGTAATCCCCTTCGTTCAACTTACTAGTAACCTTGCCCCGATTGAATCGGAGGCCAACTTTCCTGACCAATACGAACGGCAATCCTCCGTCTCTTTTCAGGAAGATGTTGTCCGTTCACAAGTCTAAATCTTATCCCAACCCAGCCACTGCTCTGGTAGTTGGAGCTGGTTTTGGTGGTATTGCTTCTGCGTTGCGCCTTAGGCGTCTTGGGTATGAGGTCACGCTCTTAGACAATAATCCAAAACTTGGTGGACGGGCTCAAGTCTATGAAGATGGACCTTTTAAATTTGATGCGGGTCCCACTGTAATTACAGCCCCTTTTTTATTCGACGAGTTATTCGCTCTCTATGGTAAAAAAAGAAGCGACTATGTTGAATTAATGCGGGTTGAACCTTGGTATCGCTTTGAATTTGCGGATGGGGAGAAATTAGATTACGGAGGTGGTCTTGAGGATACTATTGCCGAGATTAACCGATTATCCCCTGGCGAGGGAAAAGGCTACGAGAAATTGGTTCTTTTTTCCAAGCGCATATTTCGAGTCGGTTTTGAAAAACTCGCTGACCAGCCTTTTCATCAATTTGGGATTATGCTTCGTCAAGTCCCGGCACTTATTGCTCTGAAGAGCTATTTATCGGTCTATTCTTTAGTTGGAAAATTTCTTAAGGACGACCGCTTACGTCGGGCCTTTAGTATTCATCCGCTACTAGTAGGGGGTAACCCCTTAAATACCACTTCAATCTACTGCCTCATTCACTACCTCGAGCGAAAATGGGGCGTCTGGTTCCCCCGTGGAGGAACTGGTGCAATGGTCGAATCCCTAGGCAGATTGATGGAGGAAAGCGGTGTAAACGTCCGACTTGGGGTTCAGGTTGATAAAGTCTTAGTCGACTCAGGGAAAGCAACTGGAGTTTGTTTAAATGGTGGTGGCGAAGAAAAAGCTGACCTCGTGGTTTTTGATGCGGATCCACCCAAGGTATACCGCGACCTTGTCGAAGAGAAGCATCGAAAGAAATGGACTAATCGAAGGATTAACCGTCTTTCCTATTCAATGGGTCTCTTCGTTTGGTATTTCGGAACCTCTCGTTCTTATCCTGAAGTTCAACACCACACTATCCTGATGGGGGACACATTTGCGGAATTACTAAAAGAAATTTATGACCAGAAGGTTCTTTCGGACGACCTCAGTCTCTACCTTCATCGACCTGCGGCCACAGATCCTTCGATGGCTCCTGAGGGATGTGATGCCTTTTATGTCTTGGCTCCTGTTCCCAATAAGCGGGCCAAGGTTGATTGGAAGGAAGCGGGTGAAAAAATTCGGGTCCAAGTACAGGCTCAACTCGAAGGCACACTCCTTCCTGGTCTTGGCGAATGCCTAGAATCTTCCTTCTTTGTTACCCCTGACGATTTTCAAAAGCGTTTCAATACTCACTTGGGGAGCGGTTTTTCAATCGCTCCTATTTTTCGTCAATCCGCCTGGTTTCGTTTTCATAACCGATCTGAGGAACTTGAAAATCTGTATTTTTGTGGAGCTGGGACTCATCCTGGAGCAGGCGTGCCCGGAGTTCTTTCCTCGGCTAAGATTGTGGAGAAGCTCGTTCCTCCACCTCGCTCCCTTGATCCTGATTCCGACTTCGAAGTCTTTCGGTCGAAGAGTAAGACTTTTTCATTGGCTTCTTTTCTTCTGCCTCGCAAACGAATGCAGGCAATCGCTCAACTTTATTTTATATGTCGAACGCTGGATGATTGGGCCGATGATGGAGGTGGAGATCATTTGAAAAAAGCTTTTGATTCTTGGCGATCTCATACACCGCATCCACTTCTTGATCAATATCGTTTCCTTCAGACTCATTGGGGAATTGCATCCGAACCCATGACTGAATTACTTGAGGCGATGGATGGTGAACAGGAACAAGTTCGCTTTAAAACTGAAGAGGAATTGATTAAATATTCACATGGAGTCGCGGGAACAATAGGCTGGATGACTTCTCCTATACTTGGAGTGACAGATGCAAAAGCACTCAAACATGCAATTGATCTGGGCATTGCGATGCAATTAACGAATATTGCCCGTGATATTTTTGAGGATGCCGAAAGGGGGCGGATTTACTTACCCGCTGAATACTTGAAGTCTCCGATTACCCCAAAAGAATTGACGGAAAAAGGACACGCGGGTCGGCTCGATGAGGTACTTGCGGCTAAAGGCCGTCTGCTTGATCTAGCCGAAGTGTATTATTTGAGTGGAGAGTCTGGAATGTCTTATTTGCCATTGCGGATGAGAATCGTCATTCGTTGGGCAGCTAGTATGTATCGTTCCATTGGATTATTGATTAAGGAAAAGCCTTCTCATTTTGAACGCGAAAGAGCAGTGGTGGGATGGGTGAAAAAAGCGGTTATGTTCCCTCGTTGCTTTTTACTCTCTTTATTTCCTTGGCTCTCAAAATGAGCTATCTTTTTTTTCTCTTGTTATTTGTAGGAATTCCCCTCCTGCTGATTATCTCTTTGGTACTTATTTACCGTCGAATCGATGCCCGAAAACTTAAAGGGGTTATACTCCTTTGTTTTGTGGCTCTTATTTATACTACTCCCTGGGATAATTATCTGGTTATGCAGGAAATCTGGACTTATCCCGAAGGTTCGGTGATGGGTACGATTGGATATGTTCCGATTGAGGAATACTTATTTATGATCATGCAAACCGCTCTGGTTGGACTTGCCTGGTGTTTTGTGAAATTTAAAAATCATAATTTCCAGCTCCAATTTTCTATTCTTGGTGTAGTTCTTGCTCTTCTTGTTGGGGGCAGTGGTCTGATATGCCTTAGCTATGAAAAAGGAACTTATGCCGGTCTTATTCTGACTTGGGCCTCGCTGCCCCTTCTTTTACAATGGGGTTGTGGTTTGCACATCCTGCGAAGAACTATTTCCCAATGGTTTCCACTTTGGCTTGGCTTTAGCGTGTACCTGTCATTAGCAGATACCTATGCCGTGTATCGGGAAATCTGGACCTTACCCATTGAGACCCGCTCAGGCCTTGAATTCGGTGCGCTCCCAGTAGAGGAAGCCCTGTTCTTTGCAGTCACGAATTTATTTGTCGTTCAGGGCCTTACTCTTTGGTTTAACTGGAGTAGAACAAAGAATGCAACTGTTTGAATGGAGACCAATCAAGGTGAAGTCCAATTCAATTGGACCATTGCCTGATAAGTTATCCAAATTAGTATTTAATGGAAGTCTTGTCCTCTTACTGTTCTTGTCTGTGGTCGGATTCGGTAGTACGGAATGGCCAATCATGTGGCAACTCCTTCCCTTTTATGTTGGCCTCTTTATACTTGGAATGCCCCATGGAGCGGCCGATCACCTTTTGATCTGGGGTTTACTTGGTAAGGATTCTACATCTTTTCGAATAGTTTCGCTGCTTATTTATATTTCGCTCTCCGGAATTTATCTTTTAGCTTGGGGGATCTATCCCATCTTCTCCGCCCTCTTTTTTCTGGTACTTACCATTTTTCACTGGGGGCAGGGAGATCGTTATATAACTGCGTACCTTCATGGTGCTCATTACCTCGATCGATCTCGGTTTTTATCCGTATTACATTTGATTTTGCGCGGAAGTTTACCAATCGTATTACCTGGTTATTTGGGTAATGAAATCTATCATGATTTTTTTGTGACCATGGTGAAGCAGAGTGGAAAAGACATAACTGAATTTATGCCGATCTTAGAGGGAAGAATTGTTTTCCTTCTCATCCCTTTGATTTTATTTATTCTATACACGGGAATTACTTTCTTATCTTCACGCCAAGAGGAAAGAAAAGCGCTTTTAACCGATTTGGTTGAAGGATTTGGACTTTTTCTCTGGTTTCTTTTCATTCCTCCCCTTTGGGCTATAGGAATCTATTTTGTCTTTTGGCACAGCCTTCGCCATGCATTACGAATTCTTTGGATTGATCAGGTAGGTCAGATTGCACTTCAGTCATTTAAAATCGTAACCTTATCTAAAAGATGGCTCAGTCTGACTACAATTATGACTATTTTGGCCCTGCTTGGCCTTTGGTTTACCTTATCTCTTTCTTTAACTTTAAATGGAATGGAAATTGATTGGCTAGGCAAAGCAATGATTGGCATTTCCATTCTAACTCTTCCACACACTGTATTGGTTTGTCTTCTCGATAAAAGACAGTCGGTCTGATTCTCATGCTAATTGCCCATCACGATCAGATTGTCTCTGCTGAAATTCAGTTGGGGTATCCTTGATCGAAGTAACTCTTCGACTTGCGAACGGAAGGCATTTCCTACCTTTTATTCACTTCGATTAATCTCTTTTCAGGGGTAACCTTTTTCTATCTCATTGATCCAAGAAAAAAGCCTGCGATTTGAAAGGTAGTCAAAATTAGATGCATTGTCATATGCCTCTTTTTCAAATGGAATCGATCGATAAGCGTCATATATTGACTTTCTTTTAAATAAACCAACGATCCAAAATAAAACATATAATGTGTAAAAACCGATGACCAGAAGTTCTAATTGTTGACGAAGATGGATGACCTCGTGATTTCTGATTTCTTTCTGGAGTTTGCCTCTACATATAATGAACGGATATAGAGCAATAGCCCAAATTCCAAATGGAAGTTTGATATTTTCAATCGTCCAATATTTCATCGAATAGACTTATGATTGATAGGATTTACCATAGTTTTCAGATTTTTGATTCTCACATTTATGATTAAAAAAAGTCTAGACTTCTTAGTCAATAGACCGAATTAATTTTTAAACCTGTTCGAAGAGAAGACTAAAGTTCTACACTGATTCTCTTTTTGTATTATTTGTGCTCGTACTTACTGTAAAAAATTTCTTTTGGTCGGAATTAATTACAACTACGTGACCGTGGACTAAATCAGAACAAAGTTTTTTAACTAAGTCAGACTTTATTGCCTCTTCTTCTTTCAAACCTAACTTTGAACCTAATCGGGCAATTACTTTATTAAACATAAATAACTTAATGTCGTATTTGAAAATTTCTTACGAAATTTTTATTTCTAGTGGAAATATTTCACAACCATTAAGTTACACTTGCCTGAAAATTAGCCTCAATTTTTTAAACGGAAGATAAATACCTACCGTAACAAAAATAGTTAATGGTAAATTCTCGTCCCTGTACTTGAGATATTTATACTAAAATAGATACAAAATTATATAAAGTCTAATTAAAGATTGTTACACTTACAGAGTTTCCAGTTGCATGAGTACTCTAAAAAGTAATGCTGAATTTAAAATGAAAGCTCAATACTTGTTAATTACGATTGTCCTGTTCTCTTCGTTCAATGTTTCGTCTATGGCGAAAACCGAATACGATGTTACCATTGGAACTCGATACGCTCAGCTGAGATATTCTCCTGAAGTATTTGCGGTTAAACCAGGGAGTAAGGTTCGTTTGACCCTTTCCAATTCAGACGAGATGATTCACAACCTGGTACTTGCCAAAGGGAACTCTAAGGAGATGGATCGATTGGCGGAAGCGGCTCTCAAGCTTGGAGAGAAGGGGATGGAGATGGGATTTGTTCCCAAGGACCCTTCTATCATTACATCTATTGGGCTGGTACAGCCCGGACAAAAGTCTTCGGTCGAATTTATTGCTCCGGAAGAAAAGGGAGATTATTCGTTTGTCTGCACTTTTCCTGGTCATTCCCTCACCATGCGTGGGGTGATGAAGGTGGTGGACGAACCATCCTCGATCAATCTTGCTGAAATTAAAATGGCATCAGTCGGAACCACTCCGAAAAATGGGGTCTTGGAAGTGGGTAACGAAGCACGGGTCATCCGAGTTCATATTTCGGGAGTCGATTCGGGCAGATCGATTGCGGTCGGTCTTCCAGGTGGTTTTAATTATCTTTTTGATGCCGAAAAACTAATGATTCGAACCGGTTGGACTGGTGCGTTTCTTAATGTAAGTAGAGATCGAAGAAGCCGTGGTGGAGGACCCTGTTCAATTCTGGGGAAAAAGTTTGAAGTCGGTTCTAAGGAATATCCCTTACGAATTGGTAAAGCTGAAAAGCGACCAAGTGTCCGATTTCGTGGATATTCGAAATTGGGGAACCCGGTTTTTTATTATGATGTGGACGGCGTACAAGTGAGCCAAACGGCAACAGGGAGCCCAGATAAAGAGGGGTTGACTTATGGCTTTCGGATTACAAATGCACCCGCGGATTTATTTTTTCTCGTGAATCAGGAAAACTTGAAGGTCACTACTACTGCTGGTGAATGGAAACCGGATAAAGGTTATGTACATATACCAGCAGAAGAGGCCGCGGAATTTTTTGTCAGTATCGAACGAAAATAAGGGAATACCATGAAATTAAACTACAACCTCCTTTTTCTTTTTATTTCCTCTTTGATTGGCCAAGGCGAGGAAAAGCCTGATCGTATCCCCGAAGGTTATTCTGTCCGCACGATCGAGACTCCCGCCGAAGTCTTTCTTGGTGTCGGGGGAATGGAGTTCTCCCCGGACGGTCACTTGTACATTTGTACCCGTGAGGGTGAGGTATGGAGACATTCGATCCAAACCGGAGAATGGAAATTATTTGCGGACGGGCTTCACGAAGCACTCGGAATATGGATTGATCCACAGAGAGCTGAGGTCTATGTGATCCATCGGCCTGAAATTACCAAGTTAATTGACACCGATGAGGATGGTCGGGCTGATCGTTACGAAACAGTTAATGCAGAGTGGGGGGTAACCGATAATTATCATGAATATGCCTTTGGATTGGTGCGCGATCGTAAGGGTAATTTTTACGGTACTCTTAACACCTCGCTTTCCTGGCCAGGTTGGGCGAGGAGTAAGAAGTGGGATATTGCCCGGGTTTGGACAAAGGGATTTCAGGATACTGAAGGAAAGATGGGTCGGGCCGCAAAATATCGAGGTTGGGGTTTTAAAATTACTCCGGAAGGAAAATTTATGCCTTTTGCCTCGGGTATGCGTTCCCCCGCGGGGATTGGAATCAATAAGGAGGACGAACTTTTTTTTACTGATAATCAAGGAGACTGGGAAGCCACCAGTTCCCTTCATCATATTGTAGAAGGCCGTTTTCACGGGCATCCTTCATCCCTTACAGATCACCCCGATTTTGAAGGGAAGGACTTAAACTCGATTGCAATTGAGGAGTATGAAAAGCTGAGAAAACGGCCAGCTGTCTGGATCCCCCATGGTGAATTAGCAAATTCGCCTGGTGAACCGACCTTTGATTATACGAAAGGAAAATTTGGTCCGTTTACTGGTCAAATGTTCATTGGTGATCAGAGTCGCTCGAATATTATGCGAGTATCCCTTGATAAGGTTGGGGGCGAATATCAGGGCGTAATCTTTGATTTCATCAACAGGCTCCAGACAGGATGTATCCGTCAGGTCTTTGCCCCAGATGGAAGTATGTGGGTTGGCCAGACGGGTAGGGGATGGGGTTCAGCGGGAGGGAAAGAATTTGGTCTTCAACAAGTTAGTTGGGATGGAGCAACACTGCCATTTTCCATGCTCGATCTCAAACTTACGAAAAAAGGTTTTCAATTAGTTTTTACCAAGCCAGTGGATGAGAAATTAGCCGCAGATCTTACTAATTATAAACTCGAGAGTTGGGGCTATCATTACCATCCAAAATACGGTTCTCCCAAGACCGATCTAAAAAAGGAAAAGCCCACTAAGGTTAAGATTTCCAAAGATGGGTTGAAGATCGATATTGAAACAACCCTTGAAAAAAATAAAGTCTACAAATTTAACCTCGAATCCCTGTCCGCAAAGGATGGTTCGAA
>Ga0209711_10004592_pt1 | contig 11045 bp, 11 predicted proteins | sample ArcticOcean_MG_C_7_FD_187441 | JGI IMG/M metagenome (GOLD analysis project Ga0209711, IMG submission 187441) | Marine microbial communities from western Arctic Ocean - ArcticOcean_MG_CB11_88 (SPAdes) (version 2) | ecosystem: Environmental > Aquatic > Marine > Oceanic | place: Arctic Ocean... | reverse complement strand
AGCTATCAGAAACCAACAAATAGAGGTGATGAAGCAAAATGAAATAGAAATTCCGAACAAAAAGAAAAAGAAAAAAAGATAAAAGATATTTATTAAGGTATGGCAGATAATATTAAAATATCGGAATTAGTAGAATTAACGTCGGGCTCACTTGGTGATGCTACGATTTTTCCGATTGTAGATAGTGGAACTACTAAAAAAGCAAGTTTAGCATCCCTACAATCATACCTTACAGATGATTTAGCAACGGATAGTGAATTAAGTACTCAAATATCAAATGTTAACTCTACAATTAGTGGATTGACAACGGATAATATAACAGAAGGTACTAACAAATATCTTAGCGATATTGGTATAGATGATAGATTGGATATAAAGAATGTTGTAAGTTCATCTGGACAAGTACAAAATTCATTAGGTGGAAGTAGTATAGTTTCATCATCTCAACAAATATCAGCATCAGCAGCAGCATCTGGATTCGGACAAGGTGGAGGAAGTGCAGATTATACGCAACTTACAAATAGACCATCCAATATAGTTTCATCATCTGCTCAAACAATAAGTAACTTAGGAGGTAGTACAATACTATCTGGTTCATTATCATCAACTGATATTAGTGATTTTAGTACAGCCGTATCATCATCAGCCGCATCTGCTGGTTTTGGAGCAGGTGGAGAAGGTGGAGGAGGTTCATCTGATTATGTATCAAATGTAACTTTTGCAGGTTCAACCTTATCATTCACTGGTGTTGGTAGTGCATTTGGTAGTACAGTAGATTTATCTGGAGAAAGTTTAGCATTACAAACTGATGTAGATGGTAAATTATCAGTTCCTACATATAATATTGACTCTGCCTCATTCGCATCAAGAATAGGTGGTGGAGGAGGAGGAGGAAGTACTCCAGCTGGAACTGTTTCCTCATCTGCACAAACAATAGAAAATTTAAGAGGGAGTGGTGTAGTTTCCTCTTCAGGTCAAATTCAAGTAAGTGCTGCTAACCTTACTGGATTCGATACCGATGATATAACTGAAGGTACTATTAATAAATTTGCAACTACTAATAGTGTAATAGGAATCATTAACTCAATCGGAGTAACTTCTGGTTCTGGTGGTGGCGGTGGAGTTCCAACAGGAACTGTATCTTCTTCAGTACAAATTGAAAACTTAGGATTCCCTACTAACCAAGTATTTGGCCAAGCAACTTCATCTTTACAAACTCAAATAGATGGTATAGATAGTGGTGTTAACTTAAATGATGTAAACATTTATTTAGCAAAACAACGATATGCGGTGGGTATGGATGTTACTGGTAGTATTTTACTTCGTGATGGAGCATTTAGTGGTAGTGGGGCTCAATTGAGTAACATACCTGCATCTGCGGTTGTAGGACTTAGTTCAACAACTCAATTAGTAGATGGTGATAACAATGTAACAGTAGATAATGTACAAGGTATTACAGCAACGGTAGGTGATGGTAATTTTAATGTAAACTTAACTGAAGGTACTAATCTAATTATAAGTGGTGGATATGCAATAGCAAGAAGTGGAAGTTGGTTTAGTGGTAGTGGAGCTGGATTAACTGGAATTCCAGGTTCGGCAATTGATGGAGGAGTAGATGGACAAAAAATAAACTCAGGTTCTTTCTCAGCATCTATTGAAGATGGAACTGGTAACTTCTTAGTAGGACCTCCTGCAATATTTGATAGTACAATATCGGCATCAGGACAAATAACGGCAGAATCTATATCTGTTGGTAGTTCTGGTACACCAACATTATATTCAGCAACAAATCTTAATTTATCAGCATCAAACGCTGTTGTAGTTACTGATTCACCATTTAGATTAACTCCATTCGCAGCAGCTGATACTGCTTCATTTAGTATAAATCCTGGTGATATGTTATTCTCATCAGATGATAACGATTTCTTTGGATATAGAGTATTAAATGGAACTGGTAGTTGGAACTCATTTACTGCGGGTACTGTTACTTCAGTAGAATGGGATACAATAATAGGTGCACCTGGTGGATTAGTTTCATCATCTGAACAAATTGTAGGAGTAGGTAATACTTTACTTTCATCTTCAGCACAATTCTTACCTTCTGGAGCAGTTGCTGGTACTGTTTACTATGAAGATACTTTAAATAATATAAGTGGTTCAGACGATTTTACATATACTGCTGGAACAAAAACATTAACTGTTAATAAAGTAGTAGCAAATGAATTAGTTTATAATACTTCTTTAACTGGAGCTGGTAATGATACTGGTTCATATGGTAGAGTAGAAACTGATGCATTAATTATAAACTCAGCAATAGAATTTCCACAATCAGATGGTACTCTTAATCAGGTATTAAAAACTGATGGTAGTGGTAACTTAGGTTTTGCAACTTTCAATACTCTACTTGGTTCTACATCTAACTTAACATCAACTGGTACTTTCACATTTGGTACAGGTTCGGTAACTAATGATTTGGCTGTAAAGGGTACACTTAATTTAGGAAATCCTGTTCATTCAACATTTAACAACCAAACTGCAACCATTGATTCAAATAATATTAATTTAAATTCATCTGGTGTACTAACATTGAGTTCAAGTGCTAACGTAACTATTTCAGATGTATTAACATTACCTGAAAGAGCAACCCTTCCATCAAATCCACCAAGTGGTAGTTTAATGGTAAGTAGTAGTGCTGGAAATGCTGGTGTAGCTGGGATAATTAAACCATATTTCTGGGATGGTTTGAAATGGCAAGGATTATACTAAAATTAGATAAATGGAAACGTATAACGTTATATTACATAAGGGTGTTGACTACCAATCCTTTTGGGATGATATGGAACTATCAGATGATGGTGGTACTTTACACATTCCCAATCGTAGAGTTGATTCTCCAAATCTAAGACCTAATTCTCCAAGACAAGCTTGGTACACTTTATCAGCCGAAGAGGTAACAACTCTAAAGAATGATAATAGAGTTAAGGGAGTAGAGATACCACCTGAATTTAGAGATGATATCCAAATAGAACATAGAGCAACCCAAACTGGTGATTTTAGTAAAACAACATCCGATAGTGGTGCATTCCTCAATTGGGGATTAATTAGACATAAATCCAAAACCAACAATTATGGTGGTAGTTCATCAACTTCAGAAGATTACACATATACATTAGATGGTTCTAATGTTGATATTGTAATTCAAGATAGTGGAGTGGAATTTGCACATGCTGAATTCAAAGGACCCGATGGTGTAGAAAGAACTGTAACCATAGATTGGTATAGTTTAAGTGGAGTAACTGGAACTCAAAATGCAAATCACAATAGAGATTTAGATGGACATGGTACTCATGTTGCTGGAACAGCTGCTGGTAGAAATCACGGAGTAGCAAAAAATGCCAATGTTTACTTTGTAAAAGTAAATGGTTTAGAAGGAGCAACTGATAGTGGTACTGGTATCGCAACATCTGATTGTTTTGATGTAATTAAAGGATGGCATAATAATAAAGTACCAAATTCAATAACTGGTGTACTTAATCCAACTGTGGTAAATATGAGTTGGGGATATTCTACAACGTTTACCAATGCATCAATAACTGCTATAAATTATAGAGGTGTTTCTTACACTGGTGGTGATATAGATACCGCTGGAGAGAGGGAATCAAACTATGGTTTAATGGAATATCAATCAAGCGTAGGTGTTTATAATGCTAACGTAAGAATATTATCCATTGATACCGATATAGAAGAAATGACTGATGCTGGTATTCACATAACTATTGCTGCTGGTAATAGAGGTAATAAATGTGATGTACCTGGTGGAACTGATTACAATAACTATTTCACTAGAGGTGGTGAAGATATATATTATCATAGAGGTTCATCTCCAAATGGAGAAGGAGCTATCTTAGTAGGTAACTTAGATTCAGCCCTAAACTCAGCAACAAATGGTGATGGTTCAAATAAAGACCAAAAAGCATCTTCATCAGAATGTGGACCAGCTGTTGATATTTATGCAGCCGGAACTAATATTATGAGTTGTACCTCTACTACAAATAAATTCACCGATGCTGTTTACAACTTTGATAGTAATTACCGTCAATGTAACATTAGTGGAACATCAATGGCAGCTCCACAAGTAGCTGGGATGGCAGCGTTGTTATTACAAGTAAACCCTCAAGCACCACCATCTGCTATAAAATCAATACTCCAATCGAATTCAGGTACGGCTACCTTATATACAACAGTAGCTAATAACGCTTGGACTGATAGTAGAAGTTTATTAGGTGGAGAGCCTAGAATAATGTTTAATAAGTTTACATCCGCTTCTCCAACTATTTTAAAAAATACTCCATCTGGATTTTTTCAAGGTGGTATTAAACTAACAGCAAAATAACAACTTTTTAACTTTCTTATATATATTTATAGAGTAGATAAGTTGTATTTAATAATAAAGACGAATAAATGATATTTGAAGAAATAACTGAAGATATATTAAACGAAAAGTTAATTACATATGGTAATAGAAAACCATATGGACAAATCGTTTTTATTGCAGGAGGAGCTGGTAGTGGAAAAGGATTCGCTATTAGTAACTTTATAGATTCTGCATCTTTTAAAATTAGGGATGTTGATGAAATGAAGAAGCAACTTCAAATACTCAATAGGTTAGGTAAATTAGATATTAATTCCATCATCAAAAAATATGGTAAGAGTATCAAACCTAAAGATATAGATTTAATTAATAAAATACAAGATGATGGGTTCAAACTTCAAAATCTAAATCTTAAAAATTCAGACCATGTATATGCACTTCATATATTAGTAAAGGCAATTGGTATTAAAGATGCTAGTTTAGAAAAACTTCTATTAGGTAAAAATAATCCAGAAACTCTTCCAAATATATTATTTGATATCACTGCTAAAGATGTAACTGATATTACAAGTATAATTCCAAAATTAAAGGCAGTAGGATACAAACCAGAAAATATTCATTTAACTTGGGTACTTACTAAATATGTAACTGCAATAGAAAATAATAAGAAAAGAGAAAGAAGAGTACCTGAAGATATAATGTTAAAAACACACGAAGGTGCATCTAACACTATTTGGGGGTTGATTACTAAAGCATTACCTAAAGGAATGAATGGTAGAGTGGATGTTATACTTAACAACCCAGAAAATACTGTATTCTTAAAAGGTACAGATGGTAAAGATGTTGAAAAAAGACAAACTAGTTCAACGAATAAAGTTGTAAAGGGTATAGATGGTAAACAAAAAACAATACGAACTACAACAAGTAAAAATGTAAAGTTTACATCTGGATTTCTTTCATTACCTCTTAAAAAAGAAAAAGGTGGAATTTATGCTGAAAAGGTGTGGAAGGATAAACTATTCAATTGGGTGAAATCAAACGCACCAGACTCAATAACAGCAAATATGAAAGAATCAGTAAACGAAGGTAAAGTAGATAGAGTTGTAGGACATACTCGATACAAATATATTGGTGATGGTAGAAAAGGACAAGCAATTGTATCAGGTCCGATGAAGGATATAGAAAAAGAAGCTATAATCAAAAGAGCTAAAAAAGCAGGATATAGTGCTAAACCTAATATGGGTGGAGGAGTAACTATTCATGTGGAATCAGTAATTACTGAAAAGCAATTTAAAGGGTTAGATGGGATTGATGATAAAACTCCTCTAACCAAAATATCAGATACAAAGAAACTAAAAATTATACAATCAACTGGAAATATAATTTCATTTAAAGTTCCAAAGGGAAGTGATAGAAACTTTTGGCAAGTAATAGTAAAAGGTAAAATTAAAAAAACAAGAAATCCTCAAGGATATGTAAGGTATATTGTACCTGGTAAAATGATAAATTCTCCTTTTTTTAAATCTGAGAAAGATTTAATTAATGGTGTTGATTGGGATTCTGTTGAAAAGGCTCGTAGATTTAATGAAGGTAAATCAGCACCTTATGGTAGTGGATATAAAAAAGCTCCTCTTTTACCTACAACAAACGACCATGCTGGAGTAAGTGAAGCATCAATCAAAGGAAAAAATAACAAAACTGGTGAATCATTTGGAATGGTTATCGGTTCTGATAAGAAAAATAGAGAAGGTGATTTTGAAGTAACTGTACGAAAAACTTATAGTTCAAGAATAACTTCTTATAAATTTATATTTGATAATAGTAGTAACCTTATTGAAATTGCAGATTATGGGTACTCAATGGATGGTAAGTTTCCTGATATGAAAGGTAGTGCTAGTGTAAAAAGTGTTAAACCCAATCCAAGAGAAACAATAACTCAGATAGCTAAAGTAACTTCTCCAGCATTTGCTAAAAAGATTTATCAGCACGTAAAGAAAGTTAACGAATCAGTAAAAGAAGCATCTTTCAGACCAAATTCAGGTACTATGAGTGGTGGTACATATGGTTTAGATAATAGAAAGTATCAATTAAAAAGAGATGTTAAGGGAGTACAAATAGGTGATTATACAAATGTAATATTACCTAAAGGAACTATTATATATAATGTACCGGGTGGGATATTTGCACATCAGGATGTTTTATCAGCTTATCAAAGTGGACAGAATAAATATTTTAACAAACCTACGTTAAAAGGAATATCAATTAAAAGAACAAAAAACACTATTATGGCAATAGAAAAGAATTCAAAAATATTAGAATCAGTAAACGAAAGTATGTTCTCAATGATAGACCTTATCAGACAAGATTCTAAAGATGTTAGAGATTTCGTAAAGAAGGTATTTAAGGATAAGGAATTTAAAAAGATGAGTAATGATAAGGATTTCATTAAGTACCTTAAATCAATATACGAAGGAGTAGTTGAAGAAGCTCAATCACCAGCACAAAAAGCAGCATTTCAAAAGATGTTAGATAAAAAAGCTGGTAAAGATGAATCTAAAGAAGAGGAAGTTAATGAAATAGCTAAGTTTGTAGGGTGGGTTGCAATTGACCATAAAGGTAAACGATTGGAAATTAAAAAATCTGAAGCAAAAGACCTTTACAATGCAAAACTATTAGCAATCAAAAAATTAAAAGTACCAAAATCAAAAGAAAGTATGTTGGTTATCAAACCAGGATATAACGAATCAGTTGTTAACGAAATAAATACATCTGTTAACAAACGAAGAGCTGGTGCTGAATTAAAACAAAAATTAAAAGGTAAACGTTCTGATGGAATGGGTAAATATACCGCTACTATCTATGGATTAGATTCAAAAGGTAAAAGAGTTGAATTAAAAAGTTTAAACGATTTAAACAAATACTCTAAATTTGAGTTAGATGAATCAGTAAACGAAGGTTTAAAGCATAATGATATGTACACTATGTTAGATATCGCTGCTGGGTATAGTTCAACACAAGACCAAGCTGCAAATCAAATGTGGAGTGATGAGCAAGATTTATATGATTACTTAAAATCAGACCATATTCCTAAAAAATATCATAAGAAATTTCACAACGATATTAAGAGAAGATTTAAAAACATAAAAGAATCAGTAGTAAACGAAGCTAAAGAACCTGAAGTTATCACTCAATTAAGAAAAATTGTAAAAGATAAACAAAACGCTTTAGTAGTTGATACTAAATCAAAGAAGAAGGTAAGAGTGGATATGCAATCTGCAAATGTAATGGTTCAAGTATATGATGCACTTAAACAACAATCTAATAAAGATAAGTTTGTAAAGAGTGGTATTGTTAGTATGGGTCATATGGCATTCAAACTTCTGAAAAAAGAGGGTGTAAACGAAGCTAAGGATGAAATATATTTCAAATCTTATACTCATGCTATTGAAGCTGCTGAAGTGATGGCTTTGAAAAAAGGATACACTATTGAAGATGATGAGATGTTTAACAAAGTAGGTATGAATTCAAAAAGACCTTCAGTTGGTAAAACAACTAAAGTAAATTTAGAATTACTTAAAAATGGTAAACCTCAAAAGAAAATGTTACATATTCAAGTGTATGGTATGAAGAATTCATATGAGTTAAACGCATATATAAACTAAAAATGATTAAATTAAAAGACTTATTAAAAGAATCCTCACCAGGATTTGAAAATAGACAAGTTGGTGATTCACTACCTACATTAGATAGTGTACAAACTGCTTATCAAGCAAAGAAGGCAATCGAAGAAAGATTAAATCTATTCGTAGAAGAAAATGTACCAACTGATGCATCCAAGTGGTCTTATTATAAAGCACAAGCAAAAAAGAAATTCGATGTTTACCCATCAGCATACGCTAATGGTTGGGCAGCAAAGAAATATAAGGCAGCCGGAGGCGGTTGGAAAAAGAAAAAATAGTTAGGATAATCCAAATTATTTTCGTATATTAGTAACAATTAAAATCAAGTTATGGCAAAAGGTAATATCTATTGGCTTACAGGTCAACCAGCACATGGAAAAACTGTACTCGGAAAACTATTAGTAGAACTTCTCAAAACCGAGAAAAGAAATTGGAGAAAGGATGTATTTCATGTGGATGGTGATGATTTAAGAGCATTAACCATTAATAAAGATTACACCGAACAAGGAAGAATCAACAATATCAGAAGGGCTCAACTATTAGCTGAATATCTATCCAGTAAGGGTTGTGATGTAGTTGTATCATTAGTAGCACCCTATGAGTGGTTAAGACAAGAATTCAAAGAAAGAATCGGTTTAGATAATTTCGAAGAGTTCTATGTACATTGTTCAGAAGCAAGAGAAAGAGACCACTTTCATTCAAAGGATTATGTAGCACCACAAAAAGATTTCTTCGATGTGGATACAACTAAAGATAATCCAAAACAATCATTCACAAAAATAGTATCTTATTTAAGAGAAAACAACAAGTTATAAATCAGTAAATCAAATAAATGGCACAATATAAAGCACAAGCAGCATTCAAATCATCTTCAACTGAAACGAAATATTCAATGTTCGTAGGAAGATGGCAACCTCTACACAAAGGACATCTATGGTTAATTAATGAAAGATTAAAAGAAGGGTATAATGTATGGTTAGGCATCAGAGATGTAGCACCAGACGAAAAGAACCCTTGGACAGCAGAAGAAATTTTAGAAATGGTACATGAAGGTGAACTAAAAGAACTTATCTTAGAAGGTAGAGTAATCGTAACCGTCATACCAGATATAGAATCTATCAACTATGGTAGAGGAGTAGGATATGATATCATAGAACACATACCACCAAAAGAGATTGGAGAGATTTCAGCAACATCTATTCGTAATCAAATGAAAAAAGATGGTAAGTTATAAAAGACACATTGCAAAAACACTAAGTTGGAGAGTAATAGGTACGATAGATACAATGGTATTATCAGCACTTATAACTGGGAGTTGGGAAATTGGATTAACCATAGGTGGAGTAGAGGTATTTACTAAAATGATACTTTATTTCTTTCACGAAAGAATTTGGTATCGTTTCTCTAGGTTTGGTGTAGAAAAAAAGGATTAATCTATATTTATATACATAGAAGAAATATTTTAAATAGTATATAAAAATGGAAGATGTTACAAAAGGGGAATCGCTATTCCCCAATTTTGACCCAACAAAAGATTTATCCAAAGCTCCAAAGCAAAGGACAAAAAGAGGTTTAGGAGCTAGACCACTTTTAGAATCAGAAATCAAAGATGTACAACAAAAAGCACGTTCAGCTGCAGAAGCAGCTAGAATGTTAGGTGTATCTTATAACACTTATAAGAAGTACGCTAAAGAGTATGGAGTATTTGATGATTTAAAAAATCCACATGGGATTGGTATAAGAAAGGGAACGAATCCTGGAACATTAGCACATTCATTAGATGATATCTTAGAAGGAATGTTTCCAGACTATCCAGTTTGGAAATTGAAAAAGAGATTACTCAACAATGGGTATATGATGGAGAAGTGTAATAATTGTGGATTCGAAGAAAGACGGGTAACTGATTTCAGAGTTCCATTAGTATTGGATTTCTTAGATGGGGATAGGAAAAATCATAAGCATGAGAATCTTAGGATGTTGTGTTTTAATTGCTCTTTCCTTATAAATGGGAACCTAACGGGACCTAAAAAAGAGTACGAATATTAAATTTTAAGAAAAGTTTGGTAAATCCAAATAATTTTCGTATCTTTACTTAAATAATACATATATATTAATATAAACAAAAACAAATTATGGCAAAGTATTTTGAAGTTACAGTTGAAGTGGAAGTTGCTACACTTAAAAATGGCAACCCTAAATTAAAAAAAGAAATTTACTTGGTTGATGCTCAATCGGTAACCGAAGCTGAATCTAGAGTTGTAAAAGACTTTGAAGATGCTGGAGTAACGATTGATTACAAAGTAAGTGGAGCTAAAGAAAGCAGAATTATTAGAGTAATTGAGTAATGAGTAAAGAACCAGAAGTTATTACCGAAGAGGTAAAAGTAAAAGTTGCTAAAAGAGTACCACCTGGAGATAGGTGGACTCCTTTGGATAACTCTTCAATGGTTTTAGATTCATTGACAGATGTATTAGAGTACATCTATCAAAAGAATGGAAATACGCAGTTTTATATGGATGCAAGAGAGGGGTTCACTTATGTGATTAAACAAGAAGAAAAAGTTATAGAACCTGAACCCCAAAAATCTTATTCCTTATATGGCGAGTATTAAAAAGTATTTCCGAAACACATTAATTGGATTAGCAACTATGGTGTTAGCATCAATGACTGGAAACAGTAATCTAAATGACTCAGAGAGATCGAGGCAGATAGAAAATGATGATGATTTTCATATGTTTATTTAATCCTTTTAATATTTATAAACAAGTAAAATAAAAATTATGAACACTATTTTAATCATCATTGGTGTGCTAGTAATAGCAGCCGGTGTAGTAATCTATTTCGTAAAAGCAGGTAAAATTGCTGATAGAGATGGAGACTTAATTCCAGATGTAGTAGAAGATGGTATCGAAGATATCAAAGAAACTGCTAAAGAAGTTAAGAAGAGAGCCAAAAGAGTAGCAAAAGAAGCAAAAGATGTTGCTGACGCTGTG
>Ga0209711_10004587_pt1 | contig 11061 bp, 8 predicted proteins | sample ArcticOcean_MG_C_7_FD_187441 | JGI IMG/M metagenome (GOLD analysis project Ga0209711, IMG submission 187441) | Marine microbial communities from western Arctic Ocean - ArcticOcean_MG_CB11_88 (SPAdes) (version 2) | ecosystem: Environmental > Aquatic > Marine > Oceanic | place: Arctic Ocean... | reverse complement strand
AGGGGTTCGAATCCCTTGCTCTCCGCGTTAAGAAAGCCCATAATATTTATTATGGGCTTTTTGTTTTGTATACTTTTTTGTAATAAGTTCAGTTTAATAAATATTGAAGTACCTAAATGAAATAGTTGATGAGAATTGCTGATATATTTTTCTGTAATCTGTACTATTCTATATTAACAAAAGATTAATTTTTAAGACCAGCTGTCTTTATTTTCAGCCTTATATTTGTATCATAAATATTACATCCATGCAAGATTTAAAAAAAACAACAATAAAAGATTATAGAAAACCAAAAGTGACCTTAAAAAAAGCCTTTAAAACTATTATATGGCCCAGACGAAACTTAGTGTTTTTAGGCCTATTACTTATAGTCATTCGAAGCTTGTCCGGCTTTGTGCTTCCATTACAAAGTAAGATATTGTTAGATGATGTGGTTCCTAATAATGATTACAGCCTTTTATATTCTTTGATTTTTATAGTAATTGGTTCCATTGTTGTTCAAGCGGCCACTTCTTTTTTACTTACTAAAGTGTTAAGTATCCAAGCTCAGTATTTAATTAGTGAATTACGAGCTCAAGTCCAAAAGAAAGTATTGTCCTTACCGATTAGTTTTTTTGATAACACCAAATCGGGCGCTTTAGTGTCAAGAATAATGAGTGATGTTGAAGGCGTGAGGAACCTTATTGGTACTGGATTAGTTCAATTGGTGGGTGGGTCTTTTACTGCCATTTTAACTTTAATTATTTTATTAAAAATGAATGTGTGGATGACACTGTTTACGTTTATTCCATTGTCTATTTTTGCGGTGATTGCTCTTAAAGCATTCAAATATATACGTCCTATTTTCAGGGCTAGAGGAAAAATTAATGCTGATGTAAAAGGACGATTAACAGAAACTTTATCCGGGGTTCGTGTGATTAAAGCCTTTAATGCTGAGGCTCAGGAAAGTGAGATTTTTGCTAAAGGAGTAGATGCTATTTTTCAAAATGTTAAAAAGAGTTTAACAGCAACAGCTATAATGACGAGTTCTTCCACCTTTTTGATTGGTTTAGCAACCACAGGAATTATGGGTATTGGTGGCCATTATATGATTCAAGGAGAAATAACCCCTGGTGATTTTCTTCAATTCACATTTTTATTGGCGTTCATGGTGGCTCCGATAGTACAGATGAGCAATATAGGGAGTCAACTAACAGAAGCTTTGGCAGGGTTAGATCGTACGGAAGAGTTAATGAGTATGGAAGCTGAAGAAGACGATACAAACCGCACCATTGAACTGGAAAATTTTAAAGGGGAACTTATATTTAATGATGTGTCATTTGCATACGAAGAAAACAAAGAAGTTATTCATAACATTGACTTTAAAGCTACCTCAGGATCTGTAATTGCATTGGTTGGTAGCTCAGGCTCCGGAAAATCGACCATCGCTGGTCTTTCAGCCACCTTTTTAAACCCTCAGTCTGGCACCATTACGATTGATGGCAACGATGTATCTAAAGTTAAACTACATAGCTTTAGAAAGCATTTAGGAGTGGTTTTGCAAGATGAGTTTTTATTTGAAGGCACCATAAGGGAAAATATAATATTCCCAAGACCTGAAGCTACAGAAGATCAAGTGCAAGCTGCTGTAAAAGCAGCTTATGTAAATGAATTTACAGATCGTTTTGAAGATGGATTAGAAACATTAATTGGAGAAAGAGGCGTGAAGCTTTCAGGCGGCCAAAGGCAGCGTATTGCCATAGCTAGAGCGATCTTGGCCGATCCCAAAATTATTATTTTAGATGAAGCGACTTCAAATTTAGACACAGAAAGCGAAGCCTTAATTCAAAAAAGTTTAGCTGAGTTAACAAAGAATAGAACGACTATAGTGATTGCACACCGTTTGAGTACAATTCGAAAAGCAGATCAGATTTTAGTCATTGAAAATGGCCGTATTGCCGAGCGTGGAAACCATGATGAATTAATAACTAAACAGGGCAGGTACTTTGATCTATTTACCTATCAAGCTAAAATTTAATTTAATGTTCAAGTATTTTATATTTTAATTAGTAAAATTTGCAATTGAAAGCTCTGTATTATTTTATATTTTTGAAAAAAAGATATAAATGAACATTATTGAGGCACTAAATTGGCGCTATGCAGCCAAAAATTTTGATTCTACTCGAATTATTCCCAATGAAACTATTGAAGTTATAAAGGAGAGCTTTAACCTAACAGCGAGTTCCTACGGCTTACAGCCTGTAAAATTGCTCTTAGTGAGTAATAAATCCATTCTTCAAGAGTTAGTCCCAATTTCAAGTAACCAAAAACAGGTGGGTCAAGCCTCTCACTTATGTATATTTTGTGTATATACTAATATTGATGAAGCTTACATACGCACCTATTTTGAAAATATAAAATCAATTCGTAAGACGCCAGACGCTGTTTTAAATTCGTTTCGTGAGAGTCTTATTTCTAGTTTTGCAACGAAGTCCCCAGATGAAATATTTAACTGGGGAGCCAAGCAAGCTTATTTAGCCTTAGGAAACATGCTTACTGTTTGTGCCACTCAAGAAATTGATGCCTGCCCAATGGAAGGTTTTGACCCTATTGCCTATGATGAGTATTTTAAGCTTAATGAGCAAGGATTGCGGTCTGTGCTTGTCATGCCAATTGGATTCCGTGCAAAAGTCGATATGTTTGCAGATTTGAAAAAAGTAAGAAAAGATCTTAGAGATTCCATTATAGAAATTAAATAAAGCCTATGCCTGGATTTGAGTTGTTTGGAGACGCAGAAAAAAAAGAAGTGCAGGATGTATTAAACAGTGGCGTTTTAATGCGTTATGGTTTTGATGGAATGCGCCAAGGGCATTGGAAAGCCAATGAACTCGAAAAAGAAATTGAATCTCAATTTGAGATTCAGCATGCTCAACTCCTTTCTAGCGGTACTGCGGCTGTGAGTCTTGCACTTGCATCTTCAGGAATAGGTGCTGGGGATGAAGTGATTATGCCTTGTTTTACTTTTGTAGCAAGTTTTGAAGCCATCATCATGTTAGGAGCAACCCCTGTGATTGTTGATATTGATGATACTCTGACCTTAGATATTGATGCTGTTCAAGCTGCGATAACTCCTAAGACCAAAGCTATTATGCCTGTACACATGTGTGGTAGTATGGCTAATTTAGAGGCCTTAAAATCTATCTGTAACACACATAATTTAATTTTAATTGAAGACGCTTGCCAAGCTATAGGAGGGACTTATAAAGGAAAAGCTTTAGGAACAATTGGTGACTTGGGTTGTTTTTCTTTTGATTTTGTGAAGACAGTGACCTGTGGCGAAGGCGGAGTTATGATCACCAACAATAATGATTACTACAGAAACGCAGACCTCTATAGTGATCACGGACATGACCACCATGGTACAGATAGAGGTGCAGAAACACATCCGTTTTTAGGCTATAATTTTCGTATTTCAGAACTAAATGCAGCTGTTGGTTTAGCACAATTTCGTCGCTTAGATGATTTTGTAACTATCCAGAAAAAGCATTATACAATTATTAGAAATGAGTTAGCAAAATTACCAGGAGTAACGTTTAGAACCGTTCCTAAAGGGGGCGAAGAAAGTTATGCGTTTTTAAATTTTTTCTTAGACGATTTAGAAACTGCCCGTAGGGTTAGCCATAAGTTCAAAATCAATGGTATTGATGTTTGTTTCCATTATTATGATAACAATTGGCATTACATTCGAAAATGGGATCATTTAATTAACCAAAAGTCATTAATTCCGCTTAGTAATGAATTGAAAGATGGTCTATCCTATTTAAAGAACAAAACGTTTGAGAAGTCGGATCATTTCATAGGGCGTAATATATCGTGTTTAATAAAGTTGTCTTGGACAGAATCCGAAGTAATACAAAGAGCCAAAACGATGGCTACGCTCATTCAGAATAGTACTTCTTAGTACTTAATATATTCAATAATTTCTAGGCCATACCCAATAATACCAACGCGTTTTGTTTGTACGCTGTTAGAGATAAGTCCTAGTTTATGTATGTTTAAATCGTGAAGGATTTGTGCGCCAATACCAAAATCCTTAGTATCCATTTTAATATTCGGGGCTTTGACTACTGTCCCTTTTTTTTGGGTTGTTCTTACTATATCCAAACGTTTGAGAAGGTTTGCAGGTTGAGTGCTCTGGTTAATGAAAAGAATAGCACCTTTCCCATGCTTATTAATTTGCTTAAACATTTTATCCAACTGGTGATCGGCATTGTTTGTAAGCGTTCCTAGGATATCGTTATTAACCAGCGTAGAGTTTATTCTTGTTGGCACCATTTCTTTAGTACTCCAAGTTCCCTTGGTTAGTGCTATATGAACAGCATTATTAGTTGTTTGTTGGTAGGCTCTTAGCCTAAAATCTCCAAAGCGTGTCTCGATTTGATAGTCTTGTTTTTTTTGGATTAGAGAGTCGTGTTCCATTCTATAGGCAACCAGATCTTCAATAGAGATGATTTTAAGGTCAAATTTATCAGCTACCTTTTTTAATTCAGGCAATCGTGCCATGGAACCATCATCATTTAGAATCTCTACTAAAATTCCTGCTGGTTGTAATCCTGCCAGACGTGCTAAGTCTACTGCTGCTTCTGTATGACCAGTACGCCTAAGTACCCCGCCGTTTTTGGCTTTTAATGGAAAGATATGACCAGGTCTTCCTAAGTCGTGTGGCTTTGTATCTGATTCAACCAAGGCTTTGATTGTTTTAGACCGATCTGTCGTAGAGATTCCAGTTGTGCACCCTTGTCCTATTAAATCAACCGATACTGTAAATTGGGTGTTATGTAATACTGTATTATTTTGAACCATCATGTTTAAGCCGAGCTCATCGCAACGAATTTCAGTTAATGGGGCACATATTAGTCCACGTCCATATAAAGCCATGAAGTTGATCATTTCAGGCGTCACTTTTTCGGCTGCTGCAATGAAGTCTCCTTCGTTCTCTCTATTCTCATCGTCTACAACCACCACCACTTTTCCTAATCGGATGTCGTTAATAGCATCTTCAATACTATTTAATTTTATAGTGTCTTGTAGATTTTGTTCGTTAGTTGCCATTTTTTTTTGTAAAGATATTATAAGTAATTTAATACTTAAGATATTTTCAATAATTCTTCTTCCATTTTGCGTATGAAATATCTTCTGTAAAAATAAAGTAAAGGAAGACCAAAAAGGATTTTAATAAGAGATTTTTTCATAAAATTTATATGAGTAAATTCATAAAAATCAAGCTGATTTTTTATAGATTTAAGAAACACTATTAAATAAAATATGATGCTAATAATTGCCATTCCTACTAATATCCTTCCAACACTACCAAAGCCATTATTATTAAGTATGGAGCCACTCAAAGCAGTAAATATGGTTAATAGATTAAATACAAGTGCTAACTTAGAATTTACTTTAAAGTCGATATAGAGCATAATAGCAGCCTCATAACTCGGGTTTGTCAAATACCCACTCATTCTTAGTTCGAGTTCACTAATTCCTCGTAGTTTAAGTGTTTGTAATGCCGAGTTTCTATACTTTAAGGAGTGCCCTAATTTTCGATACTCTTTAATTATTTCCTTAAGTTGAGTATTATCAATTTCAGTTAGTTCACTAATTTTTTCGTCAGACATTGATAGTTTTCCACTTAATTCCTTGTCGCTTGAGGAGGTGACGATATCCTTCAAAGGAATTAAAATACTGTCAAAGTCAATTAATGCCCGATCCTTTGTGGCTCTGTTAGTAAGATAAATACTAAATGGTAATAAAATTAATGAGGAAAGCCATGACGCTAAAACGGGATCCATACTACTGTCTTCTGAACTGTTTTTGGCAAATATGCTTATAAAATGATAAGTAAGAAATATTAATATAGCAATAACTAAGGGGAGTCCTATGCCTCCTTTACGTATTAATGCTCCCAGAGGTGCTCCTACAAAAAACAAGATAATACAAGAAAGTCCTAAGGCAAACTTGTCATGCAATGCAACAATATGTTTGTTAATATTTACTTGAGAAAGTAAAATGGTTTTGGATCTTATCTTTAAATCTTTTTTAGCTGTTTTCACAGAGTTTAGAGCTACCTCAATCAATTGAATGGCTTTTCGTTCTTCAAATAACTTTAAAAGGTCTAAGTTTTCACTTATAGTATCTTTCGTACTAATTTTATAATTCTTGTTTAAACTCGGTTGATTACTACGCTGTAGCATTGTTTTAGTAAAATTAGTTATCATAAGACTTTTGGACTTATTTAGTGAATCTAGAGCCGTATTTAAATCTATAACGTTTAACATCGTGTGCTTAGTCACTTTATCTTGACTTTCAAAGTCTATGTCATTAAATTCTGAGAGATCAATGTTAATAATATATTTTTCAAATTTACTTTTTACTTGTGGTTTATTTTTAGTTCGTTTACTATAATCAGAAGGTTGTACCTCATCATAATAATTTCCATTTATTAGAACGAGCTGTAACACATTTGAAGTTTCGTTGCTTATGAATTCTCCAGTATTTGATTTAATAACTGTGTAATTTCCGTTAACACCGCTCTTTTTCTGGTGTATAATAACATCTTTTAGATACTCTCCATTGTCCCCGCTTTTCTCTGCAACCTTAATATTTATGTCATTCAATTGATTAAACTGTCCTTCAGCAATTGCCATTGCCGGCTTCACTTTTGCAATATTTCTCCGTAAATTGAAAAAATTAAACTCAGCACTTGGAATTACACTATTGGCAAAGAAAAAACTAAGTACTGCTAATAAAACAATGAAGATACTGAGACTCTTCATTGCTCTTTGAAGTGAAATACCTGTTGATTTCATTGCTGCAAATTCATAGTTTTCGGAAAACCCACCAAATACCATTATTGAAGCCAAGAGGATAGTAAGAGGTAAGACTAGAACTACAATTCTTGGAGATACGTAAAGAAGAAACTTTAATATGATTTCAATTTCTAATTCTTTTCCAGCCAACTCAGAAATATAAACCCACACAGATTGTAGTAAGAAAATCATCATAAGTACTGTAAAAACACTTATAAATGTCTTTAGGAAAGTGGTTAATATGTAGCGGTCTAAAAGTTTCAATTTATATCCTAATCTAATTTATTGATGTAGTAATCACTATATTTTTTTTCGTCAAAGTAAAAAAACGTATTAGAAAGGGGTTGGTTTGTTTTGAATGAATTGATTGTTAGCGTTGTTTTTGTGTCATTGCTTCCAATCTCAATCAAGTTGTAGACATGTTTGGTGTAGGAGTCAATTCCAAGTAGAACATACTTGATTTCTGAATCAGAGTCTATCGGATTTAATTTAATATACTGGATTTCACGACCCTTAATTTTTTGAATAATATCCATTTCATATGAGTAACCATCTTCATAAAAACTTAGTAATTCACTAGGAGTGATCGTATTTTCATCTGTTGTGTTATTTGAAGAGATGGTCACTTCTTCATCTTCGGGACTGATTGTAATTAGTGATTTTCCATCGTATATTCGGGTAATCCCTAAAATATTTAGAATATATTTATCTCCTTGCAGCGTTACGTCTCCTCGAGTTTCTTGTCGAATTTTTTCTTCAGTATTTTCAAGAACATATTTAAATTCTAACGTCATGCTGTTATAGCCTTTTACTTTAGCACTAACTTGATCTAAAAGTAGTTGAGCTTCAGATGAACGACTTTGTGCTTGACCAATAAATGAAATTAAGGTCCATAAAAGTAAAATATAATTTCTCATGCTAATCAGTGATTTCTTGATCTAGTAATTGGTTAAGGGCCACTAAATCGGTTACTAATACTTGCCTTGCTTTACTGCCTTCAAAAGAACCTACAATACCCGCAGCTTCTAATTGATCTATTAAACGTCCAGCTCGGTTATAACCTAATTTTAATTTTCGTTGTAATAAGGAAGCAGATCCCTGTTGAGCTATTACAATGACTTCAGCAGCTTCTCTAAACAGTTGGTCTCTCTCATTGATGTTATTATCAATACTTGTGCTAGAATCTTCACTAATATATTCAGGTAGTATATAAGCGCTAGGGTAGGCTTTTTGTGACCCAATATAATCTGTTAGCTTTTCAACTTCAGGAGTATCAACAAAAGCACACTGAATTCGAACCATGTCATTTCCTTGGGTGTATAATAAGTCACCACGCCCAATAAGTTGATCTGCTCCAGAGCTATCTAAAATAGTCCTAGAATCGATTTTTGAAGTTACTCTAAACGCTATACGTGCTGGGAAGTTCGCTTTAATAATTCCGGTTATGACATTTACAGAAGGTCTTTGTGTAGCAATTATCAAGTGAATCCCAATGGCTCTAGCCAACTGTGCAAGACGAGCGATAGGCGTTTCTACTTCTTTACCGGCTGTCATAATTAAATCAGCAAATTCATCGACTACTAAAACTATATAAGGCAAAAACTTATGTCCATCATTTGGATTGAGTTTACGAGCTTTAAATTTCTCGTTGTATTCTTTGATATTTCTACAAAATGCATTCTTAAGCATCTCATATCGATTGTCCATTTCGATACATAAAGAGTTCAAGGTGTTTATTACCTTAGTATTATCGGTAATTATAGCATCTTCACTATCTGGAAGTTTTGCCAGATAATGACGTTCAATCTTATTGAAAAGCGTCAGCTCTACTTTTTTAGGATCTACCAATACAAATTTAACTTCTGCGGGATGTTTTTTATACAATAGTGAAGTCAAAACGGCGTTAAGACCAACAGATTTTCCTTGTCCTGTAGCGCCTGCCATTAATAGGTGTGGCATTTTTGCTAAATCGACTACAAAAGTTTCATTGCTAATAGTTTTCCCTAAAGCAATTGGCAATTCCATTTCTGATTTCTGAAATTTCTGCGATGCAATAACAGAGTGCATTGAGACGATAGTTGCATTTTTATTAGGGACTTCTATACCAATTGTTCCTCTTCCAGGTATAGGCGCTATGATTCGTATTCCTAGTGCAGAAAGTGATAACGCAATGTCATCCTCTAGGTTTTTTATTTTTGAAATACGAACACCTGCTTCTGGAATTATTTCATATAAAGTAACCGTAGGCCCAATAGTAGCCTTGATGCTTGCAATGCCTATTTTATAATTGTTGAGTGTTTCAACAATTTTATTTTTATTTTCTTCAAGTTCTTCTTGGTTTATAGTGATCCCCTCTGTGTCGTATTTTTTGAGAAGATCTAATGAAGGGAATTTAAATTTTGATAGTTCAAGTGTTGGATCAACTTCACCAAAATCCGCAACTAGTCTAGCTGCAAGGTTGTCTGTTTCTGAAACTTCTTCCTCACTAATTTCAATTTCCATCTCAACAGACTCCTCAATCGGTTTTTCTATTTCTTTTAGAGTACTAGGGGTTTCAATAATGGATTCAGAATCTATACTTGAGTGGTTTGAAATAGTCGGCTCTAGATTTTCTAAAGTAATCTCAAAAGATGATTTAATAGAACTAGTTTCTTTACTAAAACTAGAGTCAATCAAAGTTTCTAATGAAGCTTCATCATCTGAAAAATCAGATTTAATTTCATTTTTAGTGCGTACAAATAGATTCCCTATTTGTTTTGGAGTTACCTTGAAGCGTAAAGCTATATAAGTAATGAAACCAAATACAAGTAAAAGGGCTGTTCCAATTTTCCCGATGTAGTCTTGAAGTAAGATGTTTAACTCGTATCCTATAGAACCACCTAATTTTGGGGCGCTATGAAACGCAAATCCAAATAAGATGGCACCCCATATAACGATTAAAGTTCCCCAAAACCAATTGCGCCAAAGTCTATTTTTAGAAGAATTTGCTAAAACAGAAATTCCAGATAATAAGATAAGTCCAGAAAAAATAAATGAAGTTATACCAAATCCTTTATAGATTAGTAATTCGCTAATCCAAGCTCCAATTTTACTCAACCAGTTTTCTGTTTCTGTCGCTCGGTTTGTAAATTCGTTCAATGCACTTTGATCGTTCTCTCCAGTAAATAAGTAGGAGAGAAGCGCAGTAAATAATAAAACACCAATGATTATCAAAAAACTCCCCATTACTAGTCGCTGAGAACTAGATAGAGCTAAATTGACTTTAGAAATACGTTTTTTTCGGGTCTTTTTTGTTGATACTTTAGTCATTCCTATTCCTGTGATTTTAACAAAAATACAAATTACAATCGTTTATTCTATTAAAGGGGGTTAATTTGTTTTTAACATTATTTAAAATAAATATTTAAGCTTTATTTATAAAAATTATTTAGTTTTTAATCTGTTGGTTTGTATTGTTATGTAGATAATACTAAAAAGAACTAAAGCACAAATGATGTATAATTTAGTGGATTCTTTAATTTCGAAAACGTTCAATAATAAACTAATAAATATAACACAACCTCCCGTAGTAACTAATGTAATCTTTGTAATGGTTGTTAGCTTATCAATGTTAATTTCTACTTTTTTTTCTTTAGAAAGAGTATTGTATCCTGCTAATAGATCCGGACATTTCTTAACGGCTAACCCTAAAACTATTAAAATCCCACCTGTTAGTAAGCCGCCAAACATCATATAATAAACAATTACTTAGTATACTATAAATTTAATAATTGAAGCCCATTAAAACTATTATATTTATGTAAATTTGATTTTAATTTGTATATCAACATGGAAAAAGATTTAGGCAATTATCGCAAATCCTATGATAAAGGATCTCTTTTAGAACAGTCTATTAATAAAGATCCATTTGATTTATTTCAATTGTGGTTTAACGAAGTAGACATGCATTTTCAGGAAACTGAAACAAACGCAATGACTTTGTCTACTATTGGTAGTGATGGGTTTCCAAAAAGTCGTGTTGTCCTTTTAAAGAAATTTAATTCAGCTGGTTTTGTGTTTTATACAAATTATGAAAGTGAAAAAGCTAAGGCTTTAGCGACTACTCCACAATGCTGTCTTTCTTTTCATTGGGAATCAGCAGAACGACAGGTTATTATCAAGGGAGTTACTGAAAAAATTGATCCTTCAGAAAGCGATGCCTATTTTCTTTCTCGCC